>LDZU01010358.1_pt1 | contig 59963 bp, 53 predicted proteins | sample 615531 | NCBI WGS metagenome assembly LDZU01 (sample SAMN03408293, study PRJNA278302) | terrestrial metagenome | isolation source: oil reservoir sample SB2 | place: USA: Alaska, North Slope, Schrader Bluff formation | collected 2011-09 | reverse complement strand
CTACCTAAACCGGTGCGGGCGAAGGTTTTCATGGCTTCCGTCAGATAGTCAAAAGAGTTCAAGAAAACCAGATCGGTTGTCATATATTTTCGTACCGGAGAATTCAATTCTCCATTGATCAGACACTTGATGAGATCTTCTGTGCTGATCAACCCTGCCAGCTCATCGTTTTCAACTACCGGTACCCCGGAAATGCGTTTTTCACGCAACAGTTCAACTACATCGCTCATGGGGGCATCGGGAGAAATGGTGATGAGGGTTTTGGTCATCACCTCTTCAATACGGATGATGTATGCGAGCTCTTCAACCCGCGTGATGCTCCCGGCAAGTTGATCGGTGATCACTTTTCCTTTGAAACGTGGGGGTTCATCACTGAAATCAAGATCTCGCATGGAATCTCTAATCTTCTATTGCATTTTCGAGACTGGGTAATCCTGTTTGATGCAGACGACCTGACAGTTCATACATACCAAAAGGGGAACTGATCAGTGGGATTTCAGATTCCTCAGCCAGCTTGATAGTTTCATCTGGTGGCATTTTCCCACGCACAAAAACAATAGCCGCCACATCTGCCATTTGTGCTGTGCGGACGACCTGTGGGTTGATCAAGCCGGTCATTAAAACTGCGTCAGGTTGGATGTACGCCAGTACATCGCTCATCAGATCTGCGCTGCAGCCACCTTTGATCTCGCGATCAGGGTCAAGACAGCTTTTCTTGGTCAACAATTGCCCTTGCGTAATATCAATTAATTCGGATACGTTCATGATTCTTTCTTGTCATAAGGTCATTTGTAATTATATGTTAAAATCCTTCGCAGAGAATAATAACAGGTTTTCCATTATGAAAAATATCATCCCTGCTGTAAAAGGCACTCGAGAATTTTACCCTGAAGATATGGTCGTACGCCAATGGTTGTATGCGTTAATTCGAGAAGTCTCGGAATCATTCGGCTACCAGGAATATGATGGACCATTTCTGGAGACCTTGGAGTTATATGCAGCGAAATCAGGTGAAGAACTGGTTAAAGAACAATCTTTTGTGTTCAATGATCGCGGGGGGAATGAGGTTGCGCTGCGACCTGAGCTGACTCTCAGTTTGGCGCGTATGATAGCGCAGCGCCAGAATGAGCTGGTTTTCCCGCTGCGCTGGTGGTCGTTTGGTCCTTTCTGGCGCTATGAAAAACCGCAAAAAGGACGCACCAGGGAATTCTTCCAGTGGAATGCGGATCTGATCGGGGTTGACTCGCCTCAAGCGGATGCGGAAGTGATCGCGTTGTGTGCGACCTTCTTTAAGAAAGCCGGTTTGGTTCCCCAAGAAGTGCAGATATTTATCAATGATCGCCAGTTAATGGAAACTGAACTGATAAAACGTGGCTTTCCACAGGAACAGCATAAGAACGTCTTCAGGATGATCGATCGACGCGATAAACTCTCTCTGGCAGGTTGGGAAGCATTCGTGAAGGACAATGGCTGCACGAATGAACAATTTGTTCAATTGAGAGCAGTGATCGAAGATAAAGAGTTATGGCATTCATCTCCCAAGATCACACACATCTTTCAGATCCTTGATTTTTATGGGGTGGGTGATTATGTTAGCTATGACCCCCGCATCATCCGCGGATTGGATTACTACACCGGCATTGTTTTTGAAGCCAAGGATATTGGTGAGAAGAACCGTGCCATTCTGGGTGGGGGGCATTATGCAAACCTGGTCGAAGATGTGGGCGGGAATTCATTACCCGGTGTTGGGTTCGCGATGGGAGATGTGGTTTTTCCTCTGGTGCTGGAAAGCTACGGGAAATTACCGTCGCTACCAACCATGCCTGCTCGCATTCTGGTAACCGTTTTTGATGATGATAGCTATAAAGCTTCTGTGGCATTATGCAACCGATTGCGGGTGGTGGATATCAATGCTGTGCTTTACCCAGAACCGGATAAGCTGGGAAAACAATTCAAATATGCGGATCGTTGTGGTTTTAAAGCAGCGCTGGTAATCGGTCCGGACGAGCTTTCGAGAGGAGAGATTGTCTTGAAAGACCTGGCAACTCGCGAGCAGATTTCCTTCCCGAATGAAGAACTGGAAGATCGTATCAAGCAATGGCTTGCCGCTGAAAAAAGCTCATGATACAATCGAACATATATGGTGGCTGTAGCTCAATGGCAGAGCACCTGTCTGTGGAACAGGATGTTGCGGGTTCGACCCCCGTCAGCCACCCAACTGAGAGGACCTTTCCAAGGTCCTTTTTTAATTGAAATGCTGACAATTTTATCCAATTCTCAACAATTGTTCGTATCAATCAAGGTGTTATGAAATGAGAAGGATTCTGCTACCAATCTCCCTTGAATACTTGTAAATGAGATGCTCCTTCGATATCAGGAACCTGATCAGAATATAGAGAAATGACATTTTTCCTAACCCGGCTCTGTAAATCCTGATAAGACCAATCTTTGCCAATTTGATGCATGTGCAGCAGTTCATTGACTAGAAAGTAGGTATATACCCCGAAAGTCGTTTTCTCTTCGGTTTCCTCGAATTTTCTTTCTACGGCAAGCTGATTGTCTTTGCAGGCAGCTAGTAGTATATACGATGGAGGAACATCTTGATCCGAAAGCCAACCGCTGGTTCCTCTTTTAGGATGGGTTGCTGGTAGAGCTTCGATCGGTTTGACTCTATCAGGGGCAATTCGACTGACAAGGGTAGTATCAGCATCTCTCTTATATATTTTCTTTCGGAGTATGGTACCGCTGTGGCAGGCATCGATGATAAAAACCAGATGGAGGTCATCGGCTGCCTGGTGCAATTCTTGCGTATATTGAAATAGTTCATCATCGAGGATGTACTCTGCATCAAGCGGGACGAGCGCTTCGTCTTTTTTGTCTTTTAGTTCATCTGGTGGACTATCCCCCTTTTTCTCTCTGATTTGATATCCATGCCCTGAGTAATAGAACAACACAGTACTCCCATCCTTGTTCTTTATTTCCTGTTTCAGCCGTTCCATTCGATCAAGGATCTCGGAGCGTTTCAGATTCAAATGATAGGGTGTATTCCCCATGAATTCAAAACCAAATTCATCACGGAGCACGTAACTCAAGCGCTCTACGTCGTTCTGAGGTCCCTTTAACGGTTTGTAACTTTTAAAAATGCCTTTGGGGTAATCCCCGATGCCGATCAATAAAGCCAATTTAACCATTTCTCACCACCCAAACGAAAAAGAATATTAAAAATGCCCGGGAATAAAAAACTATCCTTTCCAGACCAATGGTACGATAAATGTATATGCGGCAACGATCATGGTTGAGATCGTTTTATCCAGTGTGAACGCTAAAATAGGATCCCCCAGCATGAAGACCCACAGCACGAAAGCTATGGTAGAGATGATGATGGCTACCCATTGTTTGTCGGTAGTGAAAATTCTGGAGAGGAGAGCAAGCACTACACAGATCAATGACCAGTATCCCAGATAGGAAACATCAAAGAAATCAAACCCTTTTACAGTTGTATAAAGCACGACAACCTCGGCAGGGGCAAGTTTTACAATCCTTCCAATGAATTCGGTAAATGAATCCCCTTTCTTTGCATCAATTCTTAATGGTGCGCTCATAATAACCTCCTGAATGGTTTATCCCGGGCATTTTCATGTCAAACTGCTCAATGAAGAAGCATCAATAGATTTTCCTGCATCTATGTTGTATAAGGGCTGTATTCTTGACTATAGTGATTTCCCACTTTGTAATGATGAACCCACTATACAGCTTTCAATTTAACAAGTCAATATACTATCCAATTGAGCCAACGGAAATGAACGCAAAGTAAAAATAGGATCAAAACCCAAGCCTAGCATCCTAAAATGCGCATAGACTAACTTCAAAAACATGAAAATGGCTTGTCTCAAGAGAATGACGTCTTATGCAATCCCAAGTAATGTTTTTCTACCCTGAAAGAAATCTATAATCGAGAAAGGAAGGTATTTTGCAATCAGGTTATCGACAAATGGAATTTATGGATGTTCCAGCATATGGCTTACGATGGCATCTGCTGCTTGCTGATAGGGGCAGAAAAAATGAATATTGGTTTTACGGGAAAGATCCAGCAGTTCTGCTAAACCGCTGTGATGCAGGCGTACCCACAGGACCATTTCAGGATTGACCTGTTGGATTTTGTAGGCTGTTTCCAAATTGATGGCATCTTCACCTGCGGTGAGGACAGCCATTTTTGCAGTTTGGATATTTGCCTGCATCAGAGTTTCCATGTCCGTCATATCGCCTTGGAATTGAAGAATGTGATCATCTCCATACCCAAGTTCCGCTAACAATCCAGGGTGGGGATCGATCAGGATCAGGTCCATATCAGGCTGCTCCCTCCTCATTTTGTGCAACAGCTGGCGACCCATCTCTCCAACACCACAGACAACGGTGTGATCTTTAAATGTCTTTGCTACCATCAAATCCCATTCCTTTCTATTCACTCGGCGCTGTAAATATGTGGAAAAAACACGCATAATCCCTTCACTGACGATGACCAGCATCAAGATCGGTGAGATGAACGCGATCAAGGTTGGGATCAGTTTTCCCCCGGTTTCCACTCTTTCCATTGTCGCCAAATTTAGGGCATCCAGGAATAGTTGTGCCCAGCTGGCTTGCGGATCTGTGCCATAGAAACGGAGCAGCACTGCAGAGATAGTAAGAACAACAGCAAATAAAATAACGTTGATCCAGATCGAAGAGAAGATTATTGAGAAATCTCGCCACGTGTTCTTTCTCATAAGCTCAGTTTCTCTTCATGAAAGATTTATTTTGCAACGGTTTCTTTGATTCTTACCATTTTGTAACCTACGTATTCCAGAATCCATGGAATAGCAAGGGTGATGACACGATCCAGGTTACGGTAATGTTCGCTGAGTACCATATCCTGCCCGAGACCCATCTTGGATGTGTATCCTTTTCCGTAGATCGTTTCAGCTTTTTCGTATTCTTCCTTGTCCCATGGGACTAGAGCATCATGTAATTTATTGGATTTATCCTTTTTAGGAGAGTACATCCAGCCTGCATCAATATGATGCTGAACCCAGCGAATGTGTTCCAGTTGACTGACTTTCTCGAATTCCTCATGGGTGAGAGAGCCCGCAGGGATGGTTGCGTCTAGTGGAATAATTCCGAACCCAACAGCTGCCAATTTTTCCGGGATCTTGCGTGCGTTATGGTAATTCTGGGAAACTTCATCCACCGGGGTCCCTTCAGGTAGGCTGGTCAGTTTTTTATATTCGTTTAAAAATTCATCTTTTGTAATTGTGAGAGGTTCTTTTTCTTTCCCTGAAGTGAATACCAGCGAATAGATGGTATGGATTCCAATCGCCATTTTCTCGATGGTGGGTTCATCAAGGTTGATCTCGTTGACAAGATGATAAAAAGATTCGCCGCCTTGGTATTGCCGGAATTCCTGTGATAGGAGCGTGTAGAACTGTTGCCCATCCACATGCAGGTCCATCTGCGATTGTGGTGGTAGATCGGAACGATTGTACTTGTTCTTATTAAATAGTTGGCTTGTCTTGAAGATGGTTTCCATGGAACGTGTTCCATGTTTAAATTGGGGTGCCAAAAGGAATGCGTTAAGGACGCCATCATCAATCTGCAATTCGCCATTCTGTACTAGGTGATGGTAATTAAGGCTGAGCAGGGAGTTAACCAAGATTGCTCTGCGGATGATATATTCTGGATCAGCATTCTTTGCCAGGTTCATAATTGAGATCTCATCTAATGCTGTGTCAGCAAGTTTTTTCCTCTCAGAGAAAGGCAACACGGGGTTAGGACCCATAACGTTGATGTACCCTTTCAAGCGGCTCAGGAAATCCGGACCTTTTTGTGAGCGCGCACCCTGTACTTTTTCTTCAAATTCTTCCATACAGGTGCAGGTACCACCGGCGAAGACAAATATCGATTTCCCAATATTATGGGTTAGCTGCCCCTCCTGGAATTCTCCATCCTGCATGGGCGCCAGGAAATAGCGCAGCCATGCCAGGTCTTTGCTATCAAACTCATCCCAGAAAACTAGTGGGATCTTGCCGGAGAGGGCTATATCACGAACGGCATGAAAGGCTTGGTAGAGATCAGTGGGATTATCTTCATTGAACTGGGATAGATTGAAGGTGATATCTTTAATTTCATACCCAGGCAAATTCAATGCTTTTGCCAGCTGCTTGATGCTGAATGATTTACCAGAACCCGGAGCTCCAAAAACGGCAATTGAAAGTGGCTGGTTGTTCTTGTTCTGAAGATATTCCGAGATCAGGTTTTTCAGATTGTGTAGAAACTCAATCTCTTTTCGATCTACGGTAAGCAGGAAATTGTAACGAGCGATGGGGATATTCCATCCTTGAAGAGCACGCATGGGACCATGAATGGCGATCTGCCTTGCCAGCGAATAAAAGTCCCAACGAGTCATACTCAGCAGAGACCACTCAGTGGATGAAGAAGGGTCTTTTTGTTTTTTCTCAAAAGCAGTTTGGAAGAAGTTGTAATCCAGGGTGACGGGTGTAAAGTCACGAATAGGTTTTACCCCATAAATACTCTGAATAGCAGCTGATACTTGATCAAGCATCAAGCTGCCCTTCTGCACATCAGCGCCCATAGCATGGGTGGTGCGTTTGGCTAAAAGATGTGTACGGATCGCCTTTTCAAAATCAATTTTCCCCCCCTTTTCAGGATAGAGAATTTCTTTCGAAAGTAAAATGGCAAGCATTTCCAGATCGCCCGGGAGATAACCAGGATGCTCCTGTTCCCAATATCCCTCCTCTCCCATGGCATCAAAGAAGAATGAAATCTCGGGTTTCTTGTCAGGAAAATTATGGAGCAATAAGGATCCGGTGCAGCCAAACGAAATAAGGATGTATTCCATAACTTGCAGGGGATACAGAGAAATATTTCGTTTGCAGTAAATTTCTTCAATGATATCCTGTATGGTTTGTTCCCAGGATAATCCTTTACTGATGGAAGTGTTCAATTCGCGTAAATCGTTAGCACGCATCAAGAGCACTTTCTTTTGCCCATTTGCACCCTGGAAGTCATGCCATAATGTGCCCTCGAAAATGGGCGGGTAGCAGCGGTAGATGACCCATTTATCCTGCAGAGAGGAGGAGAGCGAGGGAATCTCAAAGTTACGAATGTTCAAACCCCAATCCTGTATGAGAACAAGATCAGCCGCCTGTAGTGATTCTTGTGAAGTCTTATCAAATGCAACTGCAGCAGATTGTCCTACATGTACAATCTCGTTGATGCGCCATGCTTTGGATTTTCCTTCAGGGAATTGCTTCCAGGTAGCAAAGGCGTGGTTAAATGAAGGATCACAGGGCGTAATTTCCTCACATTTTTGTGGAGAAATGGAGGGAGGTTGGGGGGTGAGATCAATAGGTGCACCGAATTGTTGGAACGCCGAATTTATCGTTCCAATAAACTGGGCTGTGCTTTGCTCGCCCCACATTTCCATAAAAATATTTTTCCCGTTGGATGTTGGAATAAAGTTCCAGTGGACTATTTGATCGCTGAGTACAAAAATATTATTTTTCATTGTTCGTCCTATGTGTCCAAAATTGTAGGTTGCATTCCCAATAATGAATCAAAAATTATTGTACAGGAAAAATCATGTTTAATACATAGTAGAATGGTCGAGGAGAACCCAACTGTGAAATCAACCAGCGAATTTCGTATAGCAGTAAGCGGTCATCGCTACATTTCTACTGATGAGCAGATTGTGAAAAGAGTACGATCTTTGGTGACGAAAATGGTTAACGACCATACGGAAAAGACGATCTATTTGCTTTCAGCTCTGGCAGAAGGGGGTGATCAATTGGTTGCTGCCATTGCAGCGGAGCTACCGAAAATTAAAATAATCGTACCGTTGCCAATGCCAAGAGAGGATTACTTGACGGATTTTATTTCGGATAGGGGGAGGGAACGATTTCGGGTAATGATAACGCAAGTTTCAGAAGTGATCGATCTCCCTCCCGTTGAGAATCGCAATGCTGCTTATCGACAATTGGGAAATTATCTTGTGGATCATTGTGATTGTTTGATCGCCATCTGGAATGGAGAATTCAACCATGAGGATGGCGGAACTGGAGAGGTAGTAGCCGCCGCGAAATCATCGAAGAAGCCTATTTACTGGGTATATTGCGAGAACGAAAAAGCAGGCGTGAAGAATCCTCTGCATGGAACAAAGGAAATAGGGGAAATAAAAATCTTTTAAGTTGTTCTTGAATAATCAATGCAAAATAGAATTTATATAAAAATCACTCACAAAGGCTAGAGAAATATGTGAACTCTTTGTAGAAAAAATTATGTGGTAATATATATTCGTTTATCCGCATATAAGGAAAAAAGAAGATGGATGTGAAATCACTGGAACTTGAGGTAAATCTGCTGCATGAACGTGTTTGTTCAGCGTTAAGCGATACGACGCGCATCATGATTCTGTACCTGTTGGCAGAGCGGGATATGTTTGTCAACGAGATTGCAGATGAACTGGATGCACCTCAATCGACCATTTCACGCCATCTCAAAGTGTTGAGGGAACGCAATCTGGTTTCAACGGAACGCCAGGGTACCGCAGTGCTGTATTCCATCGTGGATAGACGAATCATCCAATCTCTCGATCTGATGCGCGCCATCCTGAATGATCAAATCCGGGCAGATGCGGAAATCACCAGAACGCGCTCATAAGTGAACTATCAAAAGGAGACTTAAAATGAAAGTAATAATTGTTGGTGGTGTTGCAGGGGGAGCCAGCACGGCTACACGCCTGCGCCGCATGGATGAGAAAGCCGAGATCATTATTCTGGAACGTGGGGAATATATATCATTTGCGAATTGCGGTTTACCCTATCATATAGGTGGTGTGATTGCTGATCGTGAAAAATTACTTGTGGTTACTCCCAGCAAGTTGAAAGAAACCTTTAATATTGATGCTCGTGTTCACCACGAGGCACTCAGTATTGACCGCAAAGAGAAAACCATCAAGGTGCGTGATCTTTCCAGTGGTAGAGAATACAGCGAAGGCTACGATAAGCTGGTACTCTCACCGGGCGCTTCTCCCCTTATTCCTCCCATTGAAGGGAATAATCTGCCGGGTGTGTTCAGTCTGCGTTCTATTCCTGATATGGATCATATCGATGATTATATTGCCGAAAAAGCGCCAAAAAACGCTGTGGTGGTAGGCGGTGGTTTCATAGGGTTGGAAATTGCAGAGAATTTGCAACATCGCGGTCTGGAAGTAACTATCATTGAAATGCTCAACCAGGTGATGGCACCCATTGACTATGAAATGGCTGCCATGGTACATCAACACTTGGATTTCAAGCATGTCCGGCTGGCATTAGGTGATGGAATCCAGAGTATCCAAAAAACAGAGGGATTGAACGTTTCTTTGCAGAGCGGGAAAACGATCAATACTGACATGGTCATCCTGTCGGTTGGCGTTCGACCTGAAACCGTACTTGCAAAGGAAGCGGGGCTTGATTTAGGTGCACGTGGTGCAATTAGCGTAAATGAACACATGCAGACCAAGGATACGGATATTTACGCGATCGGTGATGCCGTTGCGGTGAAGAACATCATCAGCGGGAAAGAGGTCAATTTGCCGTTGGCGGGTCCTGCCAGTAAACAAGCACGCATCGCAGCAGATCATATTACCGGACGGGATGTCGCTTTCAGCGGTGTACAGGGTACATCCATTGTGAAGGTCTTTGATCTGACTGTAGCCAGCACCGGATTGAACACCCATCAATTGACCGAATTGGGTCTGCCTTTTGAAAATGCCATCATCCATGCATCCAACCATGCCGGCTATTACCCCGCGGCATCTCCATTGGCGTTCAAAATCCTTTTTTCCCCTGAAGGGAAGATCTATGGAGCGCAGATCGTGGGTTTGGAAGGCGTGGATAAACGTGTGGATGTGATCGCCACAGCGATCAGAGCGAACATGACCGTGTTCGATCTGGAAGATCTGGAACTGGCTTATGCCCCTCCCTACGGCTCTGCACGTGACCCGATCAATATCATCGGATTTCTTGCAAGCAATATGCTACGGGGTGATCTGAAGACCATGGATTGGGATGATATAGATTCCTTGGACCGGGAAAAATATGCCATTCTGGATGTGCGTGATCCTGAAGAATTGACCATCGGAACCATCAAGGGCTCTGTCAACATTCCATTGGCGCAATTGCGAGAGCGTTTGAATGAATTACCGCATAGTAAAAAGATCCTGGTGTACTGCCAGGTAGGGCAGCGCGGATATTTTGCGACACGCATCCTGACCCAATCTGGTTTTGATGCGCTCAACTTGAACGGTGGTTTTAAGACCTACTCGCATGCAACCGGTAAACAATCCAATTTTGATACCTTCGAACATGTTTCGATTAGCAGTCGAGAAGAGATCCAAGAGATCCCCCCTTTCAACATTGGTGAAGGAAACGAGTTCACGGTGGATGCCTGCGGTTTGCAGTGCCCGGGACCCATTTTAAAGTTATACAACAAAGTAAAAGAGGTTGAACCAGGCGATGTCATCACTGTGCGTGCAACCGATTATGGTTTTACCAGTGATGTGCAGGCATGGGCGGATCGCACAGGCAACAAACTGGTCTCACTGGATTCAGCGGAAGGTGTTATCACAGCCAAGATCCAGAAAGGCGTGGAGAAGAAAGAAACAGCATCTGTTGGGACGATGACGCAAGATAAAACCATGGTGGTCTTCTCAGGTGATCTGGATAAAGCCATCGCAGCGTTCATCATCGCGAATGGAGCTGTATCAATGGGGCATAAAGTGACCATGTTCTTCACTTTCTGGGGTCTCAATATCTTACGGAAAAGTAAACCGCCAAAAGTACATAAGAATCTTGTTGAAAGTATGTTTGGCTTTATGATGCCACGTGGTGCGAACAAATTGACGATTTCCCAGATGAACATGGCTGGTATGGGAACAGCGATGATCAAAGGGATCATGAAGAAGAAAAATGTTAGTTCGCTGGAAGAATTAATCCAGAGCGCTATGGATAATGGTGTAACCATTCAAGCTTGCCAGATGTCTATGGACCTGATGGGCATTCGCAAAGAAGAATTGCTGGATGGTATCGAAACCGTAGGTGTGGCGACATTCATCCATGCTTCGGATGATTCAAATGCAACCATGTTTATCTAAACCCAAAAAAGCCGCTTCGAAAGGAACGGCTTTTTTGTTATTCGAGTTTTTTATTTACTGCGATCACGCAGGAATAAATGCTAAGCTCTCTTAAAAGTGACCGAATCTTTTTTCATCTTGATCTGACCGGTCTTAGCCAGTACCTGATCTACATAACGAGCATCAATATCCACCAGGGAATGATTATCCCGGATCAGAATCTTACCGATCGACCTGCCAGGGATATTTGAAAAACGTGCGATAGAGCCCACGATTTCACTCGGGTTGATGCCATCTCTGCGACCGCTGCTCACCATAATACGCACCATGCCTTCCTCATTGGAGGGATGGATGTTGGATCTTGGTTTTTTCGAAGATTTACGATGTGTGATCTCGGTGGTCGCGGAAAATGATTCAACCGGACGCTGTTTTTCATCAGCGCGAGCCATTTTCACAGCTACCGCTGCGATTTCCAAAGGATCATGTCCTTCTTCGATCAAGACATTGATCAATTCTTTTTCTTTAGCGCATCTATCACGTTTTAGCCAAATACGCATACGTTCAAGCAGGTCCGCTTCTCTTTTCTTGAGGATATCCTCAGCCGAAGGAATCTCACACTTTGTCATCTCCTGTTTAGTGAATTTTTCGATCCTTTTCAGGAACCATAATTCTTTGGGTGTAACCAATGTGATGGCAATGCCAGTTTTACCGGCTCTCCCCGTTCTGCCGATACGATGAACATATCCTTCGGCTTCTCTGGGCAAGTCATAATTAAAAACATGCGAGACATCTTCAATATCCAAGCCACGGGCTGCTACATCGGTGGCAACCAGTACCTGAATTTGGTTTTGCTTGAAGCGGTTCAGCACACGGATGCGTGCATCCTGATCCAAGTTCCCATTGATGACTTCTGCCTGATAACCACGTGCTGATAAGGTGCTTGAAAGCTGCTCTGTGCTTATTTTCGTGGAAGCAAAAACCAGAGCGCGTTCAATATTTTCCATCTCAAACAAGTGTGTCAGAGCAGAGAATTTCTGTTTTCGATCAACAACATAGTAGCGTTGTTCGATCGTATCAACGGTCATGTGTTTGTCTTCAATTTGAATGGAATGCGGTTTTCGCATGTAGCGACTGCCAAGCTGCCGAATTGCTTCCGGAAGGGTAGCGGAGAAAAGCGCTGTTTGCCGGCTGTTGGGTGTAGCATCCAGGATCGCTTTAATATCATCAATAAAACCCATACTTAACATTTCATCTGCTTCATCAACTACAACGACCTGAACATGGCTGAGATCAAGTACTTCTTTCTTCATCAGGTCGATCAAACGACCTGGGGTACCAACTACAACGTCAACCCCTTTTTGCAATCGGGTGATCTGTCGTGCATACGCCTGACCACCATAAACTGGTAGAACACTGAAATTCCCACCTTTTCCAAAATCATGAAATGCGCTGGCTCCCTGCATAGCTAATTCGCGCGTGGGTGTGAGTACAAGACACTGGATGTAACCCTGATTGGGGGAAATGGTGTTCAGTATTGGGAGTGCGAACGCAGCTGTTTTTCCAGAACCTGTTTGTGATTGGGCAAATACATCTTCGCCTGCCATCATCAAAGGGATGACCTGTTCCTGGATGGGTGTGGGTTCTTCATAACCCATTGCTGAGACAGCTTGCATCAGCTGCTCATTTAGCTCTAACTGAGCAAATTCCTTCATTATCAAAACTCCTTTATTGTCTTGATAATTCCGGAAACCATTTTTCTCTTTCGAGATACCAGATCTGTTCAATGGATCGTTCAGATCTCAGCCTATACCATGAAGGCACAAAAAAAGCCCGACTAAAATCAGCCGAGCAATCACCAGGAACTTCAAAACAAATTTTAGATTGTGTTGTTCTTTTCGATTTGAACAACCGAAAAAGTATATCATAGATATTTATTCTGTGTTGCTAGAACTGAATGTCTGTGAACCACCAGTAAAAATGTCACCATAAACAGTAAATTGGTTCCAAAAAGGGTATAGAAGGAAAAGAAAAACATATTTATTCATGAGGTATTCCCTGGTTGTTATCCTTAATCAGCCAAGAAGCCAATTTCGTGTGACGATTTTATAGCAGCTAATTTCTTTATTGAAGAAAACCATGAAGAAATTCACATTAAAATGGAGAAATGCCTGTAAACTGATTGAAGAAAATTCTTTTTGAGGTAAACAATGGTCACTTTTATTCCCATTAATGAAGATGAATTTGATGGTTTTCTCGAAGAATCCATGACTCATTTCATTGAAGATTTGCAAACGTCGGAAAATATCAGTTTAGAGGAAGCTGAATTCCAGGCGAAGAGCCAATTAAGCACTGTTCTACCAAACGGCAAAGATTCACGCGGACATTATTTCTTTCACGTTGTTGATGAAGATGGCTTAGTGGTGGGTTATTTCTGGTTGGCTTTCAAAGAAGAGAAGGAGAAGAAGGATGCCTTTATATTTGACATCGTGATCCATGAAGATCAACGCGGGAAAGGCTATGGAAAAGCAGCCATGTTGAAAGGGGAAGAAATCGCAAAAGAAAATGGAGCGGATAAACTATGGCTGCATGTCATTGCCCAGAACCATGTTGCATTGCAGCTTTACCAGAAATTAGGGTACCAGATCATAAAGATCTATCCCATGAAAGATGGCTCTGGAGATGCCAGCTATAATATGGCAAAGAGTTTATCACTATAAAAAAGTGCAAAAAAGGATGAAATCATGATTGACCAAGAAAAGAAAGTAGAGTTATTGAAAATGGCTGTGAAGGGTTCCGAAAATGCTCACTGCCCCTACTCCAATTTTCGGGTTGGGGCAGCCGTACTGGGAAAATCTGGAAAAGTTTATCTGGGTGGAAACATTGAGAATGTCTCTTATGGTGCAACAGTTTGTGCGGAACGGGTGGCAATATGGAAAGCTGTCTCGGAAGGGGAGAAAGAATTTGAAGCCATCGCTGTGATTGGTCCGGGTAAGAAGGAAGCATATCCCTGTGCGCAGTGCAGGCAGGTGATGGTTGAATTTGGATTGGATTGGCTGGTCATCAGCGGTGATTCACAAGGGAATTATTTGGGAGAGAAAACTGTAAGGGAGATCGTGCCTTTCCCATTTGTTCCATCTGCTTTACTGGGTGAATGACCAAAAAGCATTTACCGTAAAAAGTAAGTGCTTTTTTAACTATTACAAATTTTGATTCCCTACTTTTTCTCTTCTCGCACAAATGGAATACCCAGAGATGTAGGTGTTCCCAGACGTTTCTTGTGTTTTTCAACCCAGGTGATCAGAATCAGCACAAGAATGGTTGCAAGATAGGGAAGCATATTTAGAAATGAAGAGGGCAGGGTTGTACCGGCTGCTTGTAAGCGGAATTGAAGGGCGTTGATACCACCAAAAAGAAGAGCGCCGAGAACTGCTCTCAATGGGCTCCACGTGGAGAAGATAACCAATGCAATGGCGATCCAACCGCGACCGCCGGTGATGTTGTCTGCCCAACCCTGTAAGTAGCCAAGTGATAGATGCGCGCCCGCAACAGCCATGAAAATTGCTCCCACGATCGTATAGATAAAACGCAGTTTGGTAACATTCATACCCAACGCATCCATCGCTTGGGGATTCTCACCGACTGCGCGCAGTTCCAAGCCCTGCCTGGTTCGATAAAAATAAAACCATAATAATGGGATGATGATGTAAAGAAAGTAAACAAGAGTATCCTGGTTGAAGAAAGATTCGCCAATATAGGGGATCTCATGCAGAATTGGAATAGGGATTCGTTCAAAAGAGGGTCCCTGCAGACCGACCATGGTCGAATTGTTGGGTCCAAGCCGCTGCCCCATAAAACTGGCTAACCCACTACCGAAGATGGTCATTGCTAAACCAGAAACCACCTGTTCTGCTCTCAAGGTGATGGTGAGGATGGCGTGGATCAAGCCAAGGATGAATCCAACCAGTATAGCGGTTCCCAATCCCACCCATACGCTATTGCTGTGGTAAGCGGCGGCGAAAGAAGCGGCAGCGCCTACGATCATGATACCTTCCACACCTAAATTTTGAATTCCGGAGCGTTCAGTAATGATGGCGCCAAAAGTAGCATATAGCAGTGAGGTTCCCGCTCGGATAGTGATGACAAGGATGGAAATGATGAAGGCTTCATTCATGATGGGTTACTCCTTGTTGGATTTTTCTATCGCGAATAACCTTGATTTTATAACGGTTGAAAATTGATCCACCCAACATAAAAAATAATATTGCTCCTTGCAGGATATCTGCCACAGCTGCTGGGGTTTGCATGGCGATCTGGATTTGGTCACCGCCTACCAGCAGTGCTGCCATGAGAAATGCTACTATCAGGATGCCGAATGGATTGAGATTTGCCAACCAGGCTACAATGATGGCTGTATAACCATACCCAACGGTTAAGCCCGTATAAAGGCGGCGTGAAATTCCAGAGACTTCTGTCATCCCTGCTATTCCTGCCAAACCACCAGAAAACAGCATAACGATGATGATATTTTTGGATATATTTACGCCCGAGTAGCGTGCTGCTTTGGGGTTTTCTCCTATCAAGCGGATCTCGTATCCACGTTTGGTATGTTTCAGGATAAACCACAGCACGATGGCGCCAACGATGGCGAAGAAAATGCCATAATGCACCCGTCCGGTGATACGAGGTAGCCAGGCAGATTTCGGAAATTGTGCGGTACCAGGAAACCCGTACCCTTTTGGATCACGCCAGGGACCCAGATATAAATATTCCACCAACAGGATGGCAATATAATTCATCATCAGGGTAGTCAGAATTTCATTTACACCGAGAGCAGCTTTTAGACCGGCTGGGATCAAACCCCACATTGCTCCTGCCAGCATGCCAACCACGAACATGGTAGGCAATATCAAGCTGGGGGGGATGCTATCTTGCATGAATAGAGCAATATAGGAGGCAGCAATTCCTCCCATGGCAAGCTGACCTTCCGCGCCAATATTCCAAAAATGCATTTGGAATGCGATTGAGACTCCCAGACCTGTCAACATGAGAGGGATGGCTTTTACCAGCGTCTCGGTCAACGCATAACTACTGCCCAGAGATCCTTTGATCATCACCGAATAAGCTTGAATGGGATTAATTCCAAAGAGAATAAGGATTACACCATTAAAAAGCAAAGCCAGAACAAATGAAATGATAGGTATCAAAAAATTGATCGCTTTATTTTGGTCTGTGCGTTTTTCAAATTGAATTCTCACGATGCCATCTTCTCCATTTCATCATTGGGAATGCGTGACAGGGGTTGTCCAGCCATCATCAAACCGATTGTTTCCAGGGTTGTAACCGCTGGATCCACGATCCCCATGCTTTGACCTTCATACAAAACCATGACTCTATCTGATACCTGGCTTATTTCTTCTAAATCCTCAGAAATGAGCAGGATTGCCGACCCCTTTGCCCGTTGTTCAAGCAATGTGCGCCGGACAGATTCGGTTGCGCCAACATCCAATCCGCGGCTGGGATAAACCGCAATTAGAATTCCCTGACTGGCGGTGATCTCTCGCGCCAGGATCAGGCGTTGCTGATTACCACCTGATAGCAAACGTACAGGAGTTTCCGGGCTGGGAGTTTGGATCTGAAATGTTTTTATCAGCGATTCCACAAATTGCAAAATTTTTTTCTTTTTAACCAGAGGACCCTGAACAATGGGAGGTGTGCGATATGCTTTCATCACAAGATTGTCTGCGACCCCCAGGTTTGATGCTAATCCCATACCAATTCGATCTCCCGGCACATGGCTGATACCGGCTTGGATTACCTTGAACGGCGAAGAATGGGTGATATCTTCTCCATTCACCTTGATCTTCCCGGAGGTTGAATTCCTCAAACCGGAAATTACCTCTGCCAGTTCTCGTTGACCATTACCAGCTACCCCGGCGATTCCGAAAATTTCTCCAGCGCATATTTGAAAACTGACATCCTTGAGTGCTGGTAAGCCCTTATCATTTAACGTGTGTATATTCTTCACCTGAAGAACGGGTTCACCCAGCTGGCATTTGGCTTTTTCCAGGCGGAAAAGAATCTCTCGACCGACCATCTGGCGAGCCAGCTCTTTTTTGGTTGTTGCTTTGGTCATGACATTGGTAACAACCTGCCCGGCACGCAGCACAGTAACCCGATCAGAAAAGGCGATGACTTCGTTCAATTTATGGGTGATCATAATCACCGCTTTTCCCTCATCTGCCATTTTCCTCAAGATCTTTGCCAGGTCTTTTGCCTCATCTGGGGTTAGCACAGCGGTTGGTTCATCGAGAATTAAGATATCAGCCCCACGATACAGCAGGCGCATGATCTCCACACGTTGCTGCTCTCCAACTGATAGTTGCCATATCGCAGCATCAGGATCAACCAGCAGATGATATTGTTGGGATAGATCCTGGATGCGCTTTTTAACCTCTTGCTTATTGAGGCTTATCCCATGCTTGGGAAGGCTGAGGATGATATTCTCGGTAACCGTTAGACTCTCTACCAGCATAAAATGCTGGTGAACCATTCCAACACCATGAGAAATTGCATCCTTTGGAGAATGAAAATGAACTTCTTCTCCATCAATGAAAATTTTACCGCTGTCAGCATTATACAGTCCGGCTAGAATATTCATCAGAGTTGTCTTTCCTGCCCCATTTTCTCCTAAAAGAGCCAGGATTTCGTGAGAATAGATATCCAGGTTGATATGATCATTCGCAAGAACTCCTGGAAACTGTTTGGTGATCTCTTTCAGTTGCGCTCTAATTTTGTTGTTTTTTTTCACAGTATCCATCCATGCAATATGTATAAAGAAGCCCCCGGGAAGATCGTTTGACTTCCAGGGGGCTTTTTATTAGAAAATTCTACTCCTCCGCGGGAATGGTCCCTACGACGCCATCCACAAACCAGTTTAAGCCTAACATATCTGCATCGCTCATGCATTCCCCTTCAGCGACCATTATATTGCCTTCCTGATCTGCAATGGGACCACAGAATACATCCCAAGTCCCGTCAATGAGTTTCTCTTTTTCAGTTTCGACCAGGTTTTTAACATCTTCCGGTACGCGTGGACTGAAATCAGCTAACATGACAACATTATCCGCAAGCCCACCCCAATACTGGTGGGTTTCCCAGGTACCATCCAATATAGTCTGGACGGTGGAGATGTAGTACTCACCCCAGTTCCACATGGGGCTGGTTAATACAGTGTCTCCCACAAATTGAGCCATATCTGAGTCGTATCCAACACTTAATTTACCGGCTTCCTGAGCGGCTTTTTGAGGTTCAGTCGTATCCTGGTGTTGGGCGATGATATCTGCACCTTCATCCAATAATGCTTGGGCAGCTTCTCTTTCAAGCACAGGGTCATACCAGGTATTTGTCCATACCACATGAACTTCAACATCGGGATTCACGGCTTTTGCACCTAGTGTAAAAGCGTTGATACCACGGATGACCTCAGGAATGGGGAAGGCACCAACGTAACCGATAAAGTTGTCCGTTGTCATGCTACCGGCAACCAACCCAGCCAGATATCGAGGCTGGTAAATTCGTCCGAAATAGGTTGCCATGTTATCTGCAGTGACATATCCCGAGCAATGCTCGAAGATCACATCAGGGTATTCCGCGGCGACGATAGCGGTGGGATCCATGTATCCAAAGCTGGTGGTGAAAACGACCTTGGCGCCAGCTTCTACAACATCACGGATCGCTTTTTCGGCATCAGGTCCTTCGGGCACATCGGGAACGGTGATGGTTTCAATCTGGTCACCCAAAGCTTCTTCCAGCATCAGTCTGCCACGCTCATGTTCATAGGTATAACCCAGATCTCCAGGCTGTCCAATATAGATAAAGGCGATCTTGAGTTTTTCAGCAACGGGTTCAGCAGTCGTAGTACATGCTCCAAACAGGATGGCGACGATCACCAGAATGGAAAGGAACAATAATTTGTTTTTACACATTTTCTCCTCCTACAGGAAAAGTTTTAAAAATGGTTAATTTTGACTTAATGCAACCGAGAAAATCCTATACCCCACCTCCTACTTCTTGATTGAAAAAATAGAGTCATACTATTTAAAGACAAGACTAAGTCTTAATATTATATACTGACACGAACCAACAGCAAACAAGAAGAGAATCCTATTTTAAAGGAAATATTGGCATGCTACCTGGTGCTGCTGTAAAATAGGGAAATAGAGAAGTAGCATCTTACGAATGAGGTTCATTGGAATGTCTTTAAAAGCATATTTTGAGTGTTTTCCCTGTTTACTACGGCAAGCTATTGAGGCGGTCAATTTCTTACAAGTAGATGACGAGTTAAAAAGAGAAATATTAAATGATTCCATGCGAATTATGATCGATATCGATCCAGATCTTACCTCAGCAGAGATAGCGGCGAGTATCCATCGAAACATTATCCAAAAAGTGGGCGGGAAAGATCCGTATGAGAAAGTGAAACGCGAGAGCCTGAAGACCGCTTTCGAATATTACAATGATGCGAAGAACCTGATTGCATCTTCATCCCAGCCTTTGGAAACAGCATTGAAATTATGCGCTGCTGGAAATATCATCGATTTTGGTCCAGCCTCAGAATTTGAATTGAAGAGAACCATGGAACGCGCTTTACAGGAACCTTTCGCACGATTTGCATTTAAAGAATTTATGACCGCGCTGCAAAAAGCGAATTCGATCCTTTTTTTGGCGGATAACGCTGGTGAAACAGTCTTTGACCGATTACTGATCGAGGAGATCAAAAGACCGCTCACCTATGTTGTAAAAAAAGATGCCATTATGAATGATGCAATAGTTATTGATGCTGAGTTAACCAACTTTCCGGAATATGTGACGATCGTAGATAATGGCAGCGCCATCCAGGGCACGGTTCTTTCTCAATGTTCACGGGATTTTGTGGATCGTTTTGAAGCAGCCGATATGATCATTGCAAAAGGAATGGCAAATTTTGAGACGCTTCCAGAAGAAGGAAAACGAACATTCTTCTTGTTGAAGATCAAGTGTGTTCCTATTGCGAAACTATCCGGTATTCCCAACGGCAGTTTTGTAGTAAAACAAGGTGGTTTGTTTACGTAATTCAAGTAAAATTCAATCCATTATGAAATCAGCACAATTCTTAGAGCAAATCAAATTATGGTTATTGGATATGGATGGCACTATCTACCTGGGAGACTCTCTTATTGATGGGGCTGAAAATTTTATAAATGAACTTGTGGAGAAAAACAAAGATTTCCTTTTATTGACCAATAATTCTTCTAAAAGCGCTTCAGCCTATATTCAGAAGCTTCACAAATTAGGATTAAGTTTTGTTCAAGTGAAACATGTTTTTACATCTGGGCAAGCAACTATTTTGTATCTGAAACATCATTTCCCAGGGAAGTCAGCATTCTTGCTTGGCACTCCGACCCTGGAGAAAGAGTTCATCGAACATGCTGTCACGCTCTCAAATGATCCCGAAATTGTGGTGATTGGGTTTGATACCACCCTGACATATGAAAAACTTTACAAAGTCTGTGATCTCGTCCGCAGTGGATTACCATACATTGCTACCCATCCTGATTACAATTGTCCAACCCCAACAGGTTTTATGCCAGACATCGGAGCGATCATCGCTTTCATAAAAGCATCTACTGGAAGAGAGCCGGATGTAATTGTAGGGAAACCATATTTACCCATGCTGCAAGCGATCCAGGAGATCAGCGGTTACGAGCTGCATGAAATGGTGATGGTCGGCGATCGTTTATACACGGATATTGCCATGGGAAAACATGGCATTCGAACGGTTCTCACGTTAAGCGGAGAGACATCCCAAGATGACTTGCTTAAGAGTGAATTTCAACCTGATCTGGTTGTGCAGTCGGTTTTGGATTTGTTGGTGTGATCCTAGAAACTCGAGGAAGAAAAAACCGTTCTCGTTTTAACAGAGTTTATCCGTGGAGATTCACATAATGAAGAAATTCACAATAGACAAACCCGAAAAAGACGTGCTAGAATTAATTGCTTGTAGTAGTAGTTCTAGAAAGAAAGACCCCTCTTTTAATTTGGAACTTACGCAAGAAAACTAAGAAAGGAGTTCCAAAATATGTCCGAAAAAGAACAGGGCACTGTGAAGTGGTTCAATGGTTCCAAAGGATATGGTTTCATTGAACGCGATTCCGGTGAAGATGTTTTCGTGCATTACAGTTCCATTGTTGCAGATGGATACCGTACCCTCACCGAAGGACAGCGCGTTGAGTTCGTAGTGACCCAAGGCGATAAAGGTCCCCAAGCACAAGAAGTCGTCATTCTCTAAAATACAAAAAAGAAAAGAGTGGTACTCAAACCGCTCTTTTTATTTAAGCGGGCGATGGGGCTCGAACCCACAACCTTCTGCTTGGGAAGCAGACATTCTACCATTGAACTACACCCGCAACAACTGCATTATAACGATCCCCATAAAGCATGTCAATAGAAAATTGAAATATACAATATTTATGATAAAATTGATAAATATAGAAGAGAACAGGTATTGATATGAAGAAATATGATGCAATCATTATTGGAGCAGGACCCTCAGGACAATCCTGTGCTGTACGTATTGCTGAATTGGGTGGAACTGTTGCCATTGTCGAGCGGGATTATATTGGAGGTATCTGTACCAATTGGGGATGTACACCCAGCAAATCCATGATCGAGTCTGCAAAGGTAGCGCAGATTGTTAAAGAAAGTGAAAAATACGGTATTGCGGTCGAAAAATATCACGTTGATTTTCCCCGTGTTGCCAAACGCCGTAACTTTGTAGTCGAGAGTGTTCGGGAAGAGATTCGCGATCTACTGGAACATTATAAGGTTGATATCTATTATGGACAGGCAGAACCACAAGCGGATAGAACAGTGCTCATCCGTGAGGGCAAATTGGATCCTGATGGGGAGAATATGCATTTCAGCGGTAAAACTGAAACAATCATGGCGACGAATATCGTTTTCGCTACAGGATCACAACCACTGGATCTCCCATCGTTTGATAAGAATGATCCAACCATTGTGAGCAGCAATCGTTTGATCACGATTGATAAATTACCTGCATCTCTTACCATTATCGGTGGGGGAGTGATCGGGCTTGAGTTTGCCACCATTTTTTCCAATTTGGGTAGCCAAGTGACGATCATTGAATTTCTGGATCGCGTAGCTGCCGGGATGGATGAAGAAATTTCTGCATCTCTCACGGATATCCTTGAAAAAAGGGGAGTAGCTATTTATGTTGGACATGAAGCGTTTTCTGTAGATCATGGTACCATCACCATGCGTGATAGAAAGACCGGTGAAGAAAAAAGCGTCAGGTCAGATTTGGTGCTGGTAGCTATTGGCAGAAAGCCTGTCATCTTATCAGAATCCCTCGAAAAATTAGGCGTGCAGTACAACCGAAAAGGCATCGAGGTAGATGAGACCCTGCGCACCAATCAAAAGGATGTTTGGGCGATAGGTGATGCGACCGGGAAATCGATTCTGGCTCATGTTGGCATACAGCAGGGCATCATCTGTGGTGAGAATATCATGGCAAATAACGCGATGCTCCGTAAGATGGATTACGGGGTGATTCCCGCGGTGATCTATTCCATCCCTGAAGTTGCCACTGTGGGAATTATCCCGGAGGATTTGTCTCAGGTGCGTGTGGAAAAAATTCCATTCAGTGTAAACTTGCGTGCCAATATTGAAGATTACCCGGATGGTTTTATTAAATTATGGATGCGGGATGGAAAGCTGCTGGCGGTGCAGGCAATTGGTCACAATGTTTCAGAGATCATTCAAGAATTCGCGAATATGATCGCTCTGGAAACGCCTGTCGAAAAAGTAGCTGAAATCATTCATGCCCATCCATCTTATGCTGAAATGGCGCGATCGGCTTTTGCATATACACTTGGGAAAGCGGTTGATTTTTACCTGTAGTTTTTCCATCCGGGGGACTAGATGGCAAAAAGTGGTATCATGTTATAATATTGCCCAATTTTGTGGGTAAAATTGATGATATCTAACACCACAGGAGTCCCGATTGGTTGCAAATCCATTTAACTGGCTTTTAGGCTTGTTCTCACTTGACTTGGGGATTGATCTGGGAACAGCTAATACATTGATTTATGTGCGCGGAAAAGGGATTATTGTGCAGGAACCATCCTGGGTAGCGATCGAAAAACGGTCCCGCAAACCAATTGCGATTGGAACGCAAGCGAAACAGATGGTAGGAAGAACCCCTGCGAATGTGATTACGATAAGACCTATTCGAGATGGGGTTATTTCAGAGTTTGAAATTACCCAGGCAATGCTGGCGTATTTCATCGGACGTGTACATCAACAGGCGATCGTTCCCATGCCGCGCCCGCGCGTGGTGATCGGTATTCCATCCGGAGCTACGGAAGTTGAAAAAAGAGCCGTGTATGATGCTGCCATGGCAGCCGGTGCGCGGGAAGTATATTTGATTGAAGAACCTATTGCTGCCAGCTTAGGAGCAGGATTGCCTTTGGCGGATGTGGCAGGAAGTATGATTGTGGATATTGGTGGGGGTACTTCTGAAATTGCCGTGTGTTCGATGGGTGGGATCGTTGTATCGCGGTCGTTGCGCGTGGCAGGTGATGAGATGGATCAGGATATCATCGAATACGTGCGCAATAAATACAGCCTGTTTGTTGGGGAACGCATGGCGGAACAAATCAAATGGGAGATCGGTTCGGCTTATCCCTTTGAAACAGAAAAAACCATGCAGATCAAAGGAAGAAATCTTATCAACGGTTTGCCAGAAGCAATTGAGATATCTTCAATTGAGATCCGTGAAGCCTTGAATAATTCTATCCAGGTAATTATTGATACTATCAAAAGTGCGCTGGATGAGGTCCCCCCTGAAATTGGGGCGGACCTGCTTGATACTGGCATCTGTCTGGCGGGTGGTGGATCATTGTTGAATGGCATGGTGCTGCGATTAGCTGAAGAATTAAAAATGCATGTCTGGCTTGCTGAAGACCCGATGACATGTGTTGCTCGTGGAGCAGGAATTGTTTTGGAAGACTTGGATCGATTCAAAAGTTTGTTGGTCGATATTGACGGGAACAGACAACGAATTTAATCCTCTCTTACTGGTATCATTTATATAGGTGAAACATGCGTATCGATTCTCCGCGCACGCTTAGGACCATCGTTATCACTCTGGTTGTGATCGGGGTCATTTTGTTGGCATTCAGTGGGATTCTGAGACCTGTCTTTGGGAAGGTGATGGATCCATTTATTAAAATACAGGGTTGGCTTTCCAGCCAATTTCTAGCAGTTTATGATTTCTTTACGCTCCCTCGCGATGTTACCGATCTGATAGCTGAAAATACTGAATTAAAAAATGAAGTATCTCAACTTCAGAGCCAAGTGATTGAACTGCAGGAACAATTAAGTGAAGCGGATATTCTCTATGCCCTGCTGGATTTTGCCAGGGCTAAACCAGAGAATACCTATGTGGCTGCCTCCGTGATTGGTCGTGACCCAAATCCATTCATGCACTATTTGATCATCGATCACGGATCGGATGATGGCTTACGGTATGGCATGCCTGTAGTTACACAACAGGGTTTGGTGGGGAAGATTGACGCGGTTACAGCCAGCGCAGCCCGAGTGCAGTTGATCACTGATCCAGATTCCACCATCAACGTCAGGATGCAATCGCTTAATGAGGAAGCTCAGTTGATCGGCTCGATAACAGGTGATATCGAACTTACCATGATCCCGACCGATGTGAATTTGCAAGCTGGTGAAATCTTGCTTACATCAGGGCTAGGTGGTACTTACCCGGCAGACATTGTTGTTGGTCAAGTTATGAATGTTCAGCACAAAGAGAATGATATTTTTCAATCCGCTGTGGTGCAATCGGAAATAGATTTCTCGACGCTGCGAGCGGTACTGGTGATCACCAACTTTACTGCTATTGATATTGATCTGCTGACCAATGATTGAGATGCCCTTTTTATGGAAACTCTGCTTTCATCTCTTTTGATCCTTTTATTTACATCCGTGCAACTGGCAGTTGTAAGCCGTTTGCCTCTGCAGCATGGAATGGCTGATATCGTGCTGCTTCTTATCATTGCATGGAGCCTGAATCGGCAAGCAAAACATTTTTATATTCCAGCCTTGATCGCAGGAGCGGTCATTACTTTCATCTCGTCAGTACCGGTTCCGGGTGTACTGGTCAGCTATATGCTTGCCGCGGTCCTGACCAGAGTACTTGTGAATCGCCTTTGGGAAATGCCCGTATTCTCGATGTTGATTATTACGATCGTAGCGACCATCTCGCAACATCTGATTTACATCATCATCAGTCAGATCCGTGGTATACCAATACCCTTGACGCAGAGCTTGAATCAAATAACCCTACCTAGTGTATTTTTGAATGTTATTCTGGCACTTCCAGTGTATCTGATTGTGCAAGATGTTCAGAAGTATGTGTATTATGAAGCAGAAAATGAAAAATAATAATAGTGTCAACACATTAGAAAAGTGGCGGTTTAAATCGCTGTATATTTTGATGGTGATCATTTTTGTATTCTATGGATTCCGCCTTTTTAGCTTGCAGATTATAGATGGTGAGGATTACACAGAACAAGCTGAAGAAAACCGCACTACCAATATCAGCATAGCGACCGAGAGAGGGGTTATCTACGACCGTAATGGTATCGTACTGGCAAAGAATGCTGCGTCTTATAACGTCACCATAACACCAGCGGATTTACCTCTGGACGAAGGAGCGATGCAAGCGATCTATCGCGAACTTTCCGAGATTGTAGATGTTCCTGTAACGAATGGGGAATTGACCGATGAAGTGGTGAAAACGTTCTCTCCATGCAATACTGATCTGGGAATTGCAGAGATTGTGATCATTGCCGATACCAACGCACCCTATACTCCCATGCAGGTGAAGTGCGATATTGATGAAGAGACTGCTATGCTGATTGAATCGAAAGCGGAGGAATTGCCGGGCGTGGAGATCGAAATAGAACCAATTCGTGAATACCCAACCGGGGAACTCACTTCTGAGATCATTGGCTTTTTAGGACCTATTCCTGAATCCCTGGAAGACTACTATACCGAATTGGGGTTTGTGCCTGGACGGGATAAAGTAGGGTATGCCGGAGTGGAAGCCACTATGCAGGAAGAGTTGGGGGGATCAAATGGACTGCGTGTAGTCGAGGAAGATGTGGCTGGAAAAGTAATTCGCGATCTGGAACCGCCTGTTGACCCTGAACCTGGTTTGAACATCAAATTAACCATAGATACACGCTTGCAAGAAGCTGCTAAAGCGGCGCTGGTAGGAAATATCGATTGGTGGAACCGTTGGTTCAATGATGTACGTTTTACCAATGGTGTTGTGATCGCGATGAACCCTAAAACAGGGGAAATCCTGTCACTGGTTTCTTACCCAACCTACGAAAATAACCGGATGGCACGCTTTATCCCAGCCTATTATTATGAACAATTAAGTGCTGATCCGAATCGTCCACTTTTTAATCACGCCATCTCGGCTGAACACCCTCCAGGTTCCGTGTATAAGATCGTGACAGCTATCGGTGCGATCAATGAAGGGGTGGTTTCACCCTATCAAAGTTTGATCACGCCTTATTCCATTACCATCACCGAGAAATATGCAGAAAATGATGCCGGAACACCCCGTGAATTTGTAGACTGGAAAGAGGGAGGGCATGGACAGGCGAATTTCTTCAAGGGTCTTTCACAATCAGTGGATGTGTATTTCTACAAAATCAGTGGTGGTTATCAGGATGAGGTGAAAGAAGGTCTTGGCATTTGGCGGATGAGTGAATATGCCAAAGCGCTCGGTTATGGTGAGATTACAGGCATTGAATTACCGGGAGAGGCAAATGGACTTGTTCCTACACCTACCTGGAAGCGTATTAACTTGAGTGAAGTTTGGTCCACCGGAGACACCTATATCGCAGGAATGGGACAGGGATATGTTCTAGCAACTCCGTTGCAAATACTCACTTCGTATGCTATTGTAGCCAATGATGGTGTTTACATGAAACCAACTGTCATCGAGGAGATTATCGATGAAAATGGCAATGTGGTGCAACCTTTTGAACCGCAAGAGGTATGGGATATCACAACTGATCCATTGATTGAAATTTACGATGAAAACAACCTTCCCACCGGAGAGAAAAAGGTGGTTGAATCGTGGGTGCTCGATATGACGCAGCAAGCGTTGCGTATGACAGTAACAGAAGGGACAGCCCTGAGTATTTTTGAAGGAATGGAAATACCCACATCTGGCAAAACCGGAACGGCGGAATATTGCGATAATATTGCGCAAGAGCAAGGATTATGTGAACCGGGCAACTGGCCAGCCCATGCCTGGTATGTGGGATATGGTCCAACGGATGATCCGGAAATTGCGGTGATCGCATTTGTCTACAATGGTACGGAAGGATCCAGTGTGGCAGCCCCTATTGTGCGCCAGGTGCTTGAGGCTTACTTTGAATTAAAAGCCATTGATGAAGGGAACGAATAACAACGTGGAAAAACTAGAACAAAAATGAAGGATTTTCGTATTAAAGGGATTGGCGATGTTTTATTGGTGCAGATGGAGGAGGGGGATTGGGATGGTGAATTGAAAGCATTGCTGACGTATATCGAAACGCGCGGTGATTTCTTTAAAAGCGCGAAAATTGCCATTGATGTTGGCGAGAGAAAAGTAAAAGCGGTTCAGATGGCAGATCTGCGGGATGGACTGGCGGAACGGCAGGTGAACCTGGTTGCTTTGTTTGCCAAATCAAAACAAACCGTAGCAACGGCACGCACTTTTGGGCTCGAAACGGAACCGGAAAATATTCGTACACTAGCAAATTCTAAAAAGCAAGAATCCCTTTATGGCGGGGAGAACGCGATCCTATACTCCCATACCTTGCGGTCCGGTATGAAGGTAAATTATCCCGGGAGTGTGGTCGTGCTGGGGGATGTCAATCCGGGTGCGGAGATTATGGCAGATGGAAATGTGATCATCTGGGGATGTGTGCGCGGGCAGGTCACAGCCGGAGCTAAAGGAGATAAACAGGCTGTCATCTGTGCGCTGGAATTAAAACCGATCCAGGTACAAATTGCAGGCATGGCGGGGAAAAAAGGGGTGCAATATTCAAAACCTGTTAAAATCAATTGCCAGAATTCGGAACTGGTTTTTACAAACTGGAAGCATTAATGTATCTTAAAGGAGATCTATGACAGCTCGTATCATCACAATCACATCAGGAAAGGGTGGGGTGGGAAAAACCACCGCCACCGCCAACATCAGCGTTGCACTGGCACAAATGGGCAAGAAAGTAACCTGCATTGATAGCGATATCGGTTTGCGCAATCTGGATATTGTGTTGGGTTTGGAAAATCGTATCGTTTATGATCTGGTTGATGTGGTAGAAGGGCATTGCAAGATCAACCAGGCGATGATTCGCGATAAACGTTTTGACACCCTTTTCTTGATCCCGGCAGCTCAAACACGCGATAAAAATGCCGTCACTCCCAGTGAGATGATCGACTTATGTGAGAGCATTCGCGAAGAGATGGATTTTATCCTGCTGGATTCTCCCGCTGGCATCGAAGGGGGCTTCAAGAATGCGATCGCTCCTGCTGATGAAGCGATCGTTGTGACCAATCCGGATGTGTCGGCGGTACGCGATGCGGATCGCATCATCGGTCTCATTGAAGCCCTGGAAAAAGGTCCGGCGTCATTGATCCTCAACAGAGTGAATGCGGATATGATCAAACGAGGCGACATGATGGAAGCAGATGATGTTTTGGAACTGCTTGCCATCAAATTGTTGGGTATTGTGCCGGATGACGAACATGTGCTGGTAAGCACCAATAAAGGGCAACCGGTGGTTCTCAATCCGAAATCGCGTGCTGGTGCAGCTTTTCGCAATATTGCTGCCCGGTTGACCGGAGATGAAATCCCTCTGATTGACATGAGTCACAAAGAAGATTTCATCACCAAGCTATCCAAAGTGTTTGCAAAGGAGGGATGAACATGGCAAATTGGTTGAAGAAGTTGGGCAAAGAAGACAGTGCCGATCTGGCAAAAGAACGCTTAAAACTGGTCTTGATCCATGACCGCACCAACCTGACCGCACGGGTTCTGGATGAGATGAAAGACGAATTGATCGATGTGATATCCAGACATGTTGCTATTGATCCTTCTGCTGTGAAAATAACCATGATACACGAAGGCAGGGAACAACGTTTGATCTGTGATATACCGGTCAAACAAAAATAAGCGGATGGCATGAAACGCAATCTGTGGCGTAATTTTGATTTTCTTCTGTTAGGGGCAGTGGTTTTCCTGTGTCTGTTTGGCATCATCATGATCCAATCTGCTATTGCGGGCAGTGAAGAATTGAGCGATTACCCGCGGCGACAATCTATTTTTGTGGTGATCGGATTGGCACTGGTGATCATTGTTGCATCCATTGATTATCATTTATGGTCTTCCATTGCACGTTTCATTTATGTCTTCGCTTTTTTGGTACTTTTTGTAATTTATGTGTATGGTGAAGCCAGATTCGGTTCGGCGCGCTGGATTGATACAGGGCTAATCCTGATTCAACCCTCAGAGATCGTCAAGACTTTGATGATTCTGGTGTTGGCAGATCATTTCAACCGAAAAAGAGATGACAAACGGGATTGGCGCTGGATCTTCCAGAGCTTCCTGTTAACCTTTGGCGTGGTAATCTGGATATTGTTGCAACCCAATCTTTCCACTTCCATTGTGATTTTCGTAATCTGGTTTGCCTTGCTATGGGTGTCGGGACTGCCGGTGAAATATCTGGCGATCATGGCAGCAGTTGGAATTCTCCTGGTCATTATCGCATTCCCACTGCTGGAAGACTATCAGCAAGCTCGTATCCTCAATTTCATCTTTCCAGATCCGGAAGCCAGTTATGGGGATGTGTACAATATCGAACAATCTAAGATTGCCATTGGATCAGGTGGATTGGTAGGAAAGGGTTATGGGCAGGGTACGCAAACACAGCTGCGATTTCTCAAGGTGCGCCACACCGATTTCATTTTCTCGGTGGTGGCAGAAGAGTTTGGATTTGTAGGAACCATGGCGGTGGTAGCTTTGATGGGATTTATCATCTTTCGATGTATCCGGATCGCACAAACTGCTTCGGATCTTTATGGTTCGTTGGTGGCTTATGGGTATGCCGCTATGCTGTTCTTCCAGACCGCCGTTAATATTGGTGTTAACCTCAACCTGGTACCGGTATCCGGGTTGCCTTTCCCTTTCCTAAGTTATGGAGGTAGTTCCCTGATATCCACTATAATTGGGATTGGATTGGTGGAATCCGTTGCATTGCGAAAAAATATTATTCAATAGAGGTAAAGATTTATGAGTGAAGGCTTGAATCCGGTTCGTGTGCGCTTTGCACCATCCCCAACAGGATATTTACATCTGGGCGGTGCACGCACGGCTTTATACGATTATTTACTTGCACAAAAAAGTGGTGGTCAATTTGTTCTGCGTATTGAGGATACCGACCGCAAACGGTTCATCGAAGGTGCCGAGCAAGACCTGATGAATAGCCTGCGCTGGTTGGGGTTGCAATGGGATGAGGGTCCGGATATTGGTGGACCGTATGGACCGTACCGCCAATCAGAACGCAAACAGATCTACCAGGAATATGGCGAGAAATTGGTGGAACAGGGCAATGCTTACTATTGTTTCTGCACCCCGGAGCGTCTGGTAAAAGTGCGCGCTGAGAAACAGAGCAAAAAAGAACCGCCTCACTATGATAGAACCTGCCGCAACATCCCTTTGGAGGAAGCTCGCAAGCGGATCGCTGCAGGGGAACCGCATGTCTTGCGCTTTAAAACACCGATGGAAGGAACAACTACAGTAAAAGATCTCTTACGTGGCGAGATCACCTTTGAGAACAAGACGCTGGATGATTACATCATCATTAAAACCGATGGATGGGCTTTATATCATCTGGCGGCGGCAGTGGATGACCATCTCATGAAGATCACCCATGTCATTCGCGGTTCAGAATGGCTGCCAACAGCGCCTCTGCACAGCATGATCCACCGGGCGTTTGGCTGGGAAGAACCGGTGTGGGTACATCTATCGGTATTCTTGAAACCGAGTGGCAAGGGCAAGATGAGCAAGCGCGAAGCAGCGGAATTGAGCAAGGATGGCTATTCTATCTTTGTGAAAGACCTGGATGGACTGGGGTACCTGCCAGAGGCAATGGTGAACTGGACGGCACTGATGGGCTGGAGCTATGACGACCATACCGAATTCTTTACCATGCAAGATTTAATTGAAAAATTCTCGCTGGAGAAGTTAAATCCTTCCCCTGCAGCGATCAACTTCACCAAATTTGACTACTTCAATAAACTGCACATCAAAGCGCTCAGTGATGCAGAATTGGCACAGCGTTTGAAGCCCTTCTTTGAGAAAGCCGGAATTGAAGCCCCGATTGCTACGCTGGAACTGGTGGCACCTATCCTCAAGGAACGCATCACCACCCTGGATGATGCAGTTGAGATGGCACGCTTTTTCTTTGTTGACGATATCACATATATGACCGAACGTTTCCCGATAGAAGGCTGCAGTAAGACGGAAACACTGGTGATCGGCACAAAAGTGGAACAGGCATTGAACAGCATCGAGGTATGGGATACCGATCATCTGGATACGAGCATGCGCGCACTGATGGAACAGGAAGGGAAAGAACCGCGCCAGTTCTTCGGTTTTCTGCGCGAGGTGATCAGCGGGCAGCGCATCAGCCCGCCCTTGTTCGAATCCATGCAGATCCTTGGCAAAGCTGTCGTGTTGCAACGCCTGCGCAATGCATTAAGCTTCATTGAAGAAAAAGTAGCCTGAAAAATTGCATTAAACCAAGGAATAGTGGTAGAATATTTCGCGCGAGCAATTGGGGGCTCGTCTAACGGCAGGACAGCAGACTCTGAATCTGTTAATAGAGGTTCGAATCCTTTGCCCCCAGCTAAAAAGACCTTCTTGGATTGCACCCCCAAAAGTGGACAAATAAAAAGACTCTCTGAATAAATTATACAAACTGGCATCGAATTTTAAAAGGTCTCAGTTTGGGTTTCTCCTTCTCTTCCCGCCGTCGCATCTCTTCTAGTCTTGTCCTGAGTGGGTAATCTGTACTTCCTTTTTTCCTTTCATATAAAAATACCTCTTGTATCTATTGTACGAGAGGTGTTTTTATTTTGTGCCTTGTTTTAAATTTATGATAGGGAAATATATTTCTTAATGAAGAAATATTGGACGAATGTCCAATTGGAAGATAGAAGGGTCTTTTAAACATAATGAAGGCAGCTATGCAAGACTAATTAAGGAGGTAAGATGGGAACAGTTTCTATTGGTATTGCGATAGTGGCATTAGCGTTGATCGCTGTAATCTTTATATTTAAATGGGGAAAAGGGAAGCGAGCGCAGAAACCTTCCAAATGGGCATTCCTGGGGATGGTGTTTGTGATCGCGAGTATATTTTTTAGTGATATAAACCGTTTTTGGGGATATGGCTTGATGGGAGCAGGTGTCATCCTATCCGTGATCGACCTGGTCCGAACGGAAAGACAGGCAAAACAGTAAATAATGAAGAAGATCACTATTTTGAAAAAATGACCTTTTTGTCGTTTCTATGACCTGTAAGCCGTAACTCCTATATTTCAAGATGGGTGTAGTGCTGCAGGTAGTCATCCCGTTCCAGCTGTAAACGCTGCAGAATGGATTCATATTCTTCTAATCTCCCCTGTTGTTTATAGAAGAGGTAGGGGTTCAATAGCTCCGCGTCCTCAAAATCGGGCAGCACAGCGGCGATCTCATAGTGAAAGATAGTGTCCTGTTTCCAGTGGATGGTGCGGTTGAGGATGGCTTCGATGATGGCGGAACTGTGCCTGATCTTGACCTTCTTGGAGCGCGGGTCGTCATCATCCCCGCCCACGCGCCCGGTGTTGAGCAGATACACTTCCACATCTGGCATGGTCTTTAACAGTTCCTGGAAGCGGTTCGCCTGCAGAGCGTCATCCATGGTGAAGAAGGGATTGGTACCCGGCACGCGCAGGGCTTTACCCGCCTCGGATTTGCCTCCCGCAGAAGTGCCGGTGGTCTCCCCTAGCATGAAATACTGTGCTGCCAATTTATGATCCAGCCTGGCGACCGCCGGGATGATGTTGAAGTTGCGGTTCAGCAGGAAGATATATTTGACAGGGGGTAGATCAGATGGATCGCGGTGCGGGATGGCACTCAGTTGGAAGGTGCCACGCCCATTGGTGGTGTAGCTGCCATCCGTGAAATCGATCGAGCCATCTGGAGAGACGGTCACGTTTTCCAACCACGAAGTCGGTTGGGTCAGGGCTTTGTAAATGGTGGGTTCGTCATCCGGGTCCAGACCGATGGTTTTGGCAAAGCAGCCATTTTCGGATGCATAAACTTTCCCATTCGGGAACAGGGCACAAAAGTCATCTTGCACCGGCAGGCTGTCATGCTGCTGGCGGAAAGTGGTGGTGGTCTTGCCGGTGCCGGAAAGACCGATGATGAGCGCTAATTCTTCGCGGTTGACGATATCAGGGAAAACCTTGCAGCCGGCATGCAGCGCCAGACCGCCCTGTTGGTAGACCCAGTGATTCCACATGCGCAGCCCGCCTTTTTTGGATTCCCCGAAGTAATCGGAGCCGAACACACGTGTGGTCCAATTCTCCAGATCAACTGCGATCAAACGCTGGTTGGGGTATTCCTCTGCAGGCAGGTTAGGGGTGATGATGATGGTGAATTTGGGGCTGAAATGCTCATCAGGGGGAAAATATAATTGCTGCTGCATGGCGGCGATATTGGCATTGGATTGCTCGACGATCACACGGCACGCGACCCTGAAATCCGGGTCCGGTCCGATATATCCATCTACCTGGATGCTTTCATGCTGTGTAAGATAATCATCCTGCATTTTAGCAACTTTTTGATAATCAGCACGGGTGATAGTAGGTCTCCCGCAGGGTTCATCGCTGACGAAGAAAGTAGACTCATTGGAGCGGGCAGTGACCCGTGTGCGAATGGCATAATTCCCTTTATCGGTGCGTTGTGCTCGCGGATTTTTTTCCATCAATGCCTGGAATTCGGTCTGGGTAAGATTGGTTTTCATAAGCCTTTTTCTGTTTGAAAATGATAGAGATAACGTTCTTGCTGCTATGAAAGAATTCTATGATACAATGCAAAAAGAGTGCATCTTCGAGTCTCTTAATCTACGACGATGAATGTTATGGTTTTGAGACCGATAGGGTGTAACCGGAAACGGTTGTGCCTCCCAACTTGGAAAGGAGATGTGAACAGGATCCTGTCAAGCGATGCTGGTGATGCGCCTTTCCAAGGGCGCATTTTTTTATTTTCGGGAGAGGAAAGCATGAAGAAGGGATATTATTTCAGTACCAGGGATTTATTATTCATTGCCGGTTTCTCTGCGGTAGGGGGTTTGGCAAGCACTTACCTCAATATGCTCGGAGATTTTTTTCAATCCTTTTTAGGTTTTGCAGGAACCACTCAATGGGCAGCGGGGTTACATATCATCTGGATTTTACTGGCAGTCGGGATTGTCAATAAAAGCGGGACTGCCATCCTGGTGGGTATCTTGAAGGGTGTGGTGGAACTGCTCAGCGGCAACACCCATGGTATCTTGGTCCTCATTGTGGATCTGGTGGCAGGTATCATCGTTGAACTGGTTTTCATGTTGCCGGCAATAAAGAGTTCTACGAAGAACATCCTGGCAGGTGGGTTGGCAGCCGTTTCTAATGTTTTTGTTTTCCAGCTTTTTGCTTCGGTACCGGCAGATACCTTAGCCTACTGGAGTTTATTAATCGTAGCCGGGATGGCATTCCTTTCGGGAGTTGTTTTCGGGGGAGTGCTCAGCCAGATCGTATTAAAAAACCTGGCAAAGACTGGCGTCATCTCCCCCCGTTCGGAGGAAAAGAAGAAAGTATCACAGTGGGTTTCCCTGCTGGTTGGGGTGCTGCTGTGCGTGGTGTTAGTGTTTGTGTATCTGCAAACTTCCCGGGGTGAAGGAGAGATCGTTATCTCAGGAAATGTTACCGAAACAAGTGTTTTCAAGGAAAACCAAACGGAAATTCTACCGGTAACGGTCGAGACAACCTTGCAGGGTACTGCCGGAGCCTACACTGGTTATCCTATCAAAGACATTCTATCTACTGCTGGTATTGGCGAAAATACTGATATGGTGCTGGTAACCGCCAGTGATGGATACAGTTATTTCATCACCATGGATGAAGTGGATTCCAATCCTGACCTGATCATTGTTGCCAGCGGCGAGGGAGAAGAAACTGCCTATAGTTTGGTGGGCGCGTTAAACAGCAAAGCCTGGGTGCGGGGTGTGGCAGAGCTGGTTGCTTTTCAGAGCACACCTATACCGATCATGCTGAATGAGGACGTTGTTGGGGAGTTCCGATCGCAGGATTGGCAGTTCGAGATGGATAGTGTCCGCTTTGAGCTGGCAGAAGGATCCAAAAAATTGCAGGGTGTGGCAGTTAATAAAGTTCTGGCAAGTATGGATCTGAGTGGAATCACAAAAGTAGTATTTAAGGCGGATGATGATGTTTATGAAAGTGATCTCGCGACCATCCAGCAGGACGACAACGTTCGCATTTTCATCAATATTGAGGGATATGAGATGAGCTATCTGGTAGGAACGCTGCAAGGGCAGGTGTTTCTGGAAAATGTGAATTCAATTCATCTGCAATAAATACAATGGATATTAGCATTACCCACCTAACTTATCATTATAGCGAAGAGGAAAAGCCTGTTCTGGAGGATGTTAACCTTCACATTCAAAGCGGGGAATGGTGCCTTATCAGTGGGCTTTCCGGCTCTGGAAAAACAACTTTGGCTTATGCCATGGCGGGCATCCTTTACCATCAAGAGTTAGGTTCCTATCAAGGGCAGGTTAAAATTGGGGAGCACATTGTTGAAGAAATACCCCTTTATCAAATATCCGATATGGTGGGTTTTGTTCAGCAGAATGCGGATAACCAGTTTTGTACATTAAATGTTGCCGAAGAGATGGCTTTCGGGTTGGAAAACAAGTGCATTGAAGTAAGCGAGATGAAACAGCGCATTCATGAGGCACTGCGTGAAACACAGGCGGAGGAATCTCTGTTGGAGCGGTCTTTATTTGAGCTTTCGGGGGGTGAAAAACAGAAGATTGCCATCGCTTCAATCCTGGCGCTGCAACCTTCCATCTTGATACTGGATGAACCAACTTCGAATCTTGATATTGAATCCACCAGATTGATCTTCGAGGTACTGCAGGAACTTCATCGTGAAAAGAACATCACGGTGATTCTCATTGAACATAAGGTGAACCTTTTCGCACCTCTCTTCAAACGCTGTATATTTCTAGATGGAGGAAAGATCACATTTGATGGAGAAACGGAGCGTTCTCCTCTGTTTCTTTCGAAAAAAACCTCAAGGAACCCGCGGAAAGAAGAAAATGTCAAAACCGGATCAGTAAGTGTGCTGTTGAAAGATTGGAACTACTCAAATGGAAATGGCTTTAGGCTAGAGGTACCTGAACTGGCGTTGCATCAAGGAGAAATCATCGCGCTCATGGGTCCTAATGGATCGGGAAAAACAACCTTGATGAAAACAATTTGCGGGATGTTAAAACCAACCCATGGCAACATGACGAAGTATGGAAAAGAAATCCAAGCGCTCGAACCTCGGCAATGCGGTTTTGTTTTCCAAAATGCGGATGACCAACTCTTTACCAACAGTGTAACGGAAGAAATACAATACGGGCTTGACAATTTTCACTGTCACGATACCGCGCATTTGGATATGATGGATTCCTTACTTGAAACATTCCGCCTGCAGGGGCGGAGGACTGCCAATCCTCATCAATTGAGTTATGGGGAGAAAAAGCGTCTCAATTTGGCAGCTACTTTGGTCTATGATCCAGACATTTTACTGTTGGATGAGATTTTCATCGGGCAGGATATTTACCAGGTGCAGTTCATCATCGAAAAACTGAAGGAGTTACGCGATGCTGGCATGACCATCATGGCTGCTATCCATGACCTATCTTTGGTACAGGTAATGGCAGATAGAGTTCTATTCCTGGAAAATGGTCGGCTGCAATTTGATCTGGCTGAAAGAGATACCGCTGAATGGTGGCACAGCCATGGCTACAGGGATTATGTGCAATCTGAGGGGATATGGGTATGAAAACGATCACGTATTCCCCAGGGTCCAGTTTTTTCCATCTGCTGCATCCAATTACAAAATTTATGCTTTTATTAGGGCTAAGTGTGGCAGCATTTATCATTTCATCCCCTATTCTGATGGTTATAACGACGTGTGCGATCATGCTGATTTTTATTTGCATACACGAAAACCCCTTTAAATATCACGGCATGCGGGCAACCATCATCACCGCTTTGAGCATTGGGTTGATCCAGGTACTATTTCAACAACAAGGCAGCGAGACCTTTCGAATTGCAGGCTTATCCATTACGGATTATGGGTTGCAGCGCGCTGTGATCATTGCCTCCCGTTTTCTGGTGATCGTTTGCGGTAGCTACTTGTTCATTCTGACCACTTCTCCATCTGATCTCTCCTATTCATTGATGCAAATGAAGTTGCCCTATCGCTATGCGTTCATGATCATTACTTCTATGCGGCTGGTACCTATCCTTTCAAATGAAGGGGAGCGCGTTTTTCAAGCACAAAAACAACGCGGTGCTGTATATACATTGCACCAGCCAGCCAGGAGCATGCTGCATATCACCACCTTCATGGGAGCAGTCATGTATGCGTTGGTTGATTGTGTAAATAAGCTAGCAATTTCCATGGAAAGCAGAAGTTTTGGGAGATATCAAACCCGAACTTTTCAAAAAGATATCAACTTTAGTATCCGCGATGGTGTATCCATTGGAGTTGTGATTGCGATTGGTTTTCTATTTCATTATTTATCTCGAAGAGGAATCGTATGAAAAGTGACAAAACAAAAAAGAGAACAAAGACAGTACTTATTATTGTGGGTGTGATTGCGCTTGTTGCGCTGATTTTCGCACTATCCATTAAACAATTACCCGTGCGTGTACTGACAGATTATTCTTTTTCCCTTCTTTGGGAAGAAGGCACCAGCATGCATGAGTGTGCAGAGTGTCATGAGACCGAGGAATTTCACAGCTGCAGCACCTGTCATGATGAACATGGCTCCGTTGAACTACCTGAATTGTATTTTTATAACATGATCGAGCTGACCGGGGATATTCCAGAAGTAATATTCATCCCAGCTAATCATTTCTTTTCCTATTCGGAATTACCCAATACATATCTTACAGTAGATGAATTCATGGAGAAGTGGGAAGTACCGGAGTATGAAAGTTTTACCATCTATACACGCGATGGGGAATTTGTGAGCATTGCAAAGGAAGATATCACTGATAACGCCATGTTCCTACCGTATGAGGATGGCATTCGTTTTGCCTCGGAAGACCTGCATGTTTCGACATGGGCAAAAGGGATCGCCAAGCTCATCATTGTCAGCGAAGAAAAGCCCTTGCGCATAGGCAGTACATACACTTCCATCGGAAGGCTGTTGTTGGGAAAAACAACCTCCATCACCATTGAAGAAGCAAAGGTCATGTTCAAAAGTGAGGAGGACGGGCAAACACGCCAGGCTGTTACATCTAGCCGGGTAGAAGGAGCGGCTTTAGAGGACCTGCTCGACTTGGAACAATACGATGCGCTGCAATTCACGTTGCAAGATGGGAGCAGTGTGACAATTCCTGTTGCAGAGGCGCAGGACGCGCTCCTTACCAAACAATGGTCATCGGTTGTTGTGATCTTTCCAGATACAAGCCGCAACAATTGGATCTATGACATCACAGATATAGAAGGGATAAAGGAATGACAATGTTTCAGAAAAAGATATCCATTGGGTTGTTGTTATTGATTCTTGCTCTTTCCGCGGGATGTTCAAAAGCTGCGGGGGATCTAAACCTGACTATCGATGGGCAACATATCGTAGTAACACACCAAACCTACAAGGATATTGAAGCTAAAGTCAATCAAGATGAAGAAGAAGATTTTGACCTGCCGCTGGATTATCTTTTCTATCAAAATGGAGTTCCTGTCGTGGATAAGATAACCATCGTTCAAGGAGCAGAAAGCAGTTCCTATGACTGGGCAGAGATAGCTTCACATACTTTCTGGCGCAATACCCGGGAAATAGAGATCAATGGCGTTGTATATCTGGTGGATAACCTTCTGGTGGAGTGTGGGGGTTTTGACGAGGAGAATGTGCACTCCATCACCGAGATTCCCCTTATTACAGCACGTGTTTTGGATATCCCGTTTATGGAAGGTGTTGCCTCATCCCTTCTCCCTCTGGAATCTACGGAACATGTGGTGTGGTTTTTTCTGGATGGGTTTGGATATCAACAATTCATGACAGCATCTGAGCAGGGATTGATCCCCCATCTTTTCGGTTTGGGAGATTTCAATGAGGCGTATACCATTTATCCTCCCAAGACCAGTACATCAACGGCTGCTCTGCTCTCAGGTTTGGATTCACGGCAAAACGGGATCTGGGCGACCGGTATTCGCAACCTGGAAGTGCCCAGTATCCTCGACGCGGCAAATGATGCCGGAGCGCAGGTTCGCATCATCGAGGGCAGCAGCACGCCCTTCAATTACCCCGGAGCCGAGATCACCCTTTCAGGAGATCGAGATGGAGATGGTTCCACGGATGACAACGTCTTCACGAATGCCCAGACAGCCATCGAAGAAGGAATACCTGATCTATTGATGGTGCATTTTCACGGCATTGATGATGTCGGGCATACTTATGGACCGTATTCTGCAGAATGGGAATCAAAGGTAGCTGAGATCGACACAATGGTAGGTCAATTAATAGACACTTTGCCAGAGGATACTCTGATGATCATTTTCCCCGACCATGGAATGCATGCCGTGTTGGATGAGGGAGATACCTCATTGGGAAATCACGGAAATTTGGTAATGGATGATATGGCGATCTATATCATCCTGGTTCGCAAGTGAAATTTTCGAAAGCCGAAAAGAAAAGGAGAAAAAAGATGAAAAAAAATAATACTGTTCTGCTTGCCCTAACCCTGATCATGGTATTTCTGACAGGTTGCGGGTCAAAAGCCCCCAAGGTTGACTGGACCCTGAAAATTAGTGGTGATGTAACCACTCCCTTGGAATTATCCTTTGCCGATCTGGCAGCCATGGAAGAGATCGAACTAAATGACATCTTAATGGAAAAATCTACAGGTGAGGATGAGATCCGGTCATGGTCTGGTGTTCCGTTGGATACCATATTGACACAGGCAGGAGCAGCAGAAGATTATGTGTCCATTACAGTAGTTGCATCCGATGGGTATTCCATCGAAATTTCCAGAGAGGAATTGACTAATGGGATGGTTGCTCTTAAAGATGCAGGGGAATGGATCGTGGAAACTACCCCTGATAAAGGACCCATCCGTTTGGTAACACCTCTGACACCTGCCAACCGCTGGGTGTTTGGGCTGACGGAAATCCAGGTGAACAAATAAGTCTCAATACACACAATGGCTTTCGGAATAGAAGAAACGGGATGGAAAAATCCCGTTTTCTTTTTTAACCAGGTTTGAAGCGAAACGCTTCCATCACATTGGGGGTTGATTCGATGCGGGTCAGGATGCGACTCAGTTGGCTGATATCGATGATATCCAAGATTAAATTTATCGTAGCCAGATTGCTGGATATGTTAATCTTGATATCGCGCATATTAATACCTTCATTGCTCAGGATGGATGAAATATCATTCATCAAACCCTGACGATCATAGGCTTTGACTTGAATGTTCACAGGGAAAGTGCGGTGGGCTTCACCCCAATCGACTTTGATGATCCGTTCGCGATCTTTTACAGTTAAAATGTTGGGGCAATCCTGGCGGTGGATGGTGACTCCACGTCCACGGGTGATATACCCTGAGATGGCATCGCCTGGTGCAGGGTTGCAGCAGTGCGCAAAATGAGTGAGAATGCCCTTCAATCCAAGGACGTTAACCGCATCCAGATCCTCACGTTCTGCAAGCGGCGCGTGAACTTGAAAGAGTGGATCCTCCAGTTCTTTGTCGACATCATTGATCTTGTTGATGATCTTGCGTATGGATAGGTCCCCGCAGCCCAGAGCTATGAACATTTCCTCTTCATTTCTAAGCTCGAGAGAACGAGAAAGGTCTTCCATATTTATATCTTCTAACCCGAGACGGTGAAGTTCTTTGTCGAGAATATCCCTTCCCTGATTGAGGTTCTGTTCGCGGTCTTGTTTTTTGAACCACTGACGGATCTTGGAACGGGCTCTCTGTGTCTTTACCAACCCAAGATTCATATTCAACCAATCGCGCGAAGGTCCGCCATGCTTGGAGGTGAGGATCTCAAGCTGGTCACCGGTTTGCAGGTGATAATCAAGCGATACCAGTTTCCCATTGACCTTCGCACCTCGGCAGCGATTGCCAATTTCGGTATGAACATGGTATGCAAAATCAATAGGGGTGGAACCACGCGGGAGGTCAATGATATCACCGCGTGGAGTGAAGACGTACACGCGATCTTCAAACACATCGCTCTTCATGCCGTCCACGAATTCCTGGGCGTCATCCACGTCCTGCTTCCAATCCATCAGCTTACGCAGCCAGTTGACACGCTGCTGGTAAGAATCAGTGAGTGGTTTCTTTTCCTTATACAACCAGTGAGCAGCGATCCCGAATTCCGCGTTCTGGTTCATCTCCGGGGTGCGGATCTGTACCTCTAGCGGTTTTCCATCAGAATAGAGCACTGCAGTATGCAGGGAACGGTAAAAATTATCTTTGGGCGCTGCGATATAATCGTCGAATTCATTGGGAATGGGTCGCCAATTGGTATGGATCAGACCCAATGCAGCATAGCACGATGGGATATCCGGAACGATCAACCGTACACCTCTTAGATCGCGCACCATCTCGAAAGGCTGTCCTTTATCGGTCATTTTGCGGTAGATGGAATAGATATGCTTGGGGCGACCAGTTATTTCAGCTTCGATCTTGCCTTTTTTCATTAATACATCAAGGTCATTGACAATGCGAGCGATCTCTGCTTCGCGATCTTTACGGCGGTCGGATAGTTTTTGAGCAATATCCTTGTACGCATCCGGTTTCAAGTAGCGCAGCGAGAGGTCTTCCAATTCCCATTTCAACTGCCAGATACCTAGACGATTCGCGAGGGGGGCGAAGATATCCATGGTCTCTTTGGCAATGCTGATGCGTTTTTTCTCCGGCATGTGGCTGAGGGTGCGCATATTATGGAGGCGATCAGCCAATTTTATAACTACCACCCTGACATCATCTCCCATTGCCAATAACATCTTGCGCAGGGTTTCGGTTGCCAAATCACGATGCCGGCTGCGATCAATGGCAAGATCTTGTTCTTTATCTTCCTCGCCTTCATTTGCCTTTTGGGAAGCTGATTTTTTCTTGCTGCCTCCGATTGCAACCTGATCAGCTCTTGAAACCTGTGGCAGGTTGGTTAATTTTGTAACACCATCCACTAATTTTGCGATTTCTGGGCTGAACTTATTTTCAAGGTCATCCAAGGTAACTTCGGTATCTTCAACAGTATCATGCAGTAGTGCAGCTGCCACCATTTCAGGCGGAACTTGCAGATCAATAAGGATTTCTGCGACTGCTATACAATGGGTGATGTAAGGTTCACCAGAAAGGCGTTTTTGTCCCTGATGTGCTTTCTCGGCGAATTTGTAAGCGCGTGTGATGAGATCACGGTCGACGACCGTATAGTAATCAGGTAGTTTGGCAAGCAGATTATCAATATCCATCAGTTTTACACCTGTGATAAGTATAATCTGCAAATATTAAAATGTCCTAAAAATAGCACTTACTTCTCTAATTGGAATAAGATTTCCTGTAAAGAGAAATCCGAAAACGAAGAGAAAATCAGATCAGCAAGCGTAACATCCATGCGAATGGTAATCGGATTTGGAACAGCCACACAGAAAATGCCAGCGTTTTTTGCTGCTTTGATCCCATTGGGAGAATCTTCCAGTGCAAGCACCTCGTTTGATGTGAAACCCCATTTGGCAAGGACAAGATTATATAATTCCGGGTCAGGTTTGGAATTGGTCACATCATCCCGGGTGCAGATGGGATCGAAATGGGAATCCAATGCTAATCGCTGTAAATTATCCACTACCCAGGTGCGATATGAGTTAGAAGCAACCGCGAGTCGAAGACCGATTTTCTCCGCATCATGTATGAGATCAAGCACTCCCTCTCGAGGATGGTTCATGTGCTCGAAAGTTGCAATATGGGATTGATAAGCAAGAACGGTCTGCTGTATTTCTCCCTCTGATAAACCCATCTCTTGCATGAACCCCTGCACAAAATGGTTATCAGACACCGTACCTATGCTGTTCAGGTATCTCTCGATGGGGAAGGATAAACTGTGTTCTGTAAAAGCTTTTTCCCATGCCAGCATTTCGGGCGTTTCTGTATCAAGGATGAGCCCATCGAAATCGAAAATGATGCCTTTGATGTTCGTTTTAGTCATGGAAGATGAACTCGTCTAATCCCAATTCGTGCTGCAAGAACAGAATATCTTTGCGAAGATTCTTATTGACGGGCACACCCTCCTGCTTGACGATTTTCTCCATTTCGAATTCTTTCTCTCCTGCCGTATAGATACGTGTTTGACCGGGAGCATTACGGGTTGCTCGCAAGGTGCGCAGCAGATCTCCGATATTTTTTTTGAATTCATCAACAGACAGGAAATTCTCGATATTCATAGCCATGAAGAAGTGACCAACCCTGAAACGGGAAGGGTTCCCTTCAGGGTCAAATCCTGAAAGTTGGAAAAGGAAAGCACCGCTCTGTAATGCTGATGACAGGATCTCCACGATGGTAGATAAACAGTACCCTTTGTGACCCCCCAGCAATTCACTGGAACCTCCCAGAGGGAGAAGAGCTGCCTGATCTTGCAGGATCTCCTGTAAGATATCATCGGCGTCTATCATCGGTTCGTTTTGGCTATCCACGACCCAACCAACCGGCACTGGTTTTTCAGCCCGTGCCAGAACCTCGATCTTGCCGCGCTGGGTGATAGAAGTAGCCCCATCATACAGAAATGGACATTCTTCATCGGTGGGAGCGCCAAAGCTGATGGGATTGGTCCCCAGCGTGGGTAGCGTGCCATGCGTGGGTGAAACACAGGGGCGCGCATTGGTGAAGCTCATCCCGATCATGTTCTGTTCCACAGCCATGAGGGGGTAATACCCGTCAATTCCGAAGTGCGTTGAATTACGAACGGCAACAGCGCCCATACCGAATTGTTTCGCCTTATCAATAGCCATTTGCATGGACTGGGTGGCAACCACCATACCCATGCTGTGGTTTCCATCAATAACCGCTGTGGTGGGGGATTCTCGTACTATTGTGAGAGAGGAATGGGGCTCGATCAATCCTGCGTTGAGGCGCTCGTAATACATCCTCAAACGTCCCACGCCATGTGATTCAATGCCGCGTAAATCCGATTTGATCAATACATCTGCACAAGCTTTTGCGTCCGGTTTAGATAAACCCGTTCGGGTGAATACTGCAATCATAAATTCATACAACACATCAACCGATATCTTTACAATACCTTGACTCATGGAATATCCTCTTCTATAAAGAATTATTGGATTATTTTAACATCTCTACGTGAGAAATCTGGCGATAAAGAGAGAGATTTTCAAGAATATCTGATTGTTCTCTAGAAAGAGACCCCGTAATCGTATTCGTAAGCAGTTCTCCGGTACCTGGACCGAGCATAAAGCCCTGCCCGCACATTCCGGCAGCGAGCAGCAAACCGGGAGCTTCGTTCACAGGACCGAGAAATGGTGCGCCATCTGGGGTCATGGGGTATAACCCACGCCACGTACGCCTTACGCGAATATTCTGTAAACGGGGTAGCAGCGAGGTCAAGCGCTTGGCAGCCACCGGTAAGAACTCCGATGTAACCCTCGTGTCATATCCCTGGATGGGGGGATCGGGCGTGTAGCAAAAAAGCACTTGCCCGGTCGCATGCTGGTAGAAATAGAAATTTGCGGTATTGCCCATTGGGCGGATATCCACGATAAGGGGATCTAAAAAGGTGCGTACAGGCTCTGTGATGCCTGCTTCGTGCGATTCTGGAAGGATGGGTAGATCAATATGGGCAAGTTGAGCAATTTTTCCAGCCCAGGCACCGGCAGCATTGATGACCCAATCAGCATGGTAGGTTTCCCGGTTCGTTTTTACTCCTATTACTTTTCCGGATTGCATCACCAATTCCTGAACAGGTTCGCTAAAATGGAAATCCACACCCATGGATGCGGCATGCTTGAAAAAAGCATACAGCGAGAGCAGGGGGGAGGTATGCCCATCATTGGGGGAATAGGTACCTCCTAGAAGCTTATCGGGATTCAGGTCCGGTACGACAGAAAGCAGATCACCTTTATCCAACCAGTCGATGTTCATTCCCCATGATTTCTGTTTTACAAGAAGGGATTGTAAATTCGCTCTATCCTGTTCCCGATAAATGGCATACACATAGCCACCTTTTTTCCATTCGATCTCATCCCCATAGGTTTGCTTCCAAGTGGAAAAGATCTCGATGCTGCGCTGGCACAGCCATGCTTTGGAAGAATCCGAATGGGTGGCTCGGATGCCCCCAATGGCGGATTTGTTCGAACCCTGACCAATACTGGGATTGCTTTCAAGAACGAGCACCTGCAACCCTGCTTTGCCAAGGAAGAATGCTGCGGGCACACCAACTGATCCGGCGCCGATCACGATGACATCGTATGGTTTCTTATTCATGGGTTTCATCATCATTCTGTTCAGGTTCAAGGAAAGTATGTACCGGTATTTCAATTGTGAGTGGACGTTTGGAAAATGGCACGACCTCCTGCGGGGGGATGCCCTCTTCTTTCATGATCTGGAGGATAAGGGGTTCACAAGTTTTTCCACCACATGCGCCCATCCCTGCTCTTGAAATTGCTTTGATAAGGTTGAGATCATGAATCCCATCGCAAATGAGAGCGCGGATATCCTTTGCACTTACTCGCTCACAGCGGCAGATAATGGTCTCGTTTTCAATTGGAAGTTCGGGAAAATCCTGTATTGATGGGGGAGTCTCTGATTTTACCTGGATGCCCGCGATCTGCTCGGCTATCTCTGCGGATGCGATCAACTTTATTAAAGAGGTATGGTTCATCTTTGTCGTTTGCGTTAGATTCACAACTTCTGCCATACCGATAAACCTGCCATCACGATCAGTCACAGGGTAAGAATGACCCAAAACATCATTTTTGTCTATCGGAAGCTCGTAAGGGATGGTTACGAATGGGAAGAGTGCGTCTGTACGATAATCCACCAGCGTGACAGCCAACCCTGGGCATCCGATCACACACTGAGCACATCCTATACATTTCCCTTCAGGGTCGATGAAATCAGGGATTGCCATGATATCGTCGCTTGGGATGGAGATGAGATGGTGGACGCACAGACCAGAACAAGGGTTGCAGGGGATTTCTTGCACACAATGAAAAATAGGCAGCACCCCTTCTCTCTTTTTATTTCTTTCAGTGACCTGGATATTACCCGGTCTGGAGGATAATACCTTTCTTATATTTTCCAGGTTTTGAATGTTTTGTGTGTCGTTCTCGGAGTTATCTATTTGAGAGAGAACGCGTTTTGCAGTGATCTGACCTGATACAATGGCGGCAGATGCTTCTGCAATCTCCTGGGCATCTCCAGCTGCATAGGTATTGAAGCCAAATTGCTGCGCTTGCTGGAAGAATTCATCAACCGGGGTTAGCCCGGCTGCAATCAGGACTCCATCGCAGGGAATGGTCTTAGCCGAATCCAATATGGGATTGAAAAGGTCATCAACTCGAGCGATTGTCACCGATTGCACGTGATCGCTGCCATCTGCACGCAAAATGGTATGAGAAGTGTGGATGGGTACGCCCAGTCGCTTGATCTTATCCAGGTGCACCCTATATCCCCCGCATTGCGGTAAGATTTCTGCCAACCCTGTAATGTGTATTCCAGCTTGCAGGGCATGGTATGCAGCGATCAGACCGACATTTCCTCCACCCACGACAAAAAAGTTCTTTCCAGGAAGAACAAGGTCGCGGTTCAGTAAGGTTTGAAATGCACCCGCTCCGATGATGCCGGGTAATGTGTTTCCAGGGAAAGGCAGAGATTTCTCCCGTGCTCCAGTGGCAATGATCAAGATCTCGGGATCGATGAGGGCATATTGCTGGTTGTCTTTGAGAACGCCCACCTTATGGTCGCTGAAAACTCCCACCACGGGAGAGTTCAACCATAGTTCAATATTCTCATGATCGTGCACTTGTTCTGATAGGATTTTAGCGATGTCAATCCCACGTGTGCCTGCGTAGACCAATTCTTTGGAACCAAAGAAACGATGTGTCTGCAGCACCAGCTTTCCGCCAGCCTGATTCTTGTCATCCACCAACAGGGTTTCGATCCCATGGCTACCCAATTCGATTGCTGCGGATAATCCGGCAGGTCCTGCGCCAACGATCATCACCTTCGCTTTTTTGTGAATGATGGGATGAAGTTGATTGGTTCCAACCTTCTGTGGCAGGCTGTATAACCCATCCAGCGCTTGAATGTGCATCCCTTTCTGCAGTATTTCCGTACAGGCTTTCCGTGGAAAGCCATCTACCATTACCATGCATTGCGAACACTGACCGTTTGCACAATAAATACCCTGTGGAGAGTGATCTTTATGATGGAATTGGAAAATTTGAATTCCATTGGCAATCAATGCTGCCGCAATGGTTTCATTTTCATAACCTGTGAAGATTTCATCATTGAAGGAAAACTTCAAGGGATTCCCACGTTCAACAGGGAGGATAGGGTGGTTTTGAATGCGATTATTTTTTTGTGTCATGCTTTTATATTAAAATTAAGTATGTAATAAGTGTACATTGAAACAGAGAAACAGTTTTTGGGATAGTTAATAAGGTCATGAAATATCTTGAAGATGATATGCTATGTTAGAATTCATTGATTTTAATGACGGAGTGTAGAATGAAAAAGATCGCAGTATTGACAAGTGGCGGAGATGCACCGGGAATGAATGCAGCAATTCGTGCTGTTGTACGGACGGGAGTTCAAAACGGATTGGAAGTGTACGGTGTCCCTCTCGGGTATCAGGGTTTGATTGATGGTAAGTTCATTCCATTAGGTCCTCGCGATGTGGGTGGCATCATCCAAAAAGGAGGCACTTTTCTGGGATCTGCACGTTGTGAAGAATTCAAAACTGAAGCCGGTAGAAAAACTGCTCTACGCGCGTTGAATGGTAATGGGATTGAAGGATTGGTTGTGATCGGCGGTAACGGTTCACAGACAGGCTCTTATCTTCTTTCAGAAATGGGTTTTCCTGTGGTAGGGGTCGCTTCAACGATCGATAATGATCTGGTAGGTTCCGATATTACCATAGGTGTGGATACTGCGTTGAACATCGCGTTGGAAGCGATTGATCGACTGAAAGTTACCGGGTCATCCCACCAACGTGCTTTTTTGATTGAAGTAATGGGTAGGAAGTGCGGCTATCTTGCTCTGATGGCGGCTATAGCTGGGGGTGCTGAGACGGTCACGTTGCCTGAGATAGATGTTGAACCGGAAGAGATTGTTAAAGTCCTTTCGGAAGCGTACGAAAGGGGTAAATCTCATGCTATTGTAGTGGTCGCAGAAGGAGCCAAATATAATGCGACAAAATTAGCTGAATATTTTACAAAGCATCATGAAGAAATAGGATTCGCTCTGCGGGTGACCATTTTAGGGCATGTGCAGCGGGGAGGTTCCCCCAGCGCGCAAGATAGGATCCTTGCCAGCCGTTTGGGGGCAGGCGCGGTGACTAGTCTGTTGAAAGGGGAATACGGGGTTTTGGTTGGCTGGGTCAATAATGCCTTGAAAACAACACCCCTAAAGGATGTGGTTGGGAAAAAGAAACAACTGGATATGGAACTTTTCGAACTGGCACGAGTGCTGGATTAGATGCAACGCCCCTGCTAAAAACAGGGGCTTTTTTTTATTGTTTATTTGCTTTTAGATAAGCCTGGATAAAGCTGTCAATATCCCCATCCAAAACTGCCTGGGTGTTGCCTTCTTCATGTTCGGTGCGATGATCTTTCACCATCTGATAGGGATGAAGAACGTAGGAACGAATTTGGCTGCCCCACTCAATTTTTTGAAACTCACCCTTCAGCTTTGCGATCTGTTTTTCTTGCTCTTCTAATTTCATTTCATACAGACGCCCCCGCAGCACTTTCATTGCATTTTCTTTATTCTGCAATTGCGACCGTTCATTCTGGCAGGTGACCACGATTCCGGTCGGTTTGTGCTTGATCCGTATGGCTGTGGCGTTTTTCTGCACGTTCTGACCGCCCGCTCCAGCGGATTTGTACACGTCAATTTCCAGATCATCTGGATTGATGATCACATCTGGATCTTCTGCGGTAACCTCAGGCAGCACCTCCACCTGAACAAAAGAGGTATGCCTGCGGTGGGCTGCATCAAAAGGTGAAAGACGTACCAGGCGATGGACCCCTTTTTCAGCGCGTAAATAGCCATAGGCATATTTCCCTGAGATGGAGATGGTTATGCTTTTAATACCGGCTTCTTCTCCTTCGGATAAATGGATGATTTCTGTTTTGAACCCCGACCGCTCAGCCCAGCGCAGGTACATGCGCTCCAGCATTTCTGCCCAATCTTGAGCATCAGTTCCACCCGCGCCGGCATTAATGGAAAGGATTGCATTGCCTTTATCGTAAGGTCCAGAAAGAAGCGTATCGAATTCCAGCACATCAATTTTTTGCTCGATATCTAGAATCTCGTTCTCCAGTTCAGAACGGAATGATTCGTCTTCCATGGCAGCCAGATCATGTAGTGATTGGGTTTGCTGGAAAAGAGTTTCCCACATCTCGATCTCATCATGGAGATCAGAGATCGTTTTCATGATCTGACGAGCGTTGTTCGGATTATCCCAAAAATTGCTGGCTTCGGATTGTTTGGTAAGTTTACTTAACTCAGATTTTTTGTGATCCCAGTCAAAGATGCTCCTTGAGCGAGAGCAGTTTAGCCTGACATTCATTAATACGTTCGATTAGATCTTGCACGTTAATCTCCTAAAACTTTTGATTGCTAATGAAACCTAATTATATGCGGAAAACACACTAATGAGATTTCCCTGCCAGCTGACCGCAACCAGCCTGAATTTGTGTCCCCTTGCTGAACCGGATTGTGGCTGGAATATGATGATCGTTCAATACCTGCTGGAATTTTTCAATTCTTTCTAAAGGAGGAGGGTTCCCGTTGAAATGTGCGGTAGGGTTCAAGGGGATGAGATTGACATGGCATAGCAGTCCGTGAAGAATGCTGCCTAGCTGGAGTGCATCTGAAACGGCATCATTCTGATCAGCGATCAGAACATACTCAAATGTGACACGGCGATTTGTCAGAGCGATATATTGTTTGACCGCTTCCAGTAGCATGGCAATATTGTATTTTTTATTTATGGGAATCAATTTATCTCGCTGTTGATCATTGGCAGCATGCAAGCTAACTGCCAGGTTTAACTGTGGAAAATCATATGCAAATTGGAGGATCTGCTCGGGGATGCCAATTGTTGAAAGGGTTATATGGCGCGAGCCGATATTAAGACCATCGTGATCATTTAATATTTCTATCGCTTTTTTAACTTCTGCATAATTTAACAAAGGCTCCCCCATCCCCATGATCACAATATTCGTGATGGGATGCTTTTCTTGGTTCGAAGCGCGGGCAAAATGGAGAACTTGCGCAAGCATCTCTCCACAAGAAATATTATGAAGCAGACCTAATTTCCCAGTAGCGCAGAATTTACAACCAATTGAACATCCTGATTGGCTTGAAACGCAGATAGAAATCCTTTCCTCATATTCCATTAATACAGTCTCAATTGGGTTGCCATCAGGGAGGCTAAAGAGTACTTTTTCTGTCGAGCCATCACTCGAATGAATATGATCTGCTAAACTCAAATTGGAAATGGTGAAATGCTCCTGTAAATATCCCCGTAACTCCAGCGGGAGATTGGTGAATTGTAGCCAGGAATCGTACATCTCCACATATAAACCATGCCAGATCTGTTTCCAACGATAGGCTGGTTGTCTAATTGATTGCAGGTATGTGATTAATTGTTCTTTATTCAAATCCAGAATTGATTCCACAGAAATTCCTATCCATCTGTATCATCAAATAAATTGATGATGTTATCGAGTACCAGATCGGGGCTGGGTTTCCATGTTTTAAGGTCTTCGCGGGATGCTACACCTGTTAGAACCAGAGCGGTTTTACAGCCTGCCCGAAAACCGCCGAGAATATCCGTTTCCAATCTATCCCCAACAACCAGCGCTTCGCATGCCTTGATGCCTAAACGCTGCAAGCCCGCTTCGAACACAAAAGGCTGCGGTTTACCGGCAATTTTCGCCCTGACACCGGAGGCTGTTTCTAAGGTTGCCAGGAATGTACCGGCACCTGGTAGAAATCCTTGCGGGGTTGGGTAAGTAGCGTCCGGGTTTGTGAAATAAAAAGGGATGCCAGCTTGGATGAATAAAGATGCCTTCGCGATGCGTTCATAAGATACATCCATGTCCAAACCTCCCACCACCGCAATGGGGTTTTCATCCGTAGATGTGAAGTTGTATTCTAATAATGTGGCTTCTAAAGCCTTTGATCCCATAATATGCACCGCACCTCCGTTGGGGAAATCCTTGGCGAGAAGATAACCGGTGGCAATGGAGGAAGTGAGGATTTGCCACTCTTCAACGGTGACACCAAAAGTATGAAATTTTTCGATATACTGATTCACCGTGCGAAGTGCATTGTTCGTTGCAAATAAATACTGAATATGATGTTCCGTGAAGCTTTGAAACAAAAGTTTCAGATCACACAGTGGCTGGTTGCTTTTCCACAGTACCCCGTCCATATCCAGAATGACAGCTTTGGTCTCATTAAGTATTGTATTCATTGTCTTCTCCAATAAAAAAGCCGAATATGCAGATGCGTATTCGGCATTATTGTACATCATCAGATACTAAATCACTTTTGTGGTGGTGGTATGAGTACCTTATCTACCAATCCATATTCAACTGCTTGTTCGGCGCTTAGATAGAGATCACGCTCTGTGTCTTTCTCAATCACTTCGATGGTCTGGCTGGTGCATGAAGCCAGAATCTCGTTGAGACGTGATTTCAAACGGAGGATCTCTCTTGCCTGGATTTCGATATCGGAGGCTTGCCCCTCAGCACCACCCAGGGGTTGATGCATGTGGATGGTGGCGTGTGGCAAGGCGTACCGTTTTCCCTTGGTGCCTGCTGCTAATAAAACTGTCCCAAAGGAGGCAGTGACTCCTACCGCGACCGTGCTGATCGGGTTCGGGATCATGTTCATGGTGTCGTAGATAGCCAATCCAGAATAGATTTGTCCACCGGGGGAGTTAATATACATGTGGATTTCTTTTTCGGAATCTTCACGGTTCAGGTAGAGCAGTTGTGCAACTACCACGTTCGCGATCTGGTCATTGATTTGGGTACCTACAAAAACAATTCTTTCGCGTAGTAATAATGAATAGATATCGTAGGAACGTTCGCCACGGCTTGAAGACTCAATAACCATCGGAATGACGGCTGAAAAATCAGGATTGTTCATTTTTTTCTTTAACCTCTTCTTTCTGTAAAACCTTTTTGCTCTCACTGACAGGTTTCTTTTCTTTTTTCACAGGTGCTTCAGTTTTTTCCTGAACAGACTCTTTTTCCGGTTTTGCTTCTTCAGATAGTTTTTCATCATTGGCGATCTGTCTGATGCGAGTGAGCACCTGACGGTTCATCAAACGGGAAGCTGCCTGCATCAGAACGGAATTAGCCAGTTTCTTCGGTGAGAGTTCACGTTTGATCTTGTTAAAATCATCGCGAGTCTGATACTCATACATGGTTTGTCGATATACTTGCTCTAGATCATCCTGCTGTAATTCGATTTTTTCTTCTTCAGTGATCTGTTCCAGTACCAAGGAATGCTCAAGCTGTCGTTTGGCAACTGGTTTGATTTCCTTTTCAAGGAAATCCTCTTTTTCCATTTTATTCAATTTTAAGAAGAGATCCAAATCCATATTCTGGTGAGCCAGGTTGTGTTCAAAATCATGAACAACGTGTTCGATCTCATCTTCCAGCAATACAGGGGGATAGGCAATCGTAGATTGGCTGATGATTTCATCAATCAGTTCGTTGTAATATTTCTCTTCATACTCGCCATTTTTGGTATAAGCTAGTTGATTTTTAATGGAAGTTTTTAGCATCTCGAGAGAATCAAGACCGCTGACATCTTTGGCAAATTCATCGCTAACCTCAGGAAGGGTAAGTTCTTTTACGGAATTGACGACGATCTCGAATTTAACCTCTTTGCCTTGCAGTTTTTCCAGGGTTGAGTTCTTGGGGAACTTATGGGTTAACTCTTTGGTATCATTTTCATTGAGACCAATCAACTCTTTATCAAACCCATCGTAGGGAAATTCTTCTCGCGATTTTTCTCCGATGATCATCTGATAAGGAGAATCTTTCAAGATTTCTCCATCATCTCCTTTATCTGGATTGGTGAGAGTTGCGGTCAATTTAAAATTGACCAGATCACCTTTCTTCCCTTCACGTTCCACGGTTTGCGCTGTGGCGTAGTTAAGCTGAAGGTTATGAAGGACCTCATCAACCTCTTGATCGGTGATCTCAGGCAGCTCGAACTTTTTGCGAATTTCCTTGTAATTACCCAATTTTACTTCAGGCTCCAAAGGAACGATGAAAATCAGCTTGGGTGGATTGAGGGTTTCCACCTTTTCAAGTTTTCCTGCTGCGGCGGGTTTGATCTCAGCTTTATCCAGCAGCTGGGGGTATTTATCATGAACCAGTAATTCAAGAGCTTCCTCGTCAACATAATCCTCCCCGTAGATGCGTTTTACAACGTCCAGTGGAGCTTTTCCAGGACGAAAACCCGGTACCTTTGACTTGGATGAGATCTTGCGTGCGGCTGAGTTTTTGTACTGATCAAAAGCATCCTGATCGAATTCTACGGTCAGCCGAACTTGATGATCTTTTAAAGTTTTCTTTTCGAATTTCAAGATATGATTCCTTACTAACCTGAATTTTGCCTGTAGGGAAGGAGGGATTTGAACCCTCACGCCTCGCGGCACGTGATCCTAAGTCACGCCTGTCTGCCAATTCCAGCACTTCCCCAATAGCCAAGAAATTATATGCGATTGCATAGAGTGCGTCAATGCAGAGTATAATTTTTCTTTTATATCGTTAAGAAAAAGGGATTTTATGTCACAGGTCATCAACCGAAATAATTATTCGAGTCAACGAGCATCTTATTTACGATTCATTTCGACTGCTCTGGATCGTTTTGACGAAAAGAACATCTCAGTTGAAGAAAAAAGAGATATTACTATATTTATCCTTCTTACCCTCATGGAAATACAGAAAACTATCCAGCAGACCATTCAACCATGGGAAAAACGAGGGTACTGGGTTAAAGCTGACCAGTTTCGAGCGGGATGGAAATGGGTGGATTTGATCTGTAACAGTTTGAAAGTGAAAATTAATCAGCAAAAATGGAAGTCAATGGACAGTGAAATGGATGCACTGCGTGAGATGTGTGTTGATTCACCGCCATACCAACGGTTGCAGGTGAAGGAACCCTGGAAAGGCTCTTGGCAAAAGTGGCAGAAGATGCAAAAAGAGGCTGGTTGATATACCAGCCTCCTTCGTTGTAAATATGTTTATTTCTTTTTAAGGATGACGCGTGCATCCACTACTTTTAGCCCTTCACCTTTTTCATAGACGAGCACTGGATTAGCGTCTGATTCACTGACCTCATCTGCAAGGTCTAGCATCATGAAGGCGTATTTGCAGATGGCATCCGCTAGTGCATCTACGTCTCTGGGTAATTCTCCACGCACACCCTGCAGGATGGGCGCTCCTTTGATCTCGGAGATCATTTCCAATGCCTGTTTTTTGGAGAAGGGGGCGACACGGAAGGTTACATCTTTCAACACCTCGACGAAAATACCTCCCAGACCGAACATAACGGTTGGCCCAAAAGTGGCATCATTGACGGAACCCAGAATGACCTCAGTTCCCATAGGAGCCATCTCCTGAACGAGAATACCATGGATATCAGCATCTGCTTTGTAATTCTTGGCATTCTGCAAAATCAGTTGATAGGCACTGCGCACACCTTCTTCATCTTTGATGTTGACTTTAACACCGCCAGCATCAGATTTATGAAGGATTTGTGGTGAGACAATCTTCATGACCACCGGGAATCCGATCTCTTTTGCGAGTTTGACCGCTTCGTCTTCTGATGTAGCAACTTTTGAATGGGTTACGGGTAATTGGTATGCTTCGAAAACCTGTTTCGCTTCGATCTCAGTAAGAGCATCGCGTCCATTGGCACGTGCTTTTTCGATGACTGCTAGAGCTTTTTGTTTGTCGATGCCTTTAGTATCGACAGTTTTGATTTTATTATTTTCTTTGTTTAATGCAAATTCGCGCAAAGCAGCAATAGCATTGATCGCAAGATCGGGTGCGCCATAGGCGGGAATACCACTTTCAACCAGCCAACGCATGGCTTCTTCAGATTTTTCACCGCCAACATACGAAATGGTAACCGGTTTATCGGTAACGCCAGACTCAACAATGGCGTTCTTGATACCTTTTGCGATTTCCAGTGGATCGGTCATGGCTGTTTCGCAGTACAGGACAACCAAACCATCTACCCAGGGGTGTTGGATGGCGTATTTTACCGAGTCCCCATACCATTCAGTGCCTGCCATGCCTGTTAGGTCAACCGGATTCTTAGCAGACCCAAAAACAGGCATGTGTTTCTTTAATTCTGCTTGAACATCTTCAGGAGCAAATTTCAAAGGGATCCCGAATTTTTCCGCTGCATCTGTTGCCAGAACGCCCACGCCCCCACCATTGGTGATGATGAGAAGATTATCTCCTTTCATGGGTGGCTGCAGGGAGAGCGCCAGCGTGCGATCAAATAGGTTGTTGAGATCATCCGCCCAGATAATGCCGGCTTGTTTGAAAGCGGCTTCATAGATTTTGGCTGCACCGGCGAGTGATCCGGTATGAGACGCCGCGGCTGCAGCGCCATGCGCTGAAATGCCTGATTTCAGACCGATGATCGGTTTGGTTGCTTTTTGAGATACTTCGATTACGCGACGACCTTCTTTGAAACCTTCTATATAGAGGGAAATACACTTGGTTTTATCGTCCTGGTCGAGCCATTCGATGGTATCTGCAAAGCTGACATCCGACATGTTTCCGATCGAGATCAGTTTATCAAAACCCACACCACGCATAAAAGTGGCGGCGTCAATACCAATCAATAATGCCCCACTTTGCGAAACCAAAGAACTGTTGCCTTTTAATGGAAGGAATGGTGCAAAAGACCCATTGAATTTATCAGAGTTGGAAAGAACACCAACAATATTAGGACCAAGAATTCGCATGCCATAGGAATGAGCGATTTCAACCAGTTCTTCTTCCAATTCTTTTTCGCCCACTTCGCTGAAACCTGATGTGATGACAATTAAACCTTTGACCCCCTTTTCACCGCATTCTTTGATTGAATCAAGGACAAATTTTGCGGGTATGGTGAGAATGGCTGCATCAACCTCTCCCGGGATATCTGAAATGGAAGCGTAACATTTAATGCCGAGAATTTCATCCGCTTTGAGATTAACCGGGTAGATGCTCCCTTCATATTCACTTTCAATCAGATTCTTGACGACGGTATGCCCGATCTTTCCCGGGGTTGAGGATGCACCAATGATCGCAACAGACTTGGGGGTGAGCAAACCGTTCATAACCTTAAGGTCCACAGTAAAACCTCCTGAAAATTTGATAGTTTTTGATAGTTTTCCCGAATAATGCAGGGCACAAGTAACAATTTTACCCCCTTTCGAAAAAATCTGCAGATTATGAATGTTTATTTTTCCCTATTAAAATATCCTTATGACAATGACAACAACACCGATGTTTCACTTTCAATGTGCGAGTATAGAACAGAGCGACATAAAAGCGGATATCCAACGCATACTGGAATCTGCCTTTACCCGTGTGGATCCAATTCACGCTGTGCAAAATGCCATTCGCCGCAGCCAGAATTATGTTTTTATGGAATCAGGGAAATTTATTATTTCTCCAAGACAGAAAATTCATATTTTGGGGCTAGGAAAAGCAGCTCAACCCATGGCAGTTGGTGTAAAACAAACTTTGCAAGGGATGTCTTTCAATGGAGCTGTGATTACCAAGCACAATTCAAAAATCCTGGAAAAAACTCTCCTTCCTGAAATCCAAACCTTCGAGGGAGATCATCCTATTCCTACAGAACGTAGTCGAAATGGGGTCCAATTATCTCTGGCAGTCTTAGGAAAGATGAACCCCACTGATGTTGTCATCTGTTTGATTTCAGGTGGTGGATCTTCTTTAGCGATTCTACCGAGGGAAGGGGTAAGCATTGCAGCGTATCAGGAAGTAACAAGATTGCTGCTGGAATGTGGTGCAAGTATTCAGGAGATCAATGTGATAAGGCAGAAACTTGATCGATTCAAAGGAGGGGGATTGGTGGATCTGCTTTTCCCTGCCAGTGTAATTACACTAATCTTGTCTGATGTGGTAGGCGATCCGCTCGATATCATTGCATCCGGTCCAACCGTTTTACCTCAAAAGAATACCATCACGGTAGAGCTGATTTTAAAGAAATATGGATTGACTGAGAAAATACCCTCTAGTGTACGAAAATGCCTTCTCGAAGAACAATACCCCAAAGAACCACTGAAGGAGTTACGCGGTACAACGAAAAATAGAGTTATAGAAAATATATTGATCGGGAATAATACCATCGCTGCCCAGGCTGCTTGCACTGCAGCAAAAGAACTAGGCTATGATACACGCATTATCAATACAAAACTGCAGGGCGAAGCAAGTGAGATTGGATGGGAATTAGGTTCCTTCCTGAAAAACAAAGTAAAAAAAGAAAAGCAGTGCAATAAAAAGAGATGCTGGATATTTGGGGGAGAGACGACTGTGACAATTCACGGAAATGGGAAAGGAGGTAGAAATCAGGAACTGGCTTTATCTGCTGCTCGCAGCATAGCGGGTATTGAGAATGTGGGTGTTCTGTCTATAGCTACCGATGGAGAAGATGGACCTACCGATGCGGCAGGGGCTTTTGTGACCGGTGATACGGTTCGGAGGGGAAAACAAGCTGGAATGGAAATAGAATCCTATTTAAAAAATAATGACGCTTATCCCTATCTGGAAAAAGTTGGTGGCTTGATTAAAACCGGACCAAGTGGAACAAACGTCAATGATCTCGTGTTTCTTTTTGCTTATTAAACTATTGGTTTGTACAGGTTTTTGATAGCGGGAAGAAGATATTCATCAAATGATCTCTGCATATCATAATCGGGTTTCCATTCCCAATCATGGAGAGCAGCAGAATCATCACAATCCTCAGGCCAGCTATCCACAATACGTTGGCGCTGTGCATCAACATCAAAAGTGATATCTGCATCTGGATATGCTTGTCTAACAATATCATAGATGTCTTTGGCTGAAGGGGAGAAACTGGAAACATTATAGACAGATTGTGTTATTGATTCACGAGGAGCACTCTCAATCAGTAGCAGAGATTTGATGGCATCCGGCATGACCATGAATGGAATGCGAGTGTCGGGTCGTACAAAGCAAGCGTAATGCTCTCCCTTGGCGGCTCCATGCAACATTTCAGGACCGTAATCACTCGTCCCTCCGGTAGGGATGGTTTCTGCTGAGATCAAACCCGGAAAACGAATGCAGCGAAAATCGATAGAGTGCTTACTGCGATCTTTCGCCAATTGGCGATAATATTTCGTATAGTATTTTCCGAGATTCTCACAGTACAGTTTATTACATCCATACATCGTGATGGGGGTGCACCACATCCACTCCTTGATTTTACCTTCCTGTTTCTTTGTCTCAAGATCAGGTAGACCATATACGGCAATGGAGCTGGGATAGATAAATTTAACCGAACTGCCTTGCCACGTGGATAATTCCACACCTAAGCGAAGAAGATTCAGAGTTCCTTCAACATTGATCTTATGCGCAGTTTCAGGATTGTATTCCGCTTTGGTAGACAGAATGGAGGCAAGGTGGTAAATGGTGGTGATATCGTATTCAGCCATCAATCTGCCTAGGAGCATGGAATCGAGGATATCACCCTGAATAAAACGGTCACAGCACGGAATCAGGCTTTCATCCAAAGGTCTTAAATCTAATGCAACGATTTGTGTTCCATTTCTTTGTGCCAAAGCTTTAATGAGCCCATGACCGATCTCTCCATTTGCGCCAGTAATCAGGACGACTTCATTTCTCATAATCCACTCCGTTATACATGTTTATAATCGATTTTTTTTTGAGATAAAAGGTTGACCTTCTTAATACTGACTTTATTTGTCATAAAGCAGGTAGTGGGATACCAGGGTGGGGAACAATGGTGAATCAAAACTGGGAATCACACAAAAC
>LDZU01000008.1_pt1 | contig 60023 bp, 57 predicted proteins | sample 615531 | NCBI WGS metagenome assembly LDZU01 (sample SAMN03408293, study PRJNA278302) | terrestrial metagenome | isolation source: oil reservoir sample SB2 | place: USA: Alaska, North Slope, Schrader Bluff formation | collected 2011-09 | reverse complement strand
TGACCGTAAAGTAGATAAACTATGGGAACTATCAAAGTAACTTTTCTATATGAGTCATCGTTACCTCCAAAGTAACCTTTTCTAATGAGGCACTACGGGGGGGTAATTCACAGTGTTATTGATATGCAGAGTTTCAAAATCATATAGTCCCCGCTACTTCTCCCCAATCAACATGGTTCATCAGTACTGACGCAAATTTTAACTCTTATTTTGCTTCTAAAAGCTTTTGTTTAATAAAAATACACGCTTTTCTGGCTTCTTCATCCAAATTAAATCCACCACTTTGATCCCGCCAAATTTTTATATCACGCCCAACTTGTCCGCCTGGTACAAGAAAGGGTTCCATAACAAGAGAGCCTTGGTAATCTATCTTTTTGAGGGATGTCATCAATGCACTCCAAGGAATATGCCCGTGATCACAACCAGGTGGCATTCGATGATTTTCACCCAGATGAACATGTCCTAAAAAATCTTTAGCCGTTAAAACAGCTGATGATATAGAGTCCTCCTCAATGTTCATGTGAAATGTATCTAACAATAATTTCACGTTTGGGCTATCGATCGCTTGACAATAAGCAACACCCTCCTCTGCCGTATTAAGAAGAAATTGTTCAAAACGGTTAACGATTTCCATACAGAGAATGACACCATTTTCTTCTGCTATCTTTGCTACTTGGATGATACTATCGATACTCAAACTCAGATAATCTTTTCGCGACATCTTACCCTTGGGCATTGTTGCTGGCCATGCACCATACAGAATCCCGGATAGATATCCTCCACCCATGCCACCAATTCCATGAATTTGGTCTGTTAGGAATTTTATTCCTCTTTTCCGGGTCGATTCATCAGGAGAAGCAACATCGAATTCTAAAGGTAAACCAATGCAATATGTCAAGGCAATATTTCTAGCCGCTGCATACTGCCTCAGCTTTTGTCGTTCATTTGAAGACATCTTCGCAAGTGTGCCTGCATTGATTTCAAGAATGTCAAATCTTAAATCGTGGGCTTTATCAATATATGGATAAAAAGGGACATCCCACTCTCGCGTCCAATAAGCATAATAGATACCTACCTTGTTATCCATGATTCCTCCACCCCTTTTCTATAATTCACCGTCTACATCTAATGGAATATGATCTACGAAAACCTGGAAGTAATGGATGAGCAAAATGATAAATCACAACTGTATTTTCGCATTACGATTGTCCAGTTGTGATTTGTTCTTCTACACTCATTAAATAGTGTTTTCTAATTTTCTTAGATACTCGATCCCTTCCTTAGCATATTCATCACGTGTGGTAAATGCACTCGGGCGAGTGGCATCAAAGACTGCGTTTGAGCCAGGGGGCACTGGCTCCAATACCAGATAACCTTCATACCCAATCTCTTTAAGGCTCTTCATGATAGCATGAAAATCTGTGTGCCCTCTACCTGGCGGTTCTCTATTGCTATCGGAGATATGCATATTTACCAAAAGATCAGCGCTTTGGTGCACGATTTCTGATAAATTTTTTTCTTCAATGCTCATGTGAAATGTATCCAAATGAATTTTAAGATTCGATGATCCAACTTCCCTAACAAAACTTTTCGCTTTCTCTAGGTTTGTGATGAGATAAGACTCATAACGATTTAATGGTTCTATAGCTAGGGTAATGGACTTTTTATCAGCATAAGCCGCAAGTTCACGTGTTCCCTCAACTGCATAATTCCACTCATTTTTAAAGCCTTCTGCCCATTTATCCTCCGTAAAAGAAATTCCGACGGGAGAGGTTCGTCCGGCTGGTGCGGGAAGGATAATCACGATTGGAGCACCCACACTATGAGCTAGGTCAATACAGTTTTTCAAATACTCATGGGCTTTTTGCCGAATAGATGGATCTGGATGAGAAAGATCGCGCCCAGGAATATCCGCTAAGCACCAACTTAACACGGAGCAGACCTTAATCATATACTTTGAGCTCATTTGTAGTACAGAATCGATATCATATTTTTTGGGTTCTCCAACCAATTCAATGCCATCATATCCATATCTTTTCAAGCGTTGAAAAACCTGTTCTAGTGGTTCATTGCCATAGATCCAGTTACTAATAGCATATTTCATCTTAGCTTCTCCATCAGTTTTAACTCTACATCAAAGACAATTTCACACACATAATAACTATCATGATGAGAATTTTCTGCGGCGCCACTGATCAAAAAGAACAACGCCGACGATAATTAAGCCATAAATAACTCTTTGCCAGAATGCACTGACATTCATAAGGTTAAGCCCATTCGACAGTACTCCCATCGTTAACGCACCGATCAGAGTACCAATTGCACCACCAGACCCCCCTGCCAAATTGGCACCGCCAATGACCGCTGCGGCAACTGAGCGCAATTCCTCTCCATCTGCCATTAAAGCGTTCGCTGAATTTAATCTACCGGCAAGTACAAAACCAGCAATTGCAGCCACCAAGCCCGAAAGTACATATGCCATGATTTTTGTCCGATCCACATTAATACCTGATACTCTTGCTGCATCTCGGTTTCCACCCACTGCATACATACTTCGACCCAGTACTGAGTACCTCAGCAAAAACCAACCCAGTATAACAATGAGAATCGCGATGATCCCTGCCACAGGAAGTCCCAGCAAATTTCCATTTCCCAACCAAACCATTTGATCAGGAAGGTAGCCTTTCATTTCTGTAGCCGTAATATGGGAAGGTACAGGCAAACCACCCGTAACCAACAATGCAGCACCTCGGATAACATTGGACATTCCCATTGTTGTAATAAAATCAGGGATACGACCTTTCGTGATCAACAAGCCATTGACCAATCCTGCGGTTGCACCGATCAACAATGCTATTAATATGCCCCAACCAAAATCAAGTGGACCAATTAACATACTCCCAATTTGAAGTTGCTGGGTCATGAGAACAGATGCAATTGAGGCACTTAGAGCAGCGATAGCACCAACAGAAAGGTCAATTCCCCCAGTAATAATCACCAAAGTCTGCCCGATAGCCAGAATTGTTGTAATAGAAGTTTGTCGCGCGATATTAATAATATTACTGCCCGTAAGAAAATGGGGAGAAGCAAATGATAGATAAATTGCCAAAAGAAGGAATGCAATGACCGGTCCTCCTTTGAGCAGGGTATTTTTTAATATTGCTTTCAAGCCAGTTGTTTTTTCTTCAGTGTACCGGTCGGTGGTACCGTTGTTAGCTTGTAAATTTGTAGTCTTTGACATTTTTTCTCCATTTAGAATTCACTGGCATTTCTAAGAAGGTCTTCTTGTGTTGCACCTTCATCAAGCTCAGCTACAATCTTCCCCTGACGCATTACAAGAATTCTGTCAGCCATTGCCAGTATTTCTTGCATTTCAGAAGATATCATGATTATTCCTACACCTTGGTTCGCCAGATGGCACATCAAACGAAATACATCGGCTTTACCACTCACATCAATGCCACGTGTTGGTTCATCAAATATTAATACTTTTGATTTACTGCACAGCCACCTTGCTAAAACAATTTTCTGTTGATTCCCACCACTGAAATACATCACTTTACGATCAGTTATTGGCGGGGTTATTTGAAGCGATTTCACATAATCGTCAGCTATTTTTTTCTCATCCCTCAATTTAATAAGACTGGACATAGATTCTTGACTGCGGATCGCTAAAGTAATATTTTGGGGTACTTCCAACATAGAAATGAGTCCCTCTCTTCGATCTCTCGTTAATAATCCCATTCCATGTTTGATTGCTTCATTTGGTGTATGTTTTCGCAATAGATGGTTATCAATGATAACTTCCCCAGAAACCATAGAGCCCAATCCTAACAATGCACGTGCCAGCTGAGCTTGCCCAGCACCCATGAGACCAAAAATTCCCAGAATTTCCCCCGTATGCAATTGAAAATTTATTCCCTCAAACTCATTTTCTGAACACAGGTCATTTACTTCAAAAATAACATCTCCAATTTCTGCTTTTTCTTTCGGAAATTGGTCTTCTAAATTTTTTCCAACCATCATCTGTATTAATTGGTTTTCATCCGAGTCTTTTACAATCGTTGTACCAATGATCTTTCCATCGCGCATCACTGTGACGCGTGTTCCGATCATTTTAATTTCAGCCAATCGGTGCGAAATATAAATTATTCCAACACCCCTCTTTTGTAATAGGCGAATTAATTCGAATAACCTATCTCGTTCTGCGTCAGATAGTGCAGAGGTGGGCTCATCTAATATCAATATCTTAGGATTTTTATTGAATACTCTAGCAATCTCAATCATTTGCTGCTCAGCAACCGGTAAGTTGCCAATTAATTCTTTCGGATTGATAGACAAAGTTAATGAATCCAGACTTTCATTAGCCATTTGAGTAAGTCGTTGCCAATCCACTTTTCCAATTTTGGTTTTTGGTAAATTACCAATAAAAATATTTTCAGCAACGCTCAAATTAGGGCATAAACTCAATTCTTGATACACCATTCCAATTCCAAGATTCTGAGAATGTTCTGGATTCAGATTACCAATCTCATTACCGTCTACCCAAAGTTTTCCAGAATCTCGTTCCAAAGATCCACTTATAATTTTCATCAGGGTTGATTTACCTGCGCCATTTTCACCCAGAAGAACATGAACTTCACCTGCATATAAATCCAGATCCACATTTTCTAATGCATGTACACCAGGAAAACGTTTTTCTATTCCCTCCATACGGAGTAAAACTCTATTTTCTACCATTCAAACCTCATTAGGGTATTATTGTGCCGTATATCCACCATCAATACTTAGAATCGATCCAGTTGCATAACTCGCATCATCACTAGCTAAGTAAACGATTGCGGATGCAATTTCTTCTGGTCTCCCAAGTCGGTTTAACGGGCGTATTTTTTCTAAATTTTGTCGAGCTTCTTGTGGATCATCTGCATTACGAATAGCTGCTTGTACCAAAGGCGTATCAGTTGTCCCAGGGCAAACACTATTAACTCTGATCCCCAATGGAGCCAGATCTATCGCGCAGCTTTTGGTGAATCCAATCAACCCGGCTTTCGATACATTGTATGCAACCTGATTTTTAATACCGACTAATCCAGCTTCAGAAGCGACATTTACAATCACACCTCCACCACTTTTGACCATCAAAGGGAGTGCAAATTTAGTAAACAGGAAAGCGCCAGTCAAGTTGATCTTTAAAATACGTTCCCACTGTTCTTCTCTAATTTCCTGTACGTTTCCTTGAATATAGATTCCGGCATTATTTACCAAAACGTCTAATTTTCCCCAACATTGTTCAACCTCAGATATACAATTATTCACTTGATGACTATCCTGAACATCAGCAATGATAAGTCGTGATTCATAACCGATTTCTTTTAATGCTTCTTGCGCAATTTCCCCTTTCGGCTTACTGGCATCTACTAAGACAACTCGTGCGCCGAGCTCTCCGAACAACTTTGCTGTTTCAAAACCTATCCCAACTGCTGCGCCGGTTATTAATACAACTCTTGATTGATAATCCATCAGATTCACCTCCGTACAGATCGTGCTAGGGATAAAATTAATTTTAGTAGATTTCGATTATCAAGAAGAAGTAGTCTACCAAACAAGGTAGACTACTTAACGTTCCTTCTTTTTCTATCTACTGCAGTTAGCCTTTATTTCTTCCCAATCAATAGCAGGGAGTACAGGATCGGGGTAGAACTGTCGGGCATTATCCTGATAGACAATGCGTGGGTTAATATCGTAGGTCGCTGGTACTTCCTCACCGCACGCCAACCTGACGGCAAACTGACCGCCGTACCAACCCCAATCTGCGAAACCATGCGTGGTCTCTGCAATGATTTTTCCTTCGGCAATACGATCTGTGGATTCTGGTGTGTTGTCGTTGGTAAAGATGGCTACCTTTTCATCTCCGATAACCGGGTTTTCGCTCGCTACTTCAAGTCGATCAGCTGTTTCAGCAGTCAACATAGCTCCCAAACCCATTTCGTTCGAAGCAGCCCATATGAAATCCAAATTCGTCGCATTTGCCTGGAGGATGTCTTCTGTGCACTTTACGCCTTTTTCACGATTCCAATCAGCCGCACAGGTATTTCCCACAATTTCGATACCAGGATATTGGTCGACCACATTGTGGAAACCCTGCACTCGAGCGTTCGAGAAGAAATCGCCGGCAACCCCTTCAATGATGGCTCCACGCCCCTGGATTCCAGCTTTTTCTTCCTCGGATAGGTCCCCATAGAGGCTTTCCCAAAATCCGATATCAAGATACTGATCCGGTTCTATTTCAACTTTTTCACCCGAACCGAGAACCCCAGGTCCACCAAAATAGTCTAATACTGCATATGCTGTTATTTCTGCTCCAACTGTATTATCAAAACCGATATAGGTTGAAGCATCAACGCCCTCAATAGGTTCCAGCATATTGACAACGATCACTGGAATGCCTGCTTCTACAGCTTTCTGCAATGCAGGTTTCACCACATCCACTTCAACGGGTGAAATAGCGATAACATCTACTTTCCTTTGGACAAAGTCTTCGATGATGGCAACCTGGTCTGCAAAAGCTGTATGGCTTGTTAAGGATTGCGTGATGAGCTGAACATCAAAACCATTCGCATTAGCATCATCTACAGAAGCCTGGAAGAAATCCGTTGCAGTTTTAAAAACACCAGTAATATCAGGGGGTGTCCACCCAATTACAATTGTGCTTGGTGCAGTATCTTCAGGTTCTGCAGCCATTTCTGGTTCTGATTCTTCCACTGTTACAGGCTCTTCAACAGCTGAATCTGTTTTCGCGCACGAAGTGAGCAACATGCCAACAACGATCAGTGCCACCATGATGAAAGACATCTTTTTATTCATCTTTTTCCTCCATATTTAGATTTTTTTGTTCCGAGAAATCATTTTTATATTTTATTTATGCAATACGACTTCCTCCTTTCGACCAAGGACTTAATCAACGTTATTCCAAATGAGATTTGTTTTAACGATTGTCTTTTTTAAATCTTTTAATTTCCTTGAATTGGTGTGTTGTAGTGTTGTTATTACAGGATTAACAGTGATTATACTTGTAATCCACTGCAAAGTCAATGGAAATTTGGTTTAGTCTTTTAGCATTCCTTTCTGCAGACGCAAATTTTAAACAATCTGCGCGAATTCAAATGATCAAATAATGCGGTGAATTCGATTACGAATTTATTAGAATAATACCTATCGCACCATCTTTTAGTCATCTTTATTTCTCCCGTAGATCCATATCACTGACCAGATTAATGCCTTCACTTCACACGTACAGTTTCAGCAGCCAACGTCAGTTCTAAAAATATGTCTTTATTTAGATTGACATGCAATACTTGCGAAATGACCTGTGTCCAGCCATGAATAAAATATAACCACCCATCCTCTACTTTAATGTTACGAGTTGCTACTTGAGCCTTTGCTTGCTGTAAAAAATCCAGTTCGCCACGGTAATTAAATTCCCAAGCTATACTACCTTCCGGGAACAACGCGCCCCACGTAATTGGGGAGCCAGGTATATCTTTTCCCATTCCTGTCGCATTAATTACAACGCTTCTTGGTGGCAATTGGCTTAATATCCCATCGTTTATTTTAGGATCAGAATTTTGTATATATTTAACTTGAATATCTGTACCAAGTTTTTCAATCATTTCCCTCGCATGATCCAATCTACCTTGAGAACGGTTAACAAAAATAAAATTTGATGGACGATCCCCTTTTTCCTTTTTCTTCGCCAAATGCAAAAAAGTCGCAATTGCTGCACCCCCCGCTCCAAAACATAAAACTTCCCCTCCCGTCCGTCCAAAATAGTTCTTTCCTAAAATTGCATCAAGGCTAAGCCCGGAACTTATAGGATCCTTGGCGTGTCCTTCCAACTTCCCATCTTGTTTTGAAATACTCGAAACCTCCCCGGTGATCTGGGCATAAGGATCTAAATAATCAAACATGTCTTTAGCAGCAGTAAGTAAATCAATTTTATGGGTCGTGACTAAAGCACCTAAAGAAAGAGGATCAAATTTAATTTGCGCAACCGAATTTCGATAAGATTGAGGGTCATCATGGATCTTATGGTCAATTCCCTCAATAATGACATCCGAATAACCTAATATTTGCATCCACAGAGGAAAAATTTTCATAATGGAAGATTTCCCTGTTGTTACACCAATAAAATAGAAAGTTTGGTGATCTTTCTTTGTTATCATAAAATTATCGTTCATATCATTCCTTCCTGATTTGATGGTAGATATTTTTTGTTTTTCTCCACGAATCCCGGGAGCTATTTACGAGAATCCTCGACAGCTTTAACAAAAGATTTAGCACGGTCTTTAATTTCGTCCCATTTGTTTTCTTTTACCAAGGAAGAAGGACACAGCTCGCTACCAACACCCACTGCTACGACCCCGGTGGCAAACCAATCCGAAATATTATCGATACTTACACCACCGGTGGGCATAACAGGAATCTCAGGGAATGGACCTTTTAATGCTTTGATATAACCAGGACCCACTAGCGATCCTGGGAACACTTTTACGATGTCTGATCCACATTGATATGCTTGAACGATTTCAGTTGGTGTTAATGCTCCTGCCATTACTACAAGTCCACTTGCTACCATACCTTGTACCAGACTCTTTTCACAAATTGGGCTCACGATAAATGAAGCTCCCGCTTGTTTCGCTTCTTGTGCTTGATGTTCTTTGGTCAATGTACCCATTCCCAAAAGGATCTTTTCATCAAATTTATTATTTAAAGATCGAACAACCTCAATAGCACCAGGGGTGCTGTAGGTGATCTCGATATTTGTCACCCCTCCTGCTACCAAAGCCTCAACCATTTTTATGGTTAATTCTTGCGATGGACCTCGGATAACTGCAATCAGACCCATCTTTTTAATTCGCTCTAAAACTATCTGTTTGTTCATGAACAACCTCCTTGTTGGTCACACATTCTGTCAAACAACGCGATACAGTGGATCTTGACCGCGAAGAACTGCCAGACAATCATTCATCGCCATCATTCCCATCGCATCGGTGGCATCATCCGTGTGCGCGCCACAATGCGGGGTAACCAGTACCTGACCCATGTGAAGTAGTGGATTATCTTTTGCGGGAGGTTCTTTATCGAAGACATCCAATGCCGCTCCAGCCAGATGGTTCGATTGCAAGGCAGCAAGCAAATCAGATTCGACAATCAACTCGCCACGAGCGGTATTAATAAGGAACGCTCCTTCCTTCATTCGGTCAATAAAATCTGCATTTACCAATCCGTGAGTTTCAGGTAACAAAGGTAAATGCAATGTAATCATGTCTGATTGAGCAATTACTTCATACAAAGAAGAAATTTCAATACCAAATTCCGCAGCAAATAACAAATCGGCAGCTGGGTCAAAAGCAATTATGTGACAATCGAAATTTATTAATCGTTTTGCAACACTTTTCCCGATCGATCCCAACCCTAAAATCCCAATTGTCTTCCCACGCAACGAAATACCCGAATATCTAGACCAATTACCTTGATGAGTTGAATTAACCGCATCTGGAATTTGTCGAGCCAGTGAGAGCATCAATCCAATAGTAAGTTCGGCGACAGAAACCGCATTCGCACCCGGAGTATTCGTTACAACAATACCCTTCTCACGTGCCGACTCCAGGTCAACACGGTCATAACCCACACCATAGCGCGATATGACCTTCAACGCATCAGCTGCGTTAAGTGCTGTACGGTCGATGATGTCCAAACCAGCAATATAACCATCCACACCTGGAAGAAGATTCGCTACTTCCGCAGAAGGAAGTGGTTTGCCTGTTTCGTTGTAAATCACTTTACCAACCTGGTCTTCTAATTCGGTACGAATATTTATATTCCCCTTCCCAAAAGAGGTGGGGGTAACCAGTATCTTGCAGTGTTTTAGGTCTTTCATTTTCGAGCTCCCGGTGCAAGCCACCGGGGATTATCTACAATCTCCGGACCATTTCCATTATCAACCACTAATTTTCGGAAACCCTGTACCTCAATAGTGCCATAATTATGACCAGCGTTCGCGGGGTACACAAAAAATGTCGCCAAATCTTCTTGTGAACCGGTATTTATTGAGCGATGCGCCCAACGTGGAGGAACGTATAGAACACGATTGGGTTTTAATTCCTCCACGGCACAATCTCCTTCGGGATTTTCCATGACCATGTAGCCTTGTCCTTTGAGGCAGAAATATATTTCCGCAGTTTCAAGGACTGTATGAAAATGCCCCTTGGTCATAAAATATTCTTTCCCAACCTTGCCTGGGTGAACAATTGAAAAACCGCTTAACAATTCTCCTTCAATTTCGGGTCTTTTAATCTCATACACCTCATATAGCAAAATATCTTCCGCAAGCAACATTTCGTCAAAAGCTTGCAGATCCAGAAATTGATTCTGCATGGAAGAAAGAGTACGGGTGATATGATTATCAACTCTGGATGGTTTTATCTCAGGATAACAAATGTCAAAAACAAAGGGGAATCTTTCCATATCATTTCTCCTATTATTTAGATTCTATAAAAGCTAGACGATCAGCTATATTCAGACCCAATAGACCCTGATTAACCTCGTCTGGAAATCCCATATTTTGTAAACGCTTGCCAATGTGGGTAATAAACCCTGCCAATCCCGGTCCATGACCTAATTCACTCCAGAGGTTCCCATCTGCCATATCCGTCGCCAGCATTAAAGAAGATGCCAAACCTATGCTGCACATATATTGAATCAACGACCAAACATTTTCATCAGGTTTGTATTTTTCTCTGTAAAAGGTGTCGTATTCAAGTCCCACTCCTTCTTTTGCTAATTCGGCATGCAAAACATAATCAGGACGCTTGTCCATATGGCACAAAATCAATTGGTGTGGATGAACATCCTTTTTAATAAAAAACTCGAAAATTCTTTCCGCATCTGATCCTTTTTCAGTATGAATTTGAATAGACACACCAGTTCGCTTTGCCACCAGGGCTGCCGCTTCCATATACATCACTGGACTTTCTTCTAACGATGATTCACAGGCAATTTTGATAAAACCTGCACGAGCTTTGTGTTTTGTTTGACGTGTCTCAATCAAAGAATCGACAATTTCCGAATAAAAATAATGCACCACTTCGTCAAAAGAAAACTTCCAGAAGGGAGCGTCAGCAGCATAATATTTTCGAAGATGAAAACCTGTGCACGCTATGATATTGACTTTAGTGCCTGTTGCTAACTCAATGAGTCGATTACCATTTCTACCGGCAAATCCGGGTTGGCAATCAAGCTGACCTCTTCCACCGCTCTCAAAAAAAGCTTTTAATTCACGCTGTTGTGAATCAAAATCATTGAGAATCGGAATATCGTTTCCCAATCCATCCACCTTATCTATCCAAAGATGGTTATGAGCATCAGTGATACCAAGCTGGTCAGAGGGAATGAGCCCCATCACAGTTTGAATGAACCCGGGAGAGATGGTTGGCGTATTCATTAAGGCTCCAAAACCACTTTCAAGGCATCTCTATCTTCCGCTTTTTGAAAAGCTTTCACCGCATGTGCAAGTGGAAAATGCAAACTGACTAGGGAAGATATTTCCATACGCCCGGAATTGATTATTTGTGCAGCTCGCCAACAATTCTCCGTACTGCTACCCGTTGTGCCATAAATTTGTAGTTCTTTATAATGGAGTAAATTGGAATTGAAGCCAATGGTTGGTTTTTCTTTTGGTAATCCTCCAAAATAACAAACCCGACCTCTTACAGCGGCTAATTGCAGCGCAGACTCTTGAGCAATATGAGCAGGCGCTGCAACGATAACCACATCCGCGCCATTCATGCCCGTCTTTTCGTCGACAACTGAAGCTAAATCCTCGTTCAGCGGGTTTACTCCAAAATCCGCACCCATTTGTAGTGCTTGTTCTAGCCTTCCCTCATTCAATTCTGAAACTATGACACACGAGGCTCCTGATAATTTTGCTAATTTAATGTGCAATATTCCAATAGGACCAGCCCCCATCACGAGAACCGTATCACCGGGATGGACATTCAGTAAATCATGACTCCGCAATACACAGGCAAAGGGCTCTATGAGCGCTGCCGAAGCCGCATTCACATTCGTGGAGACAGGTATGAGGTTTCCCTGCAGGATCGCGGCAGATGGCACACGAACATATTCTGCAAAACCTCCATCCAGTGTAATTCCCAGAGCCTCAAAATTCGAGCAGAGGTTATTATTCCCAGAAACACACTGTCTGCAATGACCGCAACCAATATTGGGAGCAATAAAATAGAGCTGATCCTCTTTTATTCCACGGACCTTATTCCCCATTTTCGCAATGGTTCCGACAATTTCATGACCAGGTATACGAACTGTTCCAAGGGGGTATTTTCTGTGATCACCATGGAGAATCCTTAGGTCCGTTCCACAAATACTGGCTGCTTTCATCTTAACCAGTACTTCATCATCGGCGATTTCTGGCACAGGTACTTGTTCAACTCGCAAATCATTCGGACCGTAATAAACTGCTGCAATCATACTCACCTCTAGTTCAGGGTAATCTAAAGAACTTCCTTCAAATAAACAGGACGGTTTTCAAACATTGATTTCGTAGCAGCTACAACCCCTGCTACTGCCCAACGCCCTTCTTTTCCGCCAACGATTGGTTGTTTTTCATTGAGAATACAATCAACAAAATGCTGCAATTCTGCTATGTAGCCCATTTTGAACCGAGCCTGCCAGGTACGATGGATCGGGGTGATCAAACCCTGATCTCTGTTTGTACACACCATTACAGCCTGCCCTTTCAATTCCCCAATCTGCATAATCCCCTTCGTCCCAACGATTTCTACTCGGGCATCATAACCGTATCCGCATGGGCAAATTCCTGAAATCATCCCTAACCCGCCACTTTCAAAACGAATGTTTACAAGCACGTTATCGTAAAAATTAGGTGTATCTACGTTGTTTTCCTTCCCTTTGAAATCGGCAACTTCCGTGTACACTCTATCAAGCTCAGAATTCATCAACCAACGAACGGTATCCCAATCATGACTGTTTACTTCAGCTAACATTCCATTTGATCTTTTTAGATCACGTGCCCATGCAGGCGGCAATCCTGGCCCATGTGTATTGGATTTCACCATCATCGGATCCCCAATTTCCCCTGCGGCAATTCTCTGCGAGGCTTCAACAAAATCTGGATCAAATCGACGCATAAACCCGATCTGCAGTAATACATGTGCCCTCTGTACTGAGGAAAGAATCGCATCACATTCTTCAAGATTGAGTGCCATCGGTTTTTCAAGAAACACATGTTTTCCAGCATCAGCAGCCTGCAAAACTAAATTTCGGTGTGTAAAAGTCGGAGTTGTAATCACTACTGCGTCAAAATCAACCTTATCTAAAGCTTCTTCTAAAGTCGTAAATGTCTGCACAACACCAAATTGTTCACTGGTGTTTTTTAGAACCTCTTCAGCAGGATCTACCATCGCTATTATCTTGGCATTGGGTACATAACCGGTGATTGCACTGGAATGGTTTTTCCCCACTCTTCCAGCGCCAATCATGCAAATAGTTACCGATCTATTCATTTTCTGTTACTCCTTCACTTTAAAATAGTCACTACAATTTTTTATAGAGTTGGTCCAACGACTCCTGTAATTGAATATATTTATTCACGAGAGGTTGATAAATTTCTTGTAGATTTTTATCAGGTTGGTAGGGTTTATCATCGGGTTTAGCCGCCTTCCTCGCAATTTCCGATAAATCAGGATAGATGCCGACAGCATAGCCTGCAATCATTGCACAACCCCATGTTCCAAACTCAGACCGTTTCAAACACTGATAAGGCACCTGTAAAACATCCGCTTTGATTTGGTTCCAGAGAGCACTTCGAGAACCACCTCCAACTGCTCTGGTTTCTACCAGCACCAGATCCGGAATATATTCCTGCAAGACCTTGAGATAATATTCATATTCATAAGCTACGCTTTCTAAGATGGCACGATAAAAATGTGCCTGAGTATGCCCCCAAGAAAAACCAACCCATGCGCCCCGCATTGCAGGGTCGGAAGGACATATCTTTCCCCCCAGGTGAGGAGAGAAAAATAACCCATCGGCTCCTGGTTTCACATTCGCTGCTTCTTTTGCCATCAGATCATACAATTCGTCGGTAATTTCTAATTGCTTCCCCTGTTGAGTATTAAAAAATTGATCGCGAAACCATCGTAGGGATAACCCCCCACCACCAATATATGCCAACGGATTCCATAAACCGGGAATGACAGAGCGCATGTTTATTAGAACGCGATGTTTCACATCTGCAATGAATTCGGAAGTACAACCAGCTAAAATTGAAGCTGTGCCCGCCACGTCAAACAACATTCCCGATTTTGTTACCCCGGCTCCCAATGCATTGGCTGCCGTATCCCCACACCCCGCCGCAATCGGTATACCAGCAACTAAGCCAAAATCCTTTGCTGCTTTCTCTGTAACTTCACCAATAATTTTCCAGGGTTCAACAATGATTGGTAATTTATCCTGATCGACATCAAAAAGGGTACACAATTCATTTGACCAACGACCTTTTCTCGCGTCCGACAATCCTGAAAAGTGAATAAACGTATAATCCATAAAAGCTTGATCAGCTTTTAGCCCCGCCATTTTTCCAGCAACATAACTAGCTGGAGTTATGAAACGTGCAATTTTTTTATAATCATCAAGACGTTCATTTTTCCACCATAATATTTTCGGACCATGGTCACATGTAGGTGGACAGCCGGTCAACTGCGTCACTAAGTCACCAGCTTTGGAATCAACCCACTTAATGTACGGTTCGCAGCGCATATCCAACCAGGAATCAAATCGTGTGACAGATTTGAAATCTTCATCTATAGAACCAATGCCCGCCATTTGGCTATCAAAAGCAATGGCAGCCACGTCATTTAGTTCAATCCCGCTCTTGGAGATACAATTCCGCACTGCTTGTGCAGCGGTAGTATAGAAATCGTTATTTTCCTGTTCAACCACACCAGGTTGTGGTGTATACATTGGAACAGAAACACTGTCGGAAGCAACGAGAGTTCCATCAATTTGATAGATACTTGCTTTTGTGGCACTAGTTCCCAAGTCGATTCCTAATAAATATTTCTTACCCATTTATGATCTCCATGCTCTCGTCATAAAAATAGCAACACAAAACACACTCTCTTGAAGTTATATTCTTCAATGAGGAAGATATCACCGTTATACTAGATCTGGCTGAAATTTCAGCGGATGTCTATCGTTATTCTTTTACGAGTTCAATTCCTGTGCCCATCGGTGGCTGATACCGCATCAATTCCACACTAAAACGTGCCCGATCACCACGATGAAGTGCATGATAATATTCAATAGGGGTTCCATCTGCCAGATAACTGACACTATCCAATAAAATGAGGGGAACGCCCGTTTCTACGTTTAACAATTCAGCTTCATAGGCATTTGCCGGAACAGCTTCAATGATGCGACGTCCTCGAGCAATAATAAATCCACACTCCTTTTCCAAAAAACTATACAGAGACTGGTGGCTTAAGTCAGCAGTCAATACATTCGGGCAGAGTTTATATGGGAGAAAAGTGGTCACCAAGGTTATCGGTTCATCTTCGACAAAACGCAAGCGAGATAACTCAATAACTTCGGAACCTTGCGGCAGATCCAGTAATTTTGCAATTTTTTGACTGGCAGTAGTTAATTCTTGTCTTAGCACACGGCTATAAGGTTTATAACCTCTATCGGTCATATCCTGGAAAAAACCGGTGAGATCCGAAACGAGGCGCTCAACGATTTTAGGTTCTGCTATAAAGGTTCCCTTCCCTTTTTCCCGATAAATCAAACCCTCGTATGTCAACTCCTTCAGGGCTTGACGAATTACCGTCCGGCTAATTCCAAACATTTCACATAGATCAGGTTCGCTCGGAAGTTGATCACCAGGTTTCCATTCTCCATGTTCAATTTTGTCGCGAATTAATTCCTTCAATTGAACATAGTAAGGAAGAGCACTCGAGCGATTGATCGAGTCATAACGGAGTTCTGGGTAAGATTTATCTAAATTTTCTGTTTCCATATTGCAACCTGTTATCTTGTCATTACAACATTGATTGTAGTAAATATTTATTGATCTGTCAAGTAATACTACATCTTTGTAATAATCCAAAGTAAACAATTCATCATAAAATAAGTCAAACTGCCCTCATTGTAGAGAACGATAGGGGAAAAGGAGCCAACATAAAAAAAATATAAGATTATCAGTGATGAGCTCATCGGAAAAGTATTAACTCACCTCGATAAATAAAACCTATAGGACATCACCGAACAAAGTGACGTGGTTTATATACAATATATCGTTTTCACCTTTCAAAAATTGGTAAAAGTATTCACTTCCCCCACCTGCTTTAAAACAACAGGTTATTCAAAGTATCGCTACCACCTTATCAAATGTCCTCTCAAAATTGATTTACGAGACATCACTAAAATAGAGCCATCAATCGGGGTAGCTCAAAGGTGACCGTTTGGATCGTAAACAAACGGTCACCATGATTTCGTATCACAACTTAAGGTTTCGGCTGTTGCTGCGTAATACAGTGAATATTGCCACCGCCAAGCAAAATTTCTCGTGCCGGTACTCCTACAACTTTTCGATCAGGCATTAATTTTTGTAACTTTTCTAATGCCTGTATATCATGGGAATCGTTGAAGGTCGGTACAACAGCACCACCATTACAGAAATAAAAGTTAATATATGATGCTGCCAGTCGATCCCCAGCTTCGCGAGGTAGGGTACCTTCAATGGCATCAACACCCTCGCTTTCTTCTTCTGTGATGAGGATAGGGTCAGGTTGATGGATCTTATGGACCTCTAACTTACGACCACGCGCATCGGTTGCGGATTGGAGGATCTCATAATTTTCCTGCGAGATCTCATTCTGTGGATCAGATTTGTCATCAGTCCAGGTCAATGCAACCACTCCCGGTCGAATAAAGCAGCAGATATTATCTACATGCCCATTGGTTTCATCGTTATAAACCCCACGATTCAACCAGATGAACTTTTTAATATCCAGGTATTCCGCCAGCAGCCCTTCGATCTCTGCCTGTGATTTTCCCGGATTGCGATTTTCATTCAATAAACACTCACGAGTGGTCAACAAGGTACCTTCGCCATCCACGTGGATCGAGCCACCTTCCAGCACCAGGGGAGCTTTATAGCGATCGATCCGTTCAATTTCCGCCACCTTGCGTGCTACCAGATCATCCAAATCCCAAGGGAAGTACAAACCACCCAGCAATCCGCCCCAGGCATTGAAATCCCAATCGACAACGCGCGCTGTTTTCCCATTCACCACAAATATCGGTCCGCAGTCTCGCATCCACGAATCATTATTAGATATCTCAACCACACGAACATTCCCAGGCAGCATATTACGTGCATTGTTGCATTGAGCCTGGGAAACACCCATGGTGACCGGTTCAAATTGACTGATAGCAGATGCCACAGCTGTAAAAGCTTTCTGGGCTGGTTTTGCACCATAGCGCCAGTTATCGGGTCGTTCTGGCCAGAGCATCCAGGTTCCGCTATGGGCTTCAAATTCAGCGGGCATGTGAAAACCATCTTTGCGTGGAGCGCTTTCAATAAGGAATGACATTACGGACCTTCTTTCTTGAATTTATTCCAATTCGGCTTTCTTTTTACTTTTCGAAATAAGGATCTCGCCAATGATAAGAGTGAGAACAACCCCGATCAATACTGGCGCTGCAAATGACCAATCCATCGGTTCGCCGGGAATGTAAACAAAGAAAACCACCGCTTGCAAAATAAAAAGTTCACAGACCACAGCCAGAATGGTAGCAACCGTGTTTCCACCCGGTACTTTGTAAGGGCGTTCCACATCAGGGTCGACTTTTCGCAATTTCAGGAAAGCCGGGAACATCACCAGGTAAGGCAGCAAGAATACCATCGAACTGAAAGCAAACAGGGTCCAGAACAGATCTTCAGCAGACCCCGCCATGAACCCATAGAGCAGCATGACAACCGTTGAAATGATGCCGGTAATGATGAAAGCACCAACTGGTGTCTTGTGAACCGGATGCTCACGACCAAAAATAGCCGGTAATTCCCCTTCTTTGGCTGCTTCTGCGGCAGTTCTATTTGCTCCCATCGTCCAGGTAACCATATTTGCGAAGAAAGAATACAGTGCTGCCACCCCTAGAATAGCAACGAACGCGTTACCCAATGCCGAATCACCTAATATAACCCGCAGGGTATCAATGATGCCGGTAATTAATCCCAGGTCTTCCAGAGGCAGAGCCATCAGAATCCCAACAGTACCCAGTAAATAGAATACTGCAATCAAAGCACCGGAAACGATAATGGCACGGGGGATATCCTTGCCCGGATTCTTCATCTCGCCAGAAGCGCCCGACATCAGTTCAAAACCCATGAAGTTGTAGACAATCACAGGTAAGAAAGCTAACCCTGCGCCCCATTCGGGCAGGATATTGCTAAAGGAAAGATCGTTGGCAACTCCATTTTTCCCTGCATAAATGAAGGCACCTACACCAATTACAACCATGATAACTGCTTTTATGATGGCGCCAATATTGGGAATCCATTTACTGGTGTCAAGCGTGATGGAGCCGATCCAAACCGTGATCCAAGTCATGACAATACCAATAACAATTTGCATCCACAATCCCATTTCGGGAAAGAAAAGCTGGGCAAACATACCTGCAAAAAGGATATAGACCGAAGGCATCCATAGGGCAACATTAATCCAGTACAACCAGGTTGTACGAGCTGCCCATTTTTCACCAAAAGCTTTTTTCACCCAAATATACAGACCGCCCTGCTCCGGGTAGGTTGTCCCCAATTCAGCGGTGATCAAGCCATACGGGATGAAGAACAGAACAAGCGTGATGACCCACCATGAAATTGAGGAAGCGCCGATGGCAGCTGATGGTGCAAGTGTATCCATCACCAGAATGGCGCAAACCGTGAAAAGTGTCATATCCAGACTGCGGAGCACTTTTTTGAAACCGGCTGGTTTCTCCTTTACTACGGTTGTTGAAGCATTCATTTCATACCTCCATATGAATTTCCTGTTCTTACACAGGATTGATTAAAAATGACTTTCCAAAAAGTCTACGATCTGACCAGCATGTACAGCTTTCTGCTCGGCACTGGCTTTTTTGAGGTGTGGGTAGACCAACCACACCAATAACCCTTTTTCAGTATGCAAGCGATTTTCTGCCTGATCAAAAATAATGGAGTGATCGGAATCCATTACCTCATCAGTGGCTTCGACACCTCGCGAGGCTGGCAAGCAATGCATAAATTTGACATGTTCAGGGGCATGTTCTATCAGGTCCATATTGACCTGATAGCGAGGCATGAAAGCAGCCCGTCTTTCAGGAATCTCATCCTCCTGCCCGACCCACCACCACAGGTCGGTGTAGATAAAATCCGCATCCTTGACGGCATCAATGGGGTCTTCCATAACCCGTATACTGCCACCAGATTGCTTACAATTCGCTTTTGCGATCTCCATCCAGGCATCGGGAGCTTGGTATTTCTTGGGAGCTGCATGGGTAAAATTCATCCCCAAACGGGTGCAGATAAACATCAACGAGCTTAATACATTGGTAGCATCACCCACGAAAGTGACATTGAAATCTTCAAGTTTCTTCCCTTCAGGAGCATGTTCGATCATGGTCAGTACATCGCACACAACCTGCGTGGGATGGTTATAATCCGTCAAGCCGTTGATCACCGGGACAGTGGCATTCTCAACCAAACCGAGCATGGTTTCATGTTTGAGCGTTCGCGCCATAATGACATCTACATAGCGGGAAATGACCTGAGCAGTATCACTCAAAGATTCACGCACACCCAAATGAATTTCTCCCGGTTTCAAATAGAGCGCATGTCCGCCAAGTTCTGTCATGCCAACTTCAAATGAAATACGCGTACGCGTGGAGGGTTCCTCAAAAAGCATGGCAAGTGATGCACCTTCCAGTAATTTCGGTGTAGCACCTTGCTTGTCAGCTTGCTTGATCAAGCGAATGAGCTTGATCAGATCCAGTAATTCGGCTTTCGTAAAATCCTGTGTGTCAATGAAGTGTTTTAGTTCCATAATGTACCCTTTCGGAATTCTATTTTTTTAAAACAAATATCCGGCTCATCACCGGATATTTAGTAATCATCCTCATCTTCCTGTTCGGCGCTGAAGTCAGTTTCGCGCGGCATCCACTCATCAATGTTCCGGATGATGCGCGGTACCAGGGAGTACCCTCTAATCTGAACGCTTTCAATGGTTGGCAGTTTTTTTCGCAAAAATTCTCGCATAGCCTCGTTTGTTTTGAAACGGCATTCGATCGAGAGGTCGTTAGTACCTTCCCCCAATGCGATATAGGAAATCTCAGGCATGGTCAAAAAATGCTGGATCACCTCTTCTTCTTTATCAGCATCCACTTCCAAAAAGACGTCCACGGCAGTCAGGTATCCAAACACTTCGGGGTCAATGATCGCTGTCAAGCGTACCGCGCCCAACCGCACCAGGCGATCGATACGTTTGCGGATCGTACGTTCGTTCGCATCCAGATCGCGCGCTATTTGTGAGGCAGAAAGACGAGCATCTTTGTGCAACGCCTGGATTATTTTATGGTCGAGCTGATCAAATTGCTTATTCATTTTATTGTTCCGATTCGGAACTTATATATTCCTTTTCGGAATTATTATAACAAAAATCATCCTTAATTGCAATAACGAGTTACAAAATGGAGCAAAGCAGAACAAATGTCATGGCATTATCAAAAGAATGTTACACTGACACATTATCGGGCAAAACACATCTGGGTTTTTAAAAAATCACTTTCTCACGATGAACTATAAATATCCCAATTGAAAAAGAGGGATTGTGATAAATTAACACTTCGTTTACATCGCCAACCCCTCTTTATGGATACACTTCAAATCAAGAAAAGCGAGGTAAAAATGTCAATAATGGAACCTCTCACCCCAGAAGAAGAGCGGGTGATCCTTCACAAAGGCACAGAACGTCCCTTCAGTGGAGGATATGATGATTTTTTTGAAAAAGGGACATATATTTGTCGCCAATGTGGTGCTCCTCTTTTTCGCTCTAATGATAAATTTGATGCGGGCTGTGGCTGGCCTAGTTTTGATGATGCCATTCCCGGTGCGGTAAAAGAACTACCAGATGCAGATGGTTACCGTACTGAGATCCAGTGCGCTGCATGCGGTGCCCATCTAGGTCACGTATTCAAAGGAGAGCAATTCACAGCAAGGAACACCAGACATTGTGTTAATTCCATATCTATGAGGTTTGTTGCAGATGAGTAACGATAAGGGATTCCAAACAGCGGTTTTCGGAAACGGGTGCTTCTGGTGCGCAGAAGCAATTTTTGGTCAACTAAGAGGGGTTGAATCGGTGACACCGGGATACGCGGGAGGGCATGTTGCCAACCCAACTTACCAGCAAGTATGCAGTGACATCACCGGTCATGCCGAGGTCGTCAAGATCATCTTCGACCCATCCATCATAACCTACCGCGATTTGCTGGAAATCTTCTGGCAGACCCACGACCCAACCACACCCAACCGGCAAGGCAATGATATCGGCAGCCAATATCGCTCCATCATTTTATATAGCGATGAAAAACAAGAACAGGAAGCAAAAGCCCTCTTGATGGAATTGGAAAAAGCCAAAACATTTACAGTTCCTATTGTCACCGAGATCACCCAATTGGATACTTTCTATCCGGCAGAGGAATATCATCAGAACTATTATGCCCGCAACCAATATCAGCCCTATTGCCAGATGGTCATTTCCCCAAAAGTGGCAAAATTCAAGAAGAAATATCAGCAAAAATTAAATTGACCAATTAATTTGGCAGGGCGCCGTTACAATTAAATTCATGGATAGCGAACAAGCGAATGGATTCCCAGCGGATTTGGAAGTGAGCGGGGTCACAATTCACGCCACCAATTTCAATGAACTGGTTATCGAAGACCGGAATTTTTACGATTGCCACATAGACAACTGCGCCTTTCAAGATTGCGCTTTTTACCATTGCCACTTTCATGACTGCTCTTTTGAACAATGTGATCTCAGTTTAATAAAGCTGGATGGCAGTTCTTTCCATAACACACGATTCCACAAATCCCGTCTGGTTGGTATAGATTGGGGAAAACTTGACTGGCAGAGAAAATCGATCAAGCCGCCCTTTCATTTTGATCAATGCAACCTCAGCTACAATTCCTTTTTTGGATGCCCACTCACGGGCTGTCAATTAAAAGAGTGTGTCATCAAGGAAGCTGATTTCGCAGAGGCAGATTTGAGCGATGTGAGTTTTCGCGGATGCGAGCTATCCAGGACCCGTTTTTTTCATACGAATCTGACGGGGACAGACCTGCGTGATGCCCAGAATTACGATATCAAAGCCGATGTCAATACCCTGCACAAAACTAGGCTCTCTCTACCGGAAGCAATAACACTTTTGTACAATTTGGATATCATCCTTGACGAGGGAATGGAAGATCAAAAATCTTAATCCGGTTCACAGGCAAAGCGGTAATCCTCCAAAACACGTAAAATCGTAGCCTGTATGAGGGTCACAGGATCGGGTTTTATCTGCTGATCACGGACTAAAGCAAAAGATGCTGGAAAGTATTGACTGATCAATGCTAGCGGGATGGGGACATTCCGTAGATTATTAATCAATTTTTCCACAGCATTCCGCACGACTGGATCACCCCAGTAATAGCGAATGCGATCATTGAAACTGTATTTAAGGGAAAAAGCAATCTCTTCTGGAGAGCCGCAATAATGCTCACGCCAATGGGACGGATCAGCCAACATGATCTTCATCAGCACCTCCTTTAGACCAGAGTGCGCGAAATGGTTAATAGTGGGCATTTCATTCTCAATGGCAGCTAAATTGAACAATGCTTCACGATAAGCGAATGTCAGGGCTGGACCCACTTTGAGAATGGCAAAATGATCCTCAACCATCTGCCGTAGAAGGATAGGGGGCTGGTAATCGGTTGAGTGCGCTTCAAACACCAATCCGGGAACAGTCTCGATGAAATCTTTCATATCCCTGTTCCTTTCCCGTTCATACCAATAGACTTCCCTATCTCCAAACTCCACACCTGGTGATACTACGATTGCTATGGTTCTATTCCAAGCTTTTTCCAACCCATGTTTGATGAAGGCAGCACGAAAAGCATCGATTGTTTCTTTAACATCCAACACAGTTGATACATGAATCCCATCATTTCCCTGTGCTGATAATCCACCCGGCTTCGGCACATCGGTTCCTATGACATAAAGAGGAAGGCAGTCATTCTTTTGAAAGTCAATCGCCGATTCCGCCTGTTTGCATAAGCGCACTGTTCTTTCAGCGATCTCCTTATTGCTCAATGCGGTATCACCCCCGCACAACATGGAAGCATCCAGGTGAATCTTGCGATATCCAGCTGCCACATAGTCTCGCACCAACTGTTCCGCTTTTGCCATTGCGCTGGAGCTAGATTCATGCTTCCATGGGTTCGGACCGAGATGATCTCCTCCCAAAAAGATCCTTTCGGTAGGAAAACCGTTCTTATCAGAAATATCTTGAATATATCCTGTAAAAGCCGCCGGGGTCAAACCTGTATAACCGCCGTTCTGATTGACCTGATTACAGGTGGATTCAATCAGTAAGAGCTGGTTGGAATCTCTGTCCCATTGCATGGCAGCTTCCAGAACAGAACGGTTTGTGGAACAGACGGAACAGATCCCGCTTGCCCTTCCGTCTTTATGTTCTTGTATTTTCCTCTGAAGGACAGCACTTCGGGCAAAATCAGGCATCTTCGAACCTATTCGTCGTAAATACGGAACCAGTTCTCGTCCACAGAGACCGGATCAAAATAGGAGTGCCATGATTCTGCACGGGATTCCACCCAATCAGCGATCTTCAGCATTCTCTCCCTGGCAACCGACTCGAGAAATTGTGTTTGTTCTGCATCATGCAGATCGGTGGCTTCTTTCCAGACAGCTCTCCCCACAGCTACTCCAGAAGCCCCTCCCAGGCAAGCCGCCATCACCTGCTTAAAATACACATCAAAATCCACCGACGCCGACAATAAGATCCATGGAATTGGGCTGACTTTTGTCAGAGTCCTACACGCCTGCTGCCATTCCTGTTCATCTTCACCCTGACTAATATCGAGTGGAAATTCGGCTTTCAACACATCCGCACCCAACGGCGTTAATCGTTGAGCGGATTCTGTAATAACCTCAAACCGCTCCTTTCCCACTAATCTCTTGCGATCGGGGTCGAGAGGATAGGTAAGTATTTCCAGGAATAATGGAATATCCGCATCCACACATTCTTCAGCCGTTTTCTCAACCAGACACTCAATATCCCGGTGTGTAACTGCTTCAGGGTGGTAATACACCAGTAATTTCACCCCATTGGCACCCATTTTCTTGATCTTTTTCACGCTCCAGTCAGGCAAAATAGTACTCTGTCGAGAGGAAGGATTTCCCGCATATCCCGTTGCTTCAAGCGCCACCAGCATCCCACAATCTCGAGGAAACATGTTCATAGAAATCATTTGAGCAGCACTGTATAGTGGGTCGAGCAGGTAGGAGCTAGGAATGCAACCCAGCGCACGTACCACCTGTTGCTTAAAATCGTTTATTTCCTTCGCCGTGGTCAATCCTTCATTTTCCGGATGAAGAAGCCTGCGCATGTTATTGCGATGATCGAGCGCCAGGATGGTAAATTTCCCCAAGGCGCTGGAACACTCTTGCAATCCTCTTGTTTTGCCAATTTGAATGGTTTTCATTTTTTGCAACCTCTCCATGCAGATTTCATCCCTTATGAAATCCAGTATTTGTTCGTTTCTGTGTGATTAATCTATTTTCTCCGTTTTTTCTCGTTTTTACCGCTTTTCGCACAATATCAATCGTTATTTTTGTTTCTTTTTGTGCTATTAATTGACTTACAAACACAATACAACATAAGATGAGGAGGAACCTATGTTAAAAGAAGAAAGACAGCAAATGATCATCAAGGAGCTGGATAGAAAAGGCAGTGTCAATGTGAACGAATTAGCTGCTCTTTTTAACGTCTCCAAAATGACCATACGCAGAGATTTGTATGAAATTGAGAAGAGCAACCTTCTCAAAAGGACCCATGGAGGAGCACTGCTGCCATATCGATCACCCAATTATACGGAACCTCCCACAATCAAAAGGATGGAATTGCTGAAAGAGGAGAAGATTCGCATTGCCAAAGCCGTTGCTCCCATGATCCAAGAAAAAGAAGTGATTTTCCTTGGTTCAGGCACTACGACGCTGTACGTAGCCAAAGAGCTTTACGAAAGAGATGATATTACCGTATTGACGAATGCCATTACCATCATCAACGAATTGAGCATCAATGGAAAAATGTCGATCATTGGTATTGGCGGTTTTCTGCGTCGGGAAGAGCAATCCATGATCGGTCATTTTACGGAAAGAGTCATCGAGGATCTACGGGTGGACAAGGTCATCGCTGGAATGCGGGGAGTGCATCCTCATTTTGGACTCACAAATGAAGACCCCCAGGAACTGATGACCGATCGGAAGATCCTGGGTATCAGCAACAATGTCATCATCGTAGCTGACCATACCAAGATCGGACATGTATCCACCAGTCGAACCGCTCCCATCACCGCTGCAAAGATGATCGTCACTACCGACAATGCGCAGCCGGAACTGGTACATGCCATACAGGCACAGGGAGTTGAGGTCATTCAAGTTTAAGAATAAGGAGTTCAATTTATGCAAGAAATGCGCGGTAATTTCACCAGAGAGGAAATCCTTTCCCAACCTTCCACATGGACCGAAACACTCTCCTACCTTAAAAAGGATTGGGAGAACAAGAAACCTTCAATCCAGGATTACGACCAGGTGATCGTTTCTGGTTGCGGTTCCACCTATTATTTATCCATTTGGGCAGCACGTTTCCTGCAAATGAACACCGGGATACCCTGCATTTCTTTACCAGGTTCTGAATTGTGGTATTCGGGAGAAAATTGGATAAAACCCTATCAAAAGACCTTGTTGATCGCTGTATCGCGTTCGGGAAAAACAACAGAAACTCTACATGCAATGGACATTTTTTTACGCTCAAAAAAAGGGGATGCATTAGCAATAACCTGCTATGCGGACAGTCCGCTGGCAAAAATGACGCCATCCGCCATCATCACATCAGCAGGAATGGAGCACAGCATTGCACAAACACGTTCCTTTACCAACATGATGTGGCCGATCATTTTCATGGGCTCTGAAAACATATCCGATGATCAGATCAAGCTCATCGAGCAATCAGCACGGAGGATGATCGAAGACTACCAGTCAGAAGCACTCAGGATCGGGAATAATCCCGCGTTTGAACGGTTCTTCTTCCTCGGGAATGGTCCCCTGTATGGATTGGCTCAAGAGGTCATGTTGAAGATGAAAGAAATGTCACTCAGTTATTCTGAAGCATATCATTTTCTCGAATTCCGCCATGGACCAATGTCAATGGTAAATGACTTGTCCCTCGTTGTGGGATTTACCGATGGACATTCACTCAAATTTGAAATACCTGTGTTCCATGATATGCAGAAACTGGGCGCGAGAACATTGAGCGTGGGACAGCACGACTACTCTTCGACAGAATCTCATTTCTCATTTTCATGGAATGGGAATCTCCCCACGCATCTATCCTACCCGCTCTATTTACCACTCATTCAATTGATAGCTTATGAGCGCAGCATTTCCAAGGGATTGAACCCCGACAAACCAGAGAACCTAACAGCCGTTGTTGAACTTTAGCAAATAAGGAAGCAGATGAAACTGGATGAATTACTGATACCTGATGCAATACAAGCAAAACTCGACCTGAGTACCATCGATCAAACCATCCAAAAAGCAGGTGAATTGCTTGTTGCAGCGGGGGCTGTTGAACAGAGATACATACAAGGTATGAAAAATACTCTGAAGATGGTGGGGCCTTATTTTGTCATCGCGCCAGGGATTGCATTACTGCATGCACGTCCAGAAGATGGTGTGATCAAATCGAGCCTTGCTCTGGTGACCCTGAAAAGACCAATTCCGTTTGGTCACTCTACAAACGATCCGGTTGACCTGGTATTTGCACTTGCAGCAACCGATAAAAACAGTCATGTTGAAGCATTAGCAGAATTGGCAGGTTATTTATCCGAAGAGGAATTCCTGCAATTATTACGAGGGAGTGGAGACACCTCTTCACTCAAGGAATCCATCCATTTCTATATTGGAAAAAGAAAGTAGAGGAAAAATGGTCATAGCAACACTGTGTGGTATGGGATTTGGTACAAGTATGATGCTGAAATTATACATTGACGATATCTTGAAAGCGGAGGGCATTAAAGCAGAAACAAACCCGTGGGACCTTGGGTCTTTCAAGGGAAACAAAGTGGATATCGTGGTCGCGCCGGTTGATATGGAATCCCACTTGAGAGATTACCCCGCCAAAATCATTTTGATCAATAACCTTGTGGATAAAGAGGAAATTAAAACGAAAGTCTTGCAAGCAGTCAGAGAGCTCTCTTAAGAAAGGAGGTTTCTAGGAGGTTGAATTAATTCTTTCTACTTATCTTTTCATAAATCACAATTCTATAGGAGAAAAAATGGCTATATTTGATACAATCCTATCGCTGATCACTCTCCCCGCGATCGTTCTTGGCTTGATCGCTATGATCGGCTTATTACTCCAGAAAAAATCAGCCGGGGATGTTTTCAAAGGAACTTTGAAAACCGTCTTGGGTCAGTTGATCATCGGAATCGGTACCACAGCGCTTATCAATGGTCTATCCCCCATCCAGCAGTTCTTTGAGGTCGGAATTCCGTCAGGTGGATTTGAAACATTTGTGACCTACGATGAAGCCGTTGTTGGAGCTGTTCAAAACACCAATCTCATGAACATTGGCGCTGAAATCGCCTGGACAATGCTCTTTGGATATGTTGTCCATATTTTGGTATCTCGTTTCACGAAATATCGCTACATTTATCTAACTGGTCACATGATCTGGGTCCACGCAGGCGCGTTCGCAATCCTATTCCATTCTTTTGGATTCTCAACACCGATGGTCGTAGCACTGGCATCCATCGTGGATGGTTTTTATATGACACTCGCCCCGGCACTTGCGCAACCCGTTATGCGTAAGATCACCGGTAGCGATGACATCGCATTCGGTCATGGTCAAACACTCTTGAACATGCTGGGGGCTTGGGCTGGCAAACTGGTCGGAAAGCCTGAAGATTCAACCGAGAATGTCAAGATCAAAGAATCCTTCAATTTCCTACGCGATATGTCCGTCTCCATTTCCCTCATTATGCTTCTTGTTGCCTTTGTCGGTGCTGGCTTGGCTCTCGGTCAGATCGGGACAGCAGGATTCATGGAGACCATCAGCGGCGGGCAGAACTGGCTCGTATTCACACTGCTGACCGCTCTGAACTTTACCGCCGGTGTTCTGGTACTGCTACAAGGAGTCCGCATGTTGATCTCCGAGATCACACCGGCATTCAAAGGAATCGCGGAAAAACTCATCCCGGGTGCAAAACCCGCTCTGGATTGCCCGGTTATCTATCCTTACGCTCCCAACGCATTGATTTTCGGCTTGATCTCCGGTACGGTGGGGCAGGTTGCCGGCATGGTCCTTTTAGCATTGATCGGTTGGCCAGTTCCTCTGCCCAGCATGATCGCAGCCTTCTTCGCCAGTGGTTCGGGAGCCATCTTCGGCAATGCCACCGGCGGTCGTAAAGGTGCCTGGCTTGGTGGTTTCCTATGGGGTTTTGTTGGCTGGTTCCTGATCAGTTTCGCTTACAAATTCCAGGTATTTGGAGATCTCTCAGGTCTTGGCGCTGTCGGGTTGGGATTCACAGTTCCAGACGCGATCGTACCCGGCATTGTTATTTGGGGAATTGCAAAGTTATTCGGTTTATAAGTTTGATCACAAGGGGAGGGTTCTCCCTCCCCTTTTTCCTTTACACACAATGAAAACAAAAATCATCAACGCCAGAATTTTCACTCCCATCGAAATTCTGGATAACCACGATATCATCATTGAAGATGGCAAAATACTGGCAGTGACTCCCAGAGATAACGATCTTGTCCATAAGTTCTCCGACGTCACCGTGATTAACGCCGCGGGCTTTTTGGTAACGCCAGGGTTGATCGATATCCACATCCATGGATGTATGGGAGGGGATACGATGGATGCGAGTCTGCAAACACTCGAAACAATGAGCCTGTTCATGATCCGGCATGGCGTCACTTCCTTTTATGCAACGACTGTCACCAATCCAGCCGAAAAGATCGATCAAGCATTAGACATCATTCTAAACAGCCAGGGCAAATTACCCGGAGCCAATGCGGTCGGGGTTCATATTGAAGGTCCCTACATCAATGCAATGTACAAAGGAGCTCAAAACCCTGCATTCTTGAGAACACCCCAAGAAGAGGAGTACACAAAATGGATCGATAAGAATATTGTTCGCATGATCACCGTTGCGCCCGAATTAGAAGGGAGTGATGATTTGATCCAATACTGTATCCAACGGAAAGTTGCCATTGCGATCGGGCACAGTGGTGCGAGTTACGAGCAAGTGACCCACGCATCTGACCTTGGCGCCAGCCAAGCCACCCACCTTTTTAATGGGATGTTAGGGCTGCATCATCGTGAACTCGGAACGGCAGGCGCGGTACTGTGTGATGAGCGCCTATATGCACAGATCATTGCCGATGGTATTCACCTTCACCCGGCGATCATTAAATTGATCATCAAAGCAAAAGGGATCGATCGAGTCATCCTTATTACCGACGCAATGCGTGCCACCGGATTACCCGATGGGGAATATGACCTGGGTGGACAGCTGGTGCATGTAGCGAATGGTACAGCCAGGATCGCCAATGGAAGTCTGGCAGGAAGTACGCTTACCCTGGACCAGGCAATTCGCAATACAATGGAATTTACAGGTCTTCCTTTCCAATCCGTCCTTGAAATGGCAAGCAGTGTCCCTGCGAAAGCCATGGGAATCACTGAGACAAAGGGATTTATCAGGAGTGGGAATGATGCGGATCTGACATTTTTCGACCCCAACTATCAGGTCAAAGCTACCATGATAGCGGGTGAATTGAAGTACAAGGATAAATCTTTCGGAGGATAGAGAATGTCGAAACTAACAAACGAATATCTTAAAAAGGTTATTGACCTTCTGAATAAAATAGAAACAGAAGAAGAGGACAACATTGATAAAGCAGCCACTCTTATGGCGGATGCGATCGAAAATGGAAATCGGCTTTTCGGTTTCGGTTGCACGCATTCTTCACTCCCAATCCAGGATGTTGTGTATCGGGCGGGCGGATTGATGCTGATGAATCCCATTTATGCCCCGGGAATTGCACATCTCAATGTTTATCCCAACACCATAACATCAGCTATTGAAAAATTAACGGGGTATGCGAAAGTCATTCTGGACAACCAGCCGATTCAAAAAGGGGATGTTCTCATCATCATTTCCGTATCCGGTCGCAATGCGGTACCGATCGAGATGGCGCAAATTGCTCGGGAGAGGGGTATCAGGATCATTGGAATTACATCTTACAAGTATACGCAAGGGGTAGAATCCCGCCACCCTTCCGGCAAAAAGATGTATGAATTCGCAGACGTTGTCATCGACAACAAGGTTGATAAAGGTGACGCAATTCTTTCCGCGGAAGGATTGAACACGAAATTCACACCCGCTTCAGGGATCACCAGTATTGCCATCATGCACTGCCTGACAACCGCAACCATAGAGAAATTACTCGAGCGAGGAATCACCCCTCCGGTCTTTATTGCAGCAAATGTGGATGGGGGAACAGAACACAACGCAGAATTGCTCAAACAGTATCACGATAGAATATTCTATATCTGATCCACTAGTTCACAACAAACAGGTAGGGAACCCCTTGTAATTCCCTACCTGTTTAAGCCTCATTCCCCCGCTTTATTCTGGATTCTTTTACACAATTCATTTTCTAATGTACTCTTTGCATTCCTTTCCTTTAATAATCGCATTCGTTGTATATTCCAAATTCCTCATTCGAATTCACTACAATAATTCTGGTTTTGTTGCTCCTTCTCGCTACATCCATTCTCCACTACAATATAGCCATGAAGAAAAATGTTAAAAACCCTTTTATTCTTGGCTTTTATGGGCAATCCGGTATCGGCAAGACATACTTGCTGCGTCAGATCGTGAAACAGCTGAGCGCTGAGGGTAATCATATTGCCGTCATAAAAATATCTGACAAAGACATCAGTGTTGACACGGAAGGAAAGGATACCTTCCTTTACGGTGAGGCGGGTGCGGATATGGTGGTGTTCTCCTCCGCCAGCGAAAGTGCTTTTCTGGTTAAGCAACCCCTCTCAACACAAGGTATTGTACAAAACCTGCAGCACCAGGGGTCCTTCGATTTCATCTTTATTGAGGGCGCCATGGAAAGCTGGATTCCCAAAATTCGTTTAGGAGAGATGAAAGAACGAGAAAACACATTGTTCACTTACAATGACGATTTTGATACACTGCTTAATATGATAAAACACAGAAAAATCGAAAGGAAAATAATATGAATGACATAACATTAAAGGTAAACGGGGAAGAAATCCCCTTGACCGAATTTCCAGCAGAGATCATCACACAAACCATCCTGGGAATGCTAAAGGCATTGCACGGTGTTGATGAAATTAAAGAAGTAGAGATCCATATTACTACCTCGTAAGTAATAACTTTCATTTCAGAATGAGCATCCTGTATTTTTGATATATTAACATTTGTTAAAACCTCTGAATTGAAGCAACTTTTTTCCTTTTCATACGTTATATTAATTGTAGAAATATGATGAAAGGAGGAAATATGAAACTCAATCCACCCACCCAAATCGTTTTTTGGCTCTCAACCGTTGTGGCTGTCCTGGGTATCCTTGGTAAATTCATTGGCTTACCCATCGTCACCGGTAACGAATTCTGGTTTGTTGTTGTTGGATTCGTCCTGCTGTGGCTTGGAAACACCATGAAAGGTTTCTAAGCATTTCATTTTGATATTTTTAACATTATTACAAAAAAGCCGTCGCGTTTGCGACGGCTTTCATTTTGTTAACCAAGGATGATCCTTTTTCTTTTCGCAGGTATTTTCTATACCATCGAAAAGCAAGATCACACCAATTTTATTATTATTAGATCTTCATTATTAATTATGCACGTACATGATATTCCCCCTGCACCACCCATTTATAGGTGGTAAGCGCCTGTAATGCCATCGGTCCGCGGGCATGCAAACGCTGGGTTGAAATAGCTACTTCCGCGCCCAACCCTAATTCAGCGCCATCGGTAAAGCGAGTGCTGGCATTCACATATACAACAGAGGAATCCACTTCCTTTAAGAAGCGTTGCTTGTTTTGCTCATCCTGTGTAAGAATCCCATCAGAGTGAGCTGTGCTGTGTTCGGTAATAAATGCAATAGCTTCTTCAACGTTTTCGACAACCTGTACACCCACGTCCAGCGACAACCATTCGCGGTCAAAATCATCGGGTTCGACCGGGCGAATTGCATCACAAGAAGCCAATCCGAAATGCGCCATCCATGCTTGCGGTAAATGCACAACCACTTTCTCCTGACACATACACTCAAGTAGACACGGTAGAAAAATAGACGCAATATTCTTATGTACAAGTACCGTATCCAGCGCATTGCAAACGGTTGGACGTTGCACTTTGGCATTGCTGATCACATCCAACGCTTTTTTCATATCCGCACTCTCATCCACAAAAAGATGACAAATCCCAATACCACCTGTGATGACCGGGATAAGGCTATTTTCACGACAGTATCGATGCAGGGCAGCCCCGCCACGCGGGATCAACATATCCACATACTCGTACATCTTCAAGAGTTGATCTACCAGGTTCCTATCCGGATCATCCATGAACTGCACCAGATCCTGTGGTAATCCAACCGTGGCTAGCGCAGCACACACGCACTCAACCAGAATAGAATTGGTTGCCAGCGTTTCCTTCCCACCACGCAGAATGACCGCATTCCCGGATCGAATACACAAAGCCGACACATCAATAGTTACATTGGGTCGCGATTCATAGATCACTCCCACCACCCCCAGAGGTACGCGTTGTTTATAAACCCGCAATCCGTTGGGCAATATCTGTTCATCAAACTTCTCTTCCAAGGGATCTGGCAGTAAAGCTACCTCCCTTACCCCACTGCTCATGGCAGCAATTCTTGCGGAGGATAATTGCAATCTGTCAATCATCGCAGGTGATAAACCTTCAGCAGAAGCGCTTTTTTGATCCACCTCATTCGCCACGAGAATATCATCTTGACGTTCCAACAGCAAATCCGCCAACACCTCCAATACCTCACGGCGAACATGGGATGAAGCTAACAAGAGAGACTTCGAGGTATCTTTTGCTCTCTTGCACATAGCAAGAACTTCATTCATCTTCCTCTCCTCCTTTTAATAGGAGAATCATGTCATCATGGTGGATCATTTCGTCAGAAAAAATGTAGCCCAATATCTGTTCTATGCGATCGGTATGCAATCCTTTGATCTGATCAATCTCGTCTGATCCATACGTGCAGCGCCCCATCGCGCAGGGTTTGCCTGATGGATCAAAGACATAGATCGCATCTCCACGCTGAAAAGCACCGCGAGTTGCGGTGACCCCGACCGGCAGTAAACTACCCCCTTTTTTCAATGCCAGCAACGCTCCTTTATCAATCTGCACACCGCAATTCTTGAGAGCGCATGCTAACAAATAGCGTTTTCGGCTTTCCAATTTATCAAGAACCGGGAATATCCAAGTACCGGGAGTTTCACCCCCCGCAATACGAAGAAGAATGTTCTCAACACTACCATCGGTAATAACAACCGTGGTGCCGCTACGGCGGGCGACCTCTGCCGCCTGTAGCTTTGTCAGCATCCCACCCGTACCTAAATCAGAGCTGGAACCACGCACCGCTTCCCATATCACAGAAGGGATTTCCCGTGAACGGATTTCCCTTATTAAGGAAGACTTCGCTTCATTAGGATCACCATCGTAAAGACCTTCAATATCCGTTAATAACAGCAGCAGATCTGCTTCAAGGATAGTTGCCACCATGGCTGAGAGGCTATCGTTATCTCCAATGCCGATCTCATCCGTCGCAATGGTATCATTTTCATTGACAATGGGGATAATGCCCTGTTCAAGCAATGCCTCCAGTGTGCCACGTGCATTGATGTAACTTTTTCGATTGGTGATATCGGTACGGGTTAATAGCACCTGACCCACCTTAATGCCATACATGGAGAAGATCTGTTCGTATATAGCCATCAAGCGCGGCTGCCCTACCGCCGCAAGCATCTGCTTGGCAGGCACATGCTTTATCAACGCAGGAAAATTGAGCACTTCTCTCCCGGCTGCGATGGCACCGGATGACACCAGTACAATCTGATAGTCCTGGTCCTGTAAATGCTTGATCTGCCGGGCAAATTCCACAATACGCGGGTACTGCAAACAGTGCGTACCCTGCGTAAGCGTGGAAGTGCCTATTTTGACCACTATCCGCCGATAGCGCATGTCGTCCTCCCGATAATTCTCCCAAGTATATCAAAAGGAATGCCGGAATGAAATATAGTTATTTCAACACACAAGAACCAAGGATCGAAAATCCTGTACAGAAAGTAGCTAGAAAAATTGAACGATAATTCAATAACACATGTTTTCGAGGATTGCATTACTATATTCCTCATGATATTATCAATTGACTGATGTGAATAAGGTTGTTGTTAAATCAAGTTTTTTCAACAACCTAATTCACCAAATGTTAACATTGTGCAAAGCCGCCTGAATCGTTATTAGGCATGTTTCGCTCAATATATAAAGAGATTATGTAATTTGGTTGTCGTGTAATTCTTTTTTTATTTTTTCTATAATTAACCGCAGGGTGTAAACATGAATGTTCTCATAACAGGCTACCTCGGTGCGATGGTGGCATCTTTAACTAGGGAATTGACTAAAACAAATACAAACAAAATTATTCTAGCTGGCTCGAACGCAAAAGTATTAAGTGATAAATTGGTTGGTATAACTATCCACACCATTGACCCTGCCGATCCTCTTTTCTATGAAGTGTTATCTTCCAATGATTTTGACGCCATCATTTTCAATCCCATCCGAGAAGAACAATTGCTTGCGGGGGAAAACCCAATTTCGGGACGGTTGCTGGATGGGTTAATCAATATCTTAAATTTCTATAAAAATAAAACTTCACCGTGGTTAATCTTTCTTTCATCTACTGAAGTATATGAAAGGATCGATATCAATAGTCCAACCATTGAATCCCCTCAAAAGGATTCAATGCTGAATAAGAATATCCTGTTAACCTGTGAACAATATTGCCAATACTACAATCATTTTTATCATTTGAATACATCCATCATCCGACTGCCCTTCGTCTATGGGCCTGAAGAAAATCATTCCTTTTTACATACCCTCATCAGCGATTGCTTGAAAAACAGTGCCGTTGACATCCCGGCGAATCAGGAATCATTATGCAGCTTTCTACACGCAAATGATGTTGCCAATTTTATCATCAGGCTTCTGGATGAAAAATACACCCATGATTTCGAAATATTTAATCTCACGTCACCAGACACTTTTTCATTGAACGCACTTGCACAAAATTTGCACACCTATTTCCCGGATGTGAAATTCAACTTTCTATCAAGAAATAATATCTCGACAAAGCCCGTTAATGGGAAATTAGCAAAAATGGAATTAAATTGGACTCCCTCCCACAGACTAGAGAATAGTTTGGAAGATCTCATTAGCCAATTAAAAAATAAACCGGAACCCAAACAGAAATTTTTCGATCAAATTAAAGCTAAATTAGCGAGTCGCCCGAATTTACTTAAATGGCTCGAATTAATCCTGGGGGGAGCTGTAATGCAGGGTTTAGTGTATCTAACCGGAACCTTCGTTCAATTCAAATATATCGATTTTCGCCTGCTGTATGTGATCCTGATCGGTTCTGCCTACGGGATTCGTTTTGGTCTGCTTGCATCCCTGATTGCAGGTGCTTCAAATCTGTACAGCTGGTATCAACTCGGTTTGGATTGGGAGCTCTTAATCTATCATGTTGAGAATTGGTTGCCGTTCGCACTTTACCTGATTGCAGGCTCTATCACCGGATACTTATGGGATAAAAAAGAGAATGAAACAAACTTTGCCAACAAACAACTTGCGTTAACGCAAGAGAAATACGCCTTTCTTTACAATATCTATGAAGATACTCGCAAGACAAAAAATCAGCTGCGTGAACAGCTGATCGGATATCGTGATAGTTATGGCAGAATCTACACCATTACCCGCGAACTGGATTCCCTCAACTCCAACGACGTGTTTCTTAAAGCACTGGATATCATCGAAGACGTAATGATCAATAAGTCCGCAGCAATCTATAGTCTGGATCAATCTGCGCGTTTTGCCCGGTTAGAGGTCAGCTCCACCTCTCTGGTAGAATCCACTCCTAAATCACTCAATATGACCGACTTTCCCGAAGCAGTTAAACAAATAAAGAATGGAGAAATGTTCTACAATAAGTCGCTGTTGCCCGATTATCCATCACTAATCGCTCCTATCATGAAAGATCAGCAACCTTTGGGGATGATCTTCATCTGGAAACGCACTTTTGAGCAGCACTCGATGTATTATGAAAATTTGTTTAAGGTCGTAAGCGGTTTGATCGAATCATCGCTGGTGCGAGCGGTGCTCTTCAGAGAGGCAAATCTGGCAAAATGGTATATGCCCTCAACCATAATTCTCGAAGCTGATTTTTTCAAAGAAACATTAAAAATCAAGATGGAAATGCAAAATCGCGATATCACCAAATTCCAACTCATCAGTATTGACAAAGGGGAAATGAGCTGGCAGAATTTCAGCGCTGTTCTCGAAAAAGGGATCAGAACTACCGATTATGCAGGGCTGCTCGAAAAAACCACTAATGTATGTTATGTGATCCTTTCCCAAGCAGAAGAATCCAGCATTACCGTCATTATTAATCGCCTGACTAAGCTTGGGTTAGTGTGCAAGATTGTAGAAAGCAATGCGATCATCAATGTCTGAACAAACTCTGCTCATATTTCTGATCATCCATATCATTTGCGTGGTTATCTATGCCATCTTGATACTTTCGGGAATTTCCAGACATCACAAGGAATTCATCGCTATCTTGCTATTTGTTCCAGGATTTGGATTATTAGCCGGTTTGGTGGTCGAACTGTATTACAAAATCGCCGGTTCAAAACAAGAGCCCATCGAAATCTCCGATTTAGCTCTCGATGAGGATATATACTGGAAACCGGTACGAGCAAGACGGGAAGAAACGGATTTAGTTCCTCTGGAAGAGGCACTTTCAATCAACGATACCCCAACGCGGCGTAAACTCATGCTCGAATCTCTGTATGATAACCCTTCCAAATATATCGATGTTCTCATGGAAGCTCGAAAGAACGATGATATCGAAACCGTTCATTATGCTGCCACCACGATCTCAAAAATCCAACGGGATTTCCAATTGGAGATCCAACGACTCGCGGTGGAGGTGGAGACTGATCCGGATAACATTGCGCTGCTAGACCAATATATAGAAATCGTGCAGAATTACATTGACTGCGATATTTTAGAAGATTACTTGCTAAAACGCCAGCGCCTTTTATTCGATGATGTGCTTAAGAGAAGAATTGATCGGGGTGGCATCGATAAAGATATCCTGATCAAAAAGATCAATAACAACATGGCATTGGGGAATTACCAAGCGGCAATGGATGATAGTTCTCTATTAACAGAATTGTGGTCTGATGATGAACAGGTATGGATAGACTCTCTGCGCGTCTGTGTAGAAAGTCGTGATGCAGATAAATTGCGCGAGGTCATTCGCGAAATAGAAAAACTCCCAATCAATTGGAGCGGGGCAAACCGTAAATTGATCATGGATTGGGTGGAGAACAGCCAATTATGAAGAACAATGTTAGTTTTTCCTGGTTATTCTTACCTATCCTGATCTTGGCACTGGTATCTGCTGCTATATTCATCGAACGAGCAGGTATTTCACCAACCATCAGAGAACCCTCCTTAAATTTTCTTAAACCCAAAGAAGACGAAACGAATGGTGAATTAATCGAGGGAGAACCAAAAAGCCTTGTTCTGTATGATTCAGTTGATGATGATGGTTTGAGACAGTTGACCGTGGTCACCGATACCCTCGACAGCATGCGAGTTCGCTATGACATTTTCGACATCAATGAAGCTTATGATGTGAATGACTTTATCGGAAATGGATACGAAGTCATTGTCATCACTTTTTATAATCTGGATAAACTTAACCAACAGATACTCGATCTCACCCAATGGGTGGAAAACGGCGGGCGCATGCTGTTTTCCATCAGACCAGAAATCACTTCAACATTTACTGCCATTTACCGCAAGCTGGGTATCATTTCCTACGGTTATGATTTCACATCCATTGCTGAAATCCTTTACACCAGCGATCTTTTCCCCGGCATGAAAATGCGGACCCTTGAAAGCGGCTTTGTTGAAGATACAAGCCTTGCATTACAACTGGAAGATGAAGCCCATGTGCATCTTTCCAGTGCAGACCGCAATGCCACCCCCATCCTATGGGATTATGATCTAGGAGATGGGCGTTTTGTCGTCATCAACTCCGATCAATTTTTAGATAAATATGATCGCGGTGTGATATGCGCAGCCTATAGTTTGTTATATGACACGTTCATCTATCCGGTAATTAACAGTTCCATGGTATTTATTGACGACTTTCCAGGTCCAATTCCTGAAGGCAGCAATGAGATTGTTTATCAGGAGTTTGGTAAGGATATCGAAGAGTTTTACATCAATATCTGGTGGCCTGATATGAAGGATTTCGCCCGCCGGTATGGGTTGGAATATACAGGGCTATTGATAGAAACCTATAATGAAAAAGTAGCTCCACCATTTATTGAAGAGAAATCGGTAGAACGATATGAATACTTCGGAGATTCCTTGCTTGATCTCGGAGGAGAGCTGGGTTTGCATGGGTACAACCATGTCCCATTGGTAACAAACATTGATGAAATTCCTGCAGAATTGGGTTATCCGGTATGGTCGTCCACCGAAGCCATGCAAACCTCCATCCAGGATCTGTACACATTCGGAATTTCTTTATTTCCCGAACAAGAATTCTTTACGTATGTTCCTCCTTCCAATATTCTGAGCTCTGAAGCTCGCGCATGGATTCCGGAGATTATTCCTGAAGTACGGGTAATCGCTGCCCAATACATTGAATATCCTGCCATTGCAGCATTCTACGATCAGGAGTTTGAAGAAGCATCTGATGGCATCATCGAAGTCCCCAGGGTAATCTCGGGATATGCCGTATCCCCCTTCTATCAATGGACTGCTGCCAATGAACTTGTATTGCATTACGTCAATTCCCATTTCGTCCACCCCGATGATGTACTGGATGAAGAAAGAAGCAAAGGGCAAGGTTGGGTTTACCTGCGAGATCAATTTGAGCAGTACTTGATCTGGCTTGAGAGTGCAGCACCTGGGATACGAAACATGACGGCTAGCGAAGGAGGGATGGCAGTACAGCGCTTTGATCGGTTGGGTGTCAGTACTGATTGTGATAATGCGGGCTGCATCATCAGCCTTTCCAATTTCTATGACGAAGCCTGGTTGCTGATGCGAACCAAATTGGCGCCAGCCACAATCCGTGGTGGAACAATCACAGAAGTCACCCCATCTCTATATCTGATCGGCGCACAGGATGCAAGGGTCGAAATCGATTTCGAGGAGTAAGCGTTGAGAATTTGTTTATTGCTTGAGGGTAGCTATCCATACGTTCAGGGGGGAGTATCCACCTGGGTAGATGGATTTATCCGCTCGTTGCCTGATGATGAATTCATCCTGTGGACAATTGCTGAATCAAAAGAAAAACGTGGAAAATTCAAGTATGAGATCCCTGAGAATGTGGTCGCGATTAACGAAAATTTTTTAGATACTGCCTTGAATCTTCCACTCGACCGAAATATTCCCATCCGATTGAAGAAAGATGAGGTCGAAGCAGTATCTCAGCTAATCCAATGCAAAGACCCAGATTGGGATGTGCTATATCGCTGTTTCGGAGAAAAACCCAAGAAATCTATCAGATTATTCATGAGCAAAGAATTCCTTGCCATTTTAAAGGAATTTGCTACGAATGAATTCCCTTTCGTGGGGTTCACCGATCTTTTCTGGACGGTGCGCTCGATGTTCCTTCCCATACTTTCCTTAATTGGGCAAGAAATGCCAGAAGCGGATCTGTACCACAGCTTATCGACCGGCTACGCAGGAGTAATTGGGGCGCTGTGCGCTAAAAAGCACAATAAACCTTACGTGCTCACAGAACACGGGATCTATACCAGGGAAAGAGAAGAAGAGATCCTTCGTGCAGATTGGGTAATTCCCTATTTTAAAGAACTATGGATCAACATGTTCTATATGTATTCGCGATTCGCATACCAATCTGCTCATCGTGTCACCAGTCTCTTCAATCGTGCCAGCCGGGTACAACAAGAACTTGGTTGCCCACCTGAAAAATGTGACGTGATCAACAATGGGATTTTCTATCAGGATTTTGCGGATATACCATTCAAGGAGGATGATACATGGATAGATATTGGCGCGATCGTGCGCGTCGCTCCCATCAAAGATATTAAGACCATGATCTACACTTTTTCACGTCTGAAACAAGAAATAAAAAATGTGCGCTTATTTATCCTGGGAAATATTGATGATGAAGATTATTACCAGGAATGCGTGGATTTAATTGATTTTCTGGATGTAAAAGATATTCGGTTTGACGGATTGGTGGATGTAAAATCCTATCTTGCACGGTTTGACTTCACTCTGCTCACAAGCATTTCAGAAGGGCAACCCTTTGCAGCAATTGAATCTCTGGCTGCACGCCGCCCGCTGGTAGCCACGAATGTTGGCTCCTGTCGGGAATTGATTGATGGGGACGGTCGCGATGATCTCGGAGCCGCTGGAATTTATGTATCGCCGATGCATCAAACAGAATTACTGCAAGCTTTAATGAGAATGTGTAAGAATAAGAACATGAGAGAAAAAATGGGGATTATAGGACAAAAAAGGGTTCAAGAGTTTTACGACCATCCTACAATGGTCAAAAATTACCGTATCGTATATAAGAAAGCAGAAATAGCATGGCAGGAATCGGGTTTGAATTAAAAAAACTATTTGCAAAAAAGGGGGGGATCAACAAACTTCGCGCAACTTTTTATTCCGGCATTGTGATCGCTGGACCGATGCTTATGGGAGCGATATTGTTATTCGGTCAAAAATATTTGTCCATTCGTTTTGGCGCCAGCAGTCATGAGCAGGACCTGATCATCGTCATTACGACCTATTCTCTACTTTTCCCTTTGCTCCTCACCAGCTTACTTTCATACACCATTTCTCGCTACATCGCAGACAAGGTATACATTAAAGAATACACCAGTATTCTGAGCTCAATGTACGGTGTCATCCTGACGCTATTATGTATCGGGTCCGTTGGATGGGCGATCTTTCTGGTTCTTTCAGAACTTCCCCTTATTTACGGAATCCTATCCTTTATCTTATTCTGCTCCGCTCTGGTAGTCTGGGTACAAATCACCTACATCACGGCTATTAAATATTACAAGGATATCCTGATCGGTTTCTTTGTGGGAATCTTCAGCGGTTTGCTGGTAGGCGTATGTTTATTCGTGTTCGCGCACGTTGAGATCGTCGCCGCTCTTCTTGCAGCTGCCTGTTTCGCTTACGGCATCATGCTAACCATTTACACGCTGGTACTACACAAGCATTTTCCATTGGGGAAGAAACACAGCTTTGAGTTTTTCAAATGGGTAAAGAAATATCCTTCTCTTTCACTGGTTGGCTTTTTTACCACACTAGGATTATTTATCCATCTAATGTTGATGTGGAAAAGCCCATGGGGCACACAGGTCACCGGTCTTTTTTATCATGCTCCCATGCACGACATCCCGGCATTCTTCGCCTTCCTTTCAATCCTCGTCACCACGGTCAACTTTGTTACATCTGTAGAGGTCAATTTCTACCCCAAGTATCGCTTGTATTTTGGTCTCATCAATAACGGGGGGTCATTAGTTGATATTAAAAAAGCGTATGACGAGATGGTGATCGTTCTTAAGCAAGAACTGTTTTATCTTGCTTTGCGGCAAATGTTCACCACCATCATTGTCATCATCATCGGTTCAGGGATCATCAGTAATCTTGGTTTTGGATTCACAAATGAAATGATCGGTCTTTTCCGAGTATTGTGTTTGGGGTATGCCTTCTATGCAATCGGCAACAGCATCATGCTGGTTTTGCTGTATTTCGTGGACTTCAAGGGAGCTGTTTTTTGCGGATTTTCTCTTCTCCTGGTAAACACTATTGTCACACGCTACACCATCACTTTGACATCCAATTTTTATGGGTTTGGGCTTCTGGCAGCCGGGTTGATGATGTGCCTGGTAGCATGGAGCCGCTTATCTTATTACACCAAGCACCTTGACTATTATATTTTTTGCCGACAGCCAATATTTACGCGAGAAAAATAAATAGTGTACCCTATACTGTAAGGAGAATACATTGAAAAAAATTGGCAGATTTTTACTTTTTGTCATTGGAATCTTGATCGCACTGCTGATTTCCACCCGAAGCCTGCAAAACAGTATCGAGGAAACAGAACCGGATCTCAATATTGAAGAGATTCTGGATATTCCAATCGAGGATACCAAGATCACAGAACCTGCCAGCATCAATGACACTCCTTTTGTAGATAATATGGATCTCTATCAGAATGACGATCCTGCTTCTATGGTTTATATGTACGTAACCGTGCGTGAAGGGAATTCTTCAGATAACACCGATCATACCTGGCAGGAAGTGAATGACTTCACCAAATTTTTCTTCACAGACAACCAGAATAATACTGTCGGGAAAGCAGAAGTTATTTTTCAGATCGGAGATGAAAATGGTCCCACCCCAGGAAATTTTGGATACAGGGAAATCATCCCTAACGGCACCATTCAGGTGCGCGGGAATACCGCCTCACTTGTCGCTCAGAAATCTTACAAGATCGAGTTATTCGACAGCGCCGGGGAATGGCGCGGGCAATCCACCATCACCCTCAATAAACACGTTGATGATATTACCCGAACCCGCAATAAGTTGTGTTTTGACCTGTTAAAAGATATTGATGGAATGGTCAGTCTGCAAACTCAGTTCGTTCATCTTTTTGTAAAAGATGAAACCAGCGATCCTGCCAGCAACACGTTTGTGGATTATGGGCTTTTTACACAAATAGAACAACCCAATCGGACTTTTTTACGCAATCACATGCTGGATCAGGACGCTCAACTCTATAAACCCACCATGTTCGAGTTCTATCGCTATCCCGATCAAATTCGCAAAGCGGATGATCCCCTTTTCAACCGTGCCGCCTTTGAAACAGTGCTGGAGATCAAAGGGAACCAGGATCACAGCAAGCTGATCCAAATGCTGGACGATGTGAACAATTGGAGCATCCCCATTGAAACAATTTTTGAAACCTATTTTGACGCAGATAATTATTTTACCTGGATGGCATTTAACATCATCATGGGGAATGTGGATACAGATGCCCAAAATTTTTATTTGTACAGCCCTCAAAACAGCCAGAAATGGTATTTCCTGGCATGGGATTATGATGGTTCTCTAGCACGGCAGGAAAATGTATTGTTTGGCGGATATAATTATCATCTTTATCAAAAAGGGATCGCCAATTACTGGGGAGTGGTGCTGCACCAGCGCGTTCTTTCTATCCCACAATATCGTGCCCAGCTAGATGCCAGAATACAGGAAATCTTGGCATTCATCACACCAGAACACATCCAGGAACAAATGAATCTCTACCGCTCGGTGACCGATAAGTTAGTGTTAAGTATGCCAGACCTGTTATATCTTCCCGGAACATTGGAGGATTACGAACTTATTTACCGCATCATCCCCGATGAAATTCAGATCAATTATCAATACTATCTTGATTCCCTTGAAGCGCCTATGCCTTTTTACCTTGGCGAACCGCAGATCATCGGAGATAAGGTACATTTCTACTGGGACGAAGCATACGATTTTGACGCACAGGATATCACCTATCAATTTACTCTCAGCAAAAATTGGGGCATGAGCAATATTGTCTTCCAAAAGGACATTGTTAATTTCCTCGAAGTGGATATCCCGCTGCTTGAGCCGGGGGAATATTTCTGGAAAGTAACTGCCGTGAACGAAGACGGCAAGATGCAGTATGCATTTGATTACTTCAGAGACGCCGAAGGCGGTTATCACGATGGAATGAAGTATTTTTACGTGCGCAGTGATGGTCTGATCACATCCATCGTTCCTGGGAATTGATATGACCTACCGTCATGAGATGAAATTCGTTCTGGATGAAGCAAGCAGCGTGATGCTGCGTTCTCGCCTGAAATGGGTACTTGAGAAGGATAGATATATCACATCTTCAGGTTCTTACACGGTGAGAAGCCTGTATTTTGATGACTATTACAATAGCGCTTACAACGAGAAAAATATGAGCATTCTCGACCGTGAAAAATACCGGATTCGTTTATACAACCAATCAGATGCGATCATCCACCTGGAACGGAAAATCAAGTCGAACAACTACATTCTCAAAGAAACCGCCCCACTCACAAGAAAAGAAACTGAAGCCATCCTGAATGAGGATTATGAGTTCCTGCGTGCTGATCGTTCGCATTTAAAACAACTGTTTTATCATCGCTGCCAGTCCTCCATCATGCGCCCGCGCGTTGTCGTTGACTATGAGCGTGAGCCGTTCATTATGGAAGCTGGCGATGTGCGCATCACCTTTGATAGAAATATCCGTGCTGGCATGGAAAGTCTTGACCCATTCAATTATAAAATGGCGATGGTGGAAGCGCTGGGACCCCATCAGTTGATCATGGAAGTAAAATACACTAATTTTTTACCGGGGATTGTTAAAGAGCTATTGGTTGCTCCACGCTCCGTTTACAGTTCCATGTCGAAATATATGCTGTGCTGCGAAAAAACACTGTATAAAAGACGCACAAATCTATAAACTACGGTATGTTTGAGTTGATGCCGTAAACAAGGAGAATACCTATGCTCGAAGATTTCATCACATTCATCAGAACCGATCTGGTTGATGCCCTATACAATTTGCTGCCAGAGGTCTATTCCCTGATCCTTGCTTTTCTATTAGGTCTTTTTATTTATTACGTATACCGGCGATCATACAAAGGAGTCGTCTTCAACCATGGTTTTTCGATCACCCTGGCAGCCATGACAGTTCTCTCGACTGTAATAACCCTGGCAATCAGTTCCAACATCGCGCTGTCACTGGGGATGGTGGGGGCGCTCAGCATCGTACGCTATCGAACAGCTATCAAGGACCCCATGGATATCATGTTCCTATTCTGGGCTGTTGCCACAGGAATCACCATTGGGGCAAAGATGCATTACCTGGCATTGCTGGGCGCACTCATTATTGTGTTGTTATTCCTGGTGTTGAATAAACAGCAGAATAATAAAAAAATGTACATTCTGCTCTTTCATTATTCTTTGAAAGATACCGAAGCGGAACTTACACGAATTTTGCGCAAACACCGTTACGAGATCAAATCCAAAACAATTCGTGAAAATCAGATCGAGATGGCAGTTGAGATGGTCGTAAAGAATGATAATCTGGCTTTCCTAGATGCCATCAAAGAACTACCATCTGTCAGTGATGTGACTTTGGTGCAGTACGATGGAGATTATTACAATTAAATTGATTTTCCATAAATCGGGCTGAAAATGAATAATAAAGGCTTTCGTTTCGCTATGTTGCTATTGATCGTATTATTGATATGTTTTATATTTATGTTCTACCAGAGATTCCAAACCGTTAAATTTCCTATGAGCGATGGCACCATTGTAAATCCACTCATGGGTTGGGCACCCTGGGCAACTATCGAAAAAAGCGAACAGCCTCACACCCTGGTATATGCCGATCTTACTTGGCGCGATTTTGAACCGCAGGAAGGCGTGTTTGATTTTGAATCTTTTGAGGGAAGAAATCAGTTCGCTCGCTGGCAAGAGGAAGGGAAGCGCGTCGTTTTTCGGTTTGTATTAGATGTGCCCAGATCCGAAGATCATCTTGATATCCCAGATTGGCTGTATGAAAAGATCAACGGGGATGGTGATCGTTACGATCATGATTACGGAAAAGGATTCAGCCCCAATTACGCGAATCCCATATTGATCGCATATCATCAAAAAGCCATTCAAGCATTAGGTGAACGATATGGGGAAGATGATTTCATCGCCTTTATCGAATTGGGCAGTCTCGGGCACTGGGGGGAATGGCATATCAAAAGTGACGCAGGGATACGCTCTCTGCCTGATGAGGATATCCGCAACCAGTATGTTCAACATTATTTAGAGGCATTTCCAAATACCTATCTGTTAATGCGGCGCCCCTTTGCTATAGCACAGGATTATCCGATCGGTTTTTATAACGATATGACCGGTGACCCTGAAAGCACCACCAGCTGGCTTGAATGGATCCAAAATGGAGGGGAATACAATCAAACCAGAGAGGAAAACGCACTGGCAGCCCTGCCAGATCAATGGCAAATCGCACCGATAGGGGGTGAACAAACATCTTCTATAAGCGCAGAAGAGTTTTATGATTCTTCTTTATTGCGGACCATTGATTTACTGCGACGATCACACACCACTTTCATCGGTCCTAATAGCGCTTATAGAATAGAACAAGGAGGATCATTGCAAGAAGGGGTAGACCAGGTTTTGGCAGCAGTGGGATACCGTTTCTATATAGAAAAAGCCCGTATTCCTGACCGAATTATCTTCGGGAAAAACATAATCATTCAGCTTACTTTTGCAAATGGAGGAATAGCCCCTATTTATTACAATTGGCCAGTGTTTGGCTACGTCTTTAATGAACAGGGTCAAGTTGTCAATATCTTCCCTATAAGCATAGATATTCACTCAATCATTCCAGGAAAAACAACGCTCGTTCGATGCAAAATGTCGATTGATTCTCTGACCAATGGTTACTACACCCTGGGTATCGCCATCCATGATCCGGTAAGCAAGCTACCCGCCGTACAGTTCGCCATGCAAAACAGCAGGGATGACCGTATACAAATTTTGGGAACATTTCAAGTTCGCAAGTTATTTACGAAGCAGTGATCCACACCTACCCATAGCAAGAATTTCTTGACCTTTGATTATGAAGAAGAAGCTGATTTAAAAGATAAATTGGGGCTTTTGGGGCGGTCTCTTCTTTTCTTGTTCAAATTCTATTCTCCCTTCTCCTGGGGGGATCCATCATTCCAGTTGATATTAAGGAAGACATCCTATCATCCAACATCCAGACTATGTAAATCATCAGGTATTAATTCTGCGGCTGGCGAGACAGATACTTAACCGTTATACGTGTGGGTGGCTTTCTATGATATTCTAACCGGAATCGTCATTGGAAAATATTGTATGCAGAGTTTTAATAAAAATACAAGATATCAAAAATGGTTTGAAGTGTAAAATAAAATCACACACAAGCGGAGGAACATACCTATGCCTATTACTGCAGAACAAAAAAACAAGATATTAGCCCTTCAAAAAGAAGAGCTCAATGGTTATTATACCTATTTAAAACTTGCCGAAGCTGTCAAAGATGAGCACAATGCGCAGGTAATCAAGCGCATTGCTCAAGAAGAAATGAAACACTACCAAGTCTGGCAGCGCTACACAGAAACAGAGAGCAAACCTAATTCATTGCGCATCCGTTTCTATTTCTGGCTTTCAAAAATCTTCGGGCTGACTTTTGGCATTAAACTAATGGAACAAGGCGAGGAAAAAGCGCAGGAAAAATACAGCGAGTTGCTGGATACCATCCCCGAAGCCGCCCAGATTCTGGCTGAAGAAGAGCAACATGAAGATGAACTGCTAGAAATGCTGGATGAAGAGAGTTTAAAATACGCAGGCTCGGTGGTGCTGGGATTGAATGATGCCCTGGTGGAACTGACTGGCGCGCTGGCAGGGCTGACTTTCGCATTAAAAAACACAAACCTGATCGCATTGACCGGATTGATCACAGGTATCTCAGCCGCCTTTTCCATGGCAGCCTCCGAGTACCTTTCCTCCAAATCAGAGGGAGGAGATAAAGTGCCCATTAAATCAGCTCTTTACACCGGGTTAGCCTACATTCTGACCGTCACCATCCTAATCCTGCCCTATCTAATCGCATCCAATTATTATGTCAGTCTCATTTGGACTATTGCCAATGCGATACTAATAATCGCAATATTCAACTTCTATATCTCTGTGGCAAAAGGGCTCAACTTCAAAAAGCGTTTCCTAGAAATGTCTGCTATCAGCCTGGGAGTAGCCTTATTTTCCTTTATCGTTGGGAATATCGTCAGTAAAGTATTTGGTGTTAACGTTTAATCATAATGTTTGAAAGGAAAGTAGATGGATCCATTAAATAAACGACGTATCAAACTTTTTCTCGCCTTTGCGTTCGGCATCTCCTGGCTTACTGCACTAGTAATCTATCTGACTGGGGGGTTATTGAATAGCCCGATTGTTATCGAGAGCGGCTCCATAACGCTGGCGTACATTTTGCTAGCCAGTGTATATATGTGGGGTCCAGCTATCGCCAATGTAGCAACCCGTCTTATCACAAAAGAAGGCAAAAACGATCTCAAATTAAAATTGAACTTTCGCAAAGATTGGCGCTATGTACTGGCTGCCTGGGTGGGCACACCTGTTTTGGTTCTACTGGGGACCGCATTGTTTTTCCTCCTCTTCCCCGATTATTTTGATCCCAATCTATCCATACTCACCTCGCAGCTAGCCTTGAGCGGTAGTGACACCAGCACAGCATCGGTATATCAAATTGTCATTATGCAAGTTCTTTATGCTATTGTTGCCTCTCCCATCATGAACCTGGTCAGCACCTTCGGCGAGGAGTTTGGCTGGCGAGGTTATCTACTACCCAAATTGCTGCCACTTGGTAAAACCAAAGCCATCCTTCTGCAGGGAGTGATCTGGGGGGTCTGGCACTGGCCGGTCATCCTGATGGGATACAATTACGGTTTTGATTATCCCGGCAGCCCGTGGTTAGGACCATTGGCAATGGTATGGTTTACTGTACTGGTAGGTATCTTCTTGGCATGGTTGACCCTTAAGACGGATAGTGTGTGGCCAGCCAACATTGCACACGGTGCGTTGAACGGGATCGCATCCATCGGCGTGTTGTTCCTGGTCAAGAATCCCCCTGTGCTGTTGGGACCTTACCCCACCGGTGTGATCGGGTCCATCCCCTTCCTGCTGATAGGGATACTTGTGTTTTTATTTGCGTTTCCAAAAGAGAAGATCAGACCAATTATCAGCGCAAATTGAAGTACTCACGCAAGAAATCTGCCGGTCCTTCATCATTATTGGAAGGTATCACATGATCTGCTGCAAGTTTTAATTCCGGGGTGGCGTTTTGCAATGCCACCCCGATCCCTGCAAATTGCAGCATCTCTTTATCATTATTCCCATCTCCAAATGCCATGATCTCATCGCGCGGTATCTGCAGCATCTGGGCTACTTGTTGTAAAGCGGCTCCCTTGCATACGCCTTGCGGCTGTACCTCCAGTAAAAAGGGGAGAGAATATACCATGTCAATACCTGTTGGGATACGTTCCTGTAAGATGCCATCCATCTCTTCCAGGCGCTGGTAATCTTCACCATCTATGAAAATGATCTTGAGCACCTGCTCCAACTCATCACCCAAATCATCCCAATTATCCACAACCCTGGGTGATGGACCCCCATAGCGATCCAAGGCGTGCGGGAATTTCCCGCCAGCGCGGATGACCGTATCCTCCGTAAAATACAGCATCATATCCATATTCTGTTGTTCACCCAATTCAAGGATACGCTGGACGATGGTGTGTGGAATGGAATGCTTGTAAACCACCTCTCCGTTGGAATATTGGATAAGGCTTCCATTGATGAATATCAAGGGGGAGTTTAAGGAGAGAGCATCAACAATCGAACGGGTTGAAGCCAGGTTTTTCCCTGTTGCGATTATCAGGGTCATTCCCAATTGCTGCAGCCTTTTCAGGGTTTTTTCTGTTTTCTCAGTCAATATCTGCTCATCAGTGAGCAGAGTATAGTCAACATCAAAACAAATCAAGCGAACTGGTTGGATAGTTTCGTTTGGCACGTATCGATCCTCAATTGTGGATTATCTAGTATGTGGCTTCAGCTAACATCACAGTTGCAGTCAATCTCTGACCATTGCGATAAAACTCAATTTCTACTTCATCTCCAGATTGATAGGCAAAAAGAGCATTAAGATAGGTATTCTCTTCAGTAATCTCAATATTCCCTATGCGGGTGATGATGTCGTTGACTCGCAATCCAGCATCAGCCGCGGGGCTGCCAGATGCCACCTCTGTGACATAGCCGCCCCACTCGACCGTTAAATTATACCGCTGTGCAATGCTGGATGTGACATTTTGAATACCAACTCCCAGGTAAGGGCGCGCGAAGTATCCTTTTTCAATGATCTGTTGACTGATCAATTCTACAGTATCCGAAGGGATGGCAAAACCCAACCCTTCCGCACTGGCACTTCCACTGCTGCTGCCGCGCAGTACCAGGGTGTTCACACCGATTACTTCCCCCACCAGATTCACCAGGGGTCCGCCTGAATTACCACTGTTAATGGCAGCATCTGTCTGAATGAGGTTTTCCATATTATAGCCCTCACCTGTATCAAGGGTTCTACCGGTAGCGCTGATAACACCTACCGTAACGCTGTTGCGGAAAGTGCCAAGCGGGGAACCAATCGCAATGACTGTTTCACCAGGCTTAAGATCTTCTGAATCACCCAGAGGTGCTACTGCAGGCATGCTTCCTTCCACCTTCAGTACAGCCAGATCGGCATAAATATCGCGGCTGACCAGTTCAGCATCCAGTTCTTTCCCATCACTGAGTACGACAAAAACTGAAGTTGTGTCTTCAATCACATGGTTATTGGTGACAATGTATCCATCTTGAGAGACAATGAAACCACTTCCGCTCACCTGTGAATCTGCAGTTCTGCCAAAAAAGGTCTGGGTTCCTGGGATGGTACCAACCACAGTCACTACCGCCGGTTCGATCGCCTGCACAACCTGGGTAATAACCGTATCGATCTCTGAGCTGTTGATCGTAATGGAAGTATTTACCACCTGCGGAGTGACCGCAAGGAGAGCTTCCGTTGGTACAGCAGCTTGTGTAAGCACAGCTTGAAAGTTAGTCGTAACCATCGATCCACCAATATAAGCCCCTAAGAACCCACTAACCATTGCAACAAGAATGAGCAGCAACACAATCCCAACTCGTTGAGAAGATCCCATCTTTTATACAGCTCCTCTTTCATTTATAAATAAAATTGCGATACAAGCCTGTTCCGGTATCCCATTTCTCTCTATCATATCGCAATATGAATTTACAATAAATGCGACCTTAGAAGGATTTCTCTTTCATACCAAACCCTATTTACATCAGATTCTCTTCAACTTGATTCAAGAATTAAGGATATCTTCCAATTTTTCCAACTGATCGGCTTGAACCAGCGCGATGATCTCATCACTTTGCTGCAAAACAAGCGCGCCGTGGGGAATCAGTACCTCATCTTTACGGATCACCACCAGAATCACACTCTCAGAAGGAAGTTCAACCTGGTCAATGCGCAGACCAACCAAACTGGAAGATGGATTGAGTTTTTCTTCGATAATCGATATCTTCCCGCGCCGTAATTTTAACAAAGTCGTCATATCCCCCAGAGACATTTCTTCCAGCAGAAGATGAACCATTAAGTCTGCTTGATTCAATGCAACATCCACGCCCATATCTTCGGTAAACATCCAGGCGTTCTTGGGGTTATTAACCCGTGCCACAATACGGTCCACATTGAACTCAAACCGTGAAAGGTTGGTGACCACCAGATTGGTCTCATCGCTCCCCGTGACGGCTGCTACAACCTGCACCGTCCTGATCCCGGCAGATTCAAGAATGACCGGATCGGTTCCATTTCCGAGGATAACATGCTGCGGTTCCAGTTCGCGCTCTAATCGCTCGATTTCCTCGCGGCGCTGTTCAACCACCATCACATCATGTTTTTCATCAAGCAGGTGGGTTGCCAAATAGGTTCCAACTTTTCCACCACCAATGATCAATACTCTCATCGAAATCCTCCGTTTTACTTCAACATTTCCTTGACGCGGTCTGTCATATCTGTGGAAACCGCCAGGTGAACAACATCTCCCATCCTCAACTGCATGGTAGGAGCGGCAAGCATGGTCTTTCCATCTCTTGTTAATGAAACTGGATGCGAGACAGTAGGAATTTCAAGCTGCCCCATGGCTTTTCCATCAAAAGATGCGGGCATTTCGACTTCAGCAATGATGACATCGCCTGATCCAATATTGAGAACTGTTTTCAAATGAGAAAAAGATAATATTTCCGATATTCGATTCACAGCCATCATGACAGGTGAGAAGGTTGGAATACCCAGACGATGATAGATCTCCGCCTTGCGTGGATCATACACGCGCGCAACAACCTTGGGAACACGAAACACAAACTTCGCGATACGCGCCGTAATAACATTCGCTTCGTCGCTGGCAGTAACGGCAACCAATGCATCTGTCACAGTAATCCCAGCGCCAGTCAAAATGTCACGATCAAATCCGATCCCAACTATAGATCGCCCATGAAAGGACTTGCCCAGATTCTCCAACGTGGTGGGATCATTATCAATGACAATCACCTCATTTCCACGCTGGTCCAACTCTCTGGCGATATTTGAGCCCAATCGTCCACAACCAATAACGAGCACTCTCATTGTTTACCTCCTTGCCTTCTTCCCCGTTTTGTTTTCTTACTCTTTATTATCTTTCGAATCTCATCGGCAACGATCAAAAGCGGTGACCATGCCAGCAGGAACGGCCAATAACTAATCGAAAAGCTTGCGGTTCCGATGAACCGTTGAAATAATGGAACATAGACAATCATGGCAATGACAGCTAGTTCTGAAAGTATTCCAAACCAGATCAGCTTGTTGTTGAAAAGTGACATTTTCAGAATAGGGGTATTTTCCGCACGTTGAGCAAACAGGTTGCCAATCTGCGTGGTCACAACCGCACTCAGCGCCATTGCGGTGGCGGATTGGTAAATAGTTCCAGTGGCTGGCAGATCCAACCATTGACCCGCAAATCCATTCGTCCAGTAGTAATAGAAGAAAGCGACCATGGTCGCCACACTCTGCAAAGGTCCTAATATCAGGTACGCTCTGCGCAGCAGTGCTGGAGTAATGATATGCTCCTTCAAGTTACGAGGGGGTTGCTGCATGATATTCGGTTCGGGCGGTTCCGCTCCCAACGCCAGGGCTGGAACAATATCCGTGCCCAGATCAACCGCGAGGATGTGCATCACATTCAGCGCAAGCGGAATGCGTGCAGCTGAAAAAGCAAATAAGATAAATGGCACAGCTTCAGGTGTATTACTGGTAAAAATATAGGTAGTAAATTTTTTAATATTTGCGTAAACCGCACGTCCTTCTTCCACCGCGTTGACAATAGAGGCAAAATTATCATCCATCAAAATCATATCCGCAGCTTCTTTTGCCACATCACTTCCCGTAATACCCATTGCCACACCGATATTGGCACGCTTGAGCGCCGGGGCATCATTCACGCCATCTCCCGTGACAGCGACGATGTGCCCAAGATCCTGCAGAATCATCACAACCCTCAGTTTGTGCTCGGGAGATACACGAGCAAAGATGACCTCTTCAGAAAAGACATCATGCAGTTCACTATCAGACATTTTTTCCAATTCGAATCCTGTTATGATGCGAGGGTTGGGCGATTTCACAATACCCACACGCCGAGCAATGCTTTCGGCAGTCAGTCCATAATCACCGGTTATCATGATGACCCGGATGCCTGCTTGATTGCACTTTTTTACTGCTTCGCTGATCTCCGCACGCGGTGGATCCATCATCGCCACCAACCCCAAGAAGGTGAGATCCTTTTCCACCAAATCAGGAGTTTGTTCCAGGTAGCGTGGAAGATGGCGCTGCGCTACGGCAAGTACTCGCAGACCATCGCGAGCCATCTCGTCGTTCTCTCGCATAGCGTTAGCACGCCATTCCTCCGTCATAGGCATATCCCGCCCGGCAACCCAAATGGTAGAACATAATTCCAACAGTTCCTTAGGGGCTCCTTTAACATACGCGATGCGAGAAGCCTGCGAGAAAGAGATACCATGCATTCCTTGGGGGTGTTCAAGATGAATGGTTGACATACGTTTGCGACGCGAGTCAAACGGAAGTTCCATGATGCGAGGATACGCTCGTAATTGGTCTTCTTCATCGAAAGCTGCTTTTAGCGCCACCACTTTCAAGGCTGCTTCGGTAGGGTCTCCAAGGATATGCCAAGTGGAAGAATTCTCTTGAGGAGGAATCAAGCGAGAGTTGTTACACAACAAAACAGCTCTCATCAGTTCTTCTAAAGAACCACGCGTTACCGGTTTTTGTTCAGAATCCCGATAATTAAAATCACCCGAGGGTGAATACCCAACACCGCTTACATCAATGCAGCTACCAATACATGACGCTGATGTATTTTCCGCAGATGGCAGCCAAAGGCGTTTTACGGTCATCTCGTTTTGTGTTAATGTTCCGGTTTTATCGGTACAGATGACTGTGGTGCATCCCAATGTTTCTACCGCTGAGAGTTTCTTTACCAGTGCATTTCGTTTTGCCATACGCTGTGTTCCCATAGCCAATGCCAGCGTTACGGTAGGCAGCAGACCTTCTGGCACAAAAGCAACGATCATTCCCAACCCAAAGATAAAACTTTCCGCCAGATTGATATTTGCCAGAGTATATGCAAGAATGAAAAACACAACTCCTACCAGGATAGCAATCACAGAAACGGTCTTGGTAACAGATTGCATCTCAACCTGCAGCGGGGATAACTCTTCTTTCATGGTCTGCGTCAGATGAGCGATCTTGCCAAATTCTGTTTGCATGGCAGTAGCATATACAATCCCTTTGGCTGTGCCCGCAGCTACATTGGTGCCGGCGAACACCATATTGGGTTGTTCTGTAAAAGAGATGTCAGTTAAAAGAGAGGCATCACTGCTCTTTCCAACCGGTCGAGATTCCCCGGTTAGAGTAGATTGGTCCACCCGAAAAGCCGCTTGCTCAACCAGGCGGCAATCTGCTGAGATGCGTTCGCCTTCCGCAAAAAGAACCACATCTCCCGGGACCAATTCTTCAGCCAGAATGCGGGTTTCTGTACCAGCTCGTAAAACGCGTGCATAAGCAGGAAGCAGTTTTCGTAATTCTTCGGAAGCTTTTTCGGCACGAAATTCTTGCCAGAAACTAAACAGTCCATTGATAAGGTTAACAGACCACACTGCAACTGCCAGTTGCGGCATGCGGGCGATCAGGGCGACCAATCCTCCCACCCATAGAAGAATAGCCATAAGATGTGTAAAATTGGCTAAAAATTTAAAAAGAAGGGGAGTTTTTTTCTCTACTTGCAGTTGATTAACGCCATATAACGTTTGGCGTTTTTGTGCTTCAGATGTTGTCAACCCGTCAGGCGATGAATCCAACAGAGTATAGACACTCTGAGGTGGCATGCTCGCAAGCTTCGTGCGATCAATTTCAATTGTATTCACAGCTTCCTTATATTTAATCTTACGTTAAATGGATGATTGAATCAATAGAAGGGAAAAATAATACACCTATTCCATAAATTGACAAGGATGCAGTTTTCAATGTATTCAGCTCTAAATATAAGTATTGAGGGTACCTTCAATGGACAAGAGAAAATTTATGCTTTCCTTCAGGATAAAAAAGGAAAATAAATTTCCACAAATAACGGCTAAAAATGGTAAGGATGAAATTGTCGTGACCTAGGCTGCTTCAGATGTGATAAACTCGATGAACCTCATCAGATGTTGATAGTGTGAACCCTTCCAATACACCTGCCCGCAATCGGCACACTGAGAAAACTCGCTAAAATGGGCAAGAGTACCTGGTTCCAATTTTTCCTGCACTTCTGACACCGACACGGGGAAGAGATTTCCATTACAACGTACACAGCGTGTGAAGGGTTGAATATCATTGTTCAGTTGAAATCTTCGCATTAATTCCATCACTTGGCTGCGCGGATCTGTGGCTCGTACTAAATAGCCATGATCGATCTGGTTTCGCTTTAGTAAACCCCTATCTCTTGTAACACAAATACGTTTTTCATTTTGTGAGATGGTAGCCAACTCCGCATCGCTGTAATCATTGCGATACAGCACATCAAAGCCCAGCAGACGCATATAGGCTGCCAACCTGCCAAGATGGCAATCCATCACAAAAGCGGTCTTACGCAAAGGTGTTGGATGCAAGGTCGAAATAGATGAAATATCCAATGATTCAAAAACCGGAAAAACGCTAATACAGTCGCCATCTTGGACCTGATAGGCGAATCCTATTGATACCCCATTAACAAGGATCAGATCCACTTCAGTATGAGGTATTCCACAGGATTCAATGAGATGTTTAACTGTTTGTCCGGCGGGAAATTCCACAGCAAAATTTGAAAATCGCCGCTGTGAGGGAAGAAAATCATTCAATTCCGCATAAAACCGAAATGTGACTCTATTCATAGGTGATAATCCTATTGTAAGATATGAAGAAACAATTAAGAGGGTTTTTCTACAGTCGAGGGAAGAATGATAAGGAATAACTGGTACGCGATTCTGGATAGTAAACAAGTTCCATCACACAAGCTAGTAGGTTTTCGCAGATTAGGTGAGAATCTAGTTTTCTGGCGTGATAAACAGGGCATGGTTCATTGTTACCGTGATTCCTGCCCTCATCGAGGCGCAGCGCTCAGCAAGGGAAAACTCATCCATGATTCCATCCAATGTCCTTTTCATGGGTTGGAATTCAATCCACAGGGAAACTGTACCTATATCCCATCCTATGGCAAAAATGGGGTTGTACCCAAAGCTTTTCACCTGACAGGTTACCCGTTACGAGAAAAACATGGTTTGATCTGGCTGTGGTTTGGCGATGCTACAGATCCTTTACCTCCGATTAATTTTTTCCCTTCCCTCACGGGACATGACTACTCGTATGCTGGTTTTCAGGACCATTGGAAAACCCACTATTCACGCGCTGTCGAAAACCAGCTTGACGTGGTCCATCTTCCATTTGTCCACCACAACACCATCGGAGCTGGAAACCGCCGCCTGGTAGATGGTCCCATCGCGGAATGGGATGAAAGGGATGGAGACCTATTGAACCTGTGGGTCTTCAACCGTGTGGATGATGGCACTCCGCCTAAGAAAAGTTCCGAGCTGTCAAAACCTGAAGGGCATCCATCTCTTCAGTTCCGTTTTCCAAACACTTGGCAAAACTGGATCAGTGATGATTTCCGGGTCTTTATCGCGTTTGTTCCTGTTGACGAAGAAAATACTATCCTCTACATCCGTAATTACCAGCGCAGTCTTCGCATCCCCATTTTTCGGTCAGTTGTGAATACACTCAGTTTGATCGGCAGCTGGGTCATCGAGAGACAGGATAAACGCGTGGTGGAAACACAAGTTCCTCTTCGAACATATTATCGCATGCCTGAAATCTTGATTAGAGGTGATTCACCCATTGTTCTATACCGTAAACGAAGAGCTTTATAGAAAAGAAAAAACGATCTATGAGCGGCTGCGGATCAGTTCGATCAGCTCCAAAGCTGCTTGTTCAGGTCCACTATGTTCATGCCCAGGAATTCCAAGCATGGTGCGCAGCTGACCCACAAACAGCCCCTGCTCAAAGAAAGCGGTGAAGTAACTCTGTGCAATATGTTCATGAAGATCATGATATTGGGGGGGACCAAAGATGTTCGCGAAGTAATTTTCAACGATGCCGGTGGTGGTGGTGGTTCCTTTACTCATGACAGCACCCCTACGGAATACCTGCAGCGCATCTTGCGGAGTCTGGAATTGTTCGATGGCTTTGTGAGATCCATCTACCTCCTCATAATTGTTGGCATATAAAACGGCATCCACTGGGATACCCTTGACAAGATATTCATAGCGCGTAACAGGCAGCACCACACGGGCATTGACTTGATCAGGGTTCATGATGATAGTGCGGTCGATCTGACCAAATGCATAACCAGCCTGCAAATCATCCAAGCGTACAAAAGCGCCCATTTCTGTGCCGAATCCCAACACCTGCTCATCAGATGAAAGGGAAAACGACCCCATATCATCCGCAACGATCAAAATCTCTTGAATCTCAGAAGAACGAATGCGCCGAAGCGCTTCGATAGTTTCTGATTTGCCTGCTCCCGAATCCCCCATCACTACTAGCGAAAAAGGTTTGCAGCCATGCAAGGTAATGCGCACCATAGCTCCATGAAATGGCAGGAAGCCATCGCGCATACGCTTGATATTATGCAAGGTCAGGATCATCTTCTTGAGGTATCCGAAATATCCAAATTCATCTTTATAGGGAATAGACCCGATCAGGCAGTTATTTTGCTCATCCTCATAAAACACCGTTTCATTTCCATTCACATGCAGTGCTGATTCGGGAGGTGCCCCGTAGATAAAAATGGCATCCGGTTTGCGTTTCAAGTCTTCCTCATCCGCCAATTCGAAGAGATTGCACAAAGAAAATCCTAGTTCAAAGTAATCGAGACAGAAATACACCATGATGAGTAGTTCACCCACTTTGGCAGGGTAACACAGCCATTCGTTGGCAGGTAAATTCAGGGATTCGAGTGGGTTTTGCTGAACCTGCACGAATTGTCCGGTACGCTTATTCATGGGTGTTTTGAAGATCATGGGCGGGTAAATAAGAGCTTGCCGGATCACAAAAATATCCTGCAAGGAATCGTAAAGCCCACCTGCATAATTAATATGGTAGGGCAGCGCGATAGCACCGATCTCTGCGCCTGCACTCACCTGGCGGTAGATCTTGGGATGATTCCCGGTGATATTTTCCTGGATGGTGCGGTAGGTGGAGCGCACAATATGCATGAGACTTTCCACCAGATCATTGAAAGTGCGGTAGGGTTTTTGATCAAATCGGTCGAACACAGAGTCGCAGATGATCAAGCGGTGCAAATGCCGCCAGTAATTATAGAGCTGCTCAACCAATTCATTTAAAAGGAAGGGGTCTTTCAAGAAAGAAGACGAGCCCTCCACGATCTTGACCACTTTATCAGAAGGCAGACGAGTAAGGTAAAACAGGGTGTCGATCAATGCTTCCAGCGATTCCCGGTCTACCTTCCCTTGTGGGAAAACAGCAAGCAGGGGGGATTGGCTTTCTTCTAAATTTTTTAGAAAACGCCACAAAACTTTTTCAAACAATTCACTTCTGATCAATTCTTCGGAATTATTGCAAACACGGTTTCTGACCCGCATGATGATCTTGTCTTTATAGAAATGAAATGATCCGTTTTGCATGATAAACTCCGTTGTCCCATATTATAAGACATTGTCCTATTTATTGATGGGTTATTATAGTTAGTTTTCTATGACAAGTCAATAACCTCAAAAGCAACCGCGTACCGCCGGGCATACAAATTCTCAATGCGATAAAATCTGAGAAAGGAACTGTTTTGTGCGATCACAGGCAGGATTA
>LDZU01003533.1_pt1 | contig 61204 bp, 61 predicted proteins | sample 615531 | NCBI WGS metagenome assembly LDZU01 (sample SAMN03408293, study PRJNA278302) | terrestrial metagenome | isolation source: oil reservoir sample SB2 | place: USA: Alaska, North Slope, Schrader Bluff formation | collected 2011-09 | reverse complement strand
GTCCCATCCACAAATAATATCTACTAATTTTTTGTATTAATAATTTTCTACACATGGATCATTCTGGCAGATCGCAACGCTTTATTGAGCATGTTCATCATCTCGAATCAGAGGGCTATAACTTGACCTTCTCCTGGAGATGCCTTTAATTAATCCGTAAGTTTTGGGCAGCGGGGGGGGAAGACGAGAGGCGGACTTGGGTCAAACTGGCCTTTCTCCCCTTGAACGACAGGGAGATGGATCATCCCCCAATAATATGACTCTCGCCCTTGAAGACAAATCCCGGACTTATTTTATATAACGGCCGATAACCTCGCGGATCTTTCCACCAACCTCCGTCCAGATAAACTGGATGCTGGTAGGTGTAGTAATATGTTTGGTAATACGTTCGGTAAGTGGTATCATCCAGGAACGATCGCGCAATAGGATACCATTCATCGTACCACATGCGATCATCAAAAAATCTTAGTGCGGTGGGATAACCGTATGGACCATAGTATGTGGTAAGGCCGACGTCGGATGAAAGCCAGTCGGGGTTCGACCACCCATATCCTTCTGGATGCATTATCGTCGCTCCAGTTCCCTGCGATACATACGGCGGCGATACCGTTGGACCAGTTCCCGGTGGAACATATGATGGCGGCGATGCGATGGCTATGGCTACCGAACACAGGCAGCCCAAAAGGAACAAAAGTTTCTTCATCTTACTAACCCCGCCCCTCTGTTATTCCTAAAGATTTATAAAGATTACGTCTATGGCCTCGCTATAATCAAACCTTCCTATCTGCCATCCTATCGCCGCCTGAGAACCCGCCACTGACTCTTCATACCATGCGTCGCTCCTAAAAGGCCTCAAGACATCTCTTCCCCTTCGACAGGTCGGGCCCTTTACCCTTTGGCGCTGGGCCAATCAGGGCGGTTCGATCTCCAGGACGATTCGACGAAGCACCGTTGGCGGAGCCGATCGACTCGATCTATCGGTAAAACCGCAGACTTGTGATCGATGACCGAAAACTTTTAAGGCCCTGCTCTCAGCTCAAAATAGTGGAGCCAGATTTTGTATTTTAAATCCGGGCAGCTTCAGACGACATCAAGAAGAGCTTGATACGGCATACAGAAGAGAAGGAGACGGAAATAAGAGGTAAGGACTGCCATGAAGATAGAAGTGCTGGGAACCGAATCTCTCGGCGTCAGAGGCCTCTCCTGCGTGGTAGAGGCGGAAGGACGGACGATCGTCATCGACCCGGGGGTCGCCCTCGGATATTTGAGGCACAGAAGGCTTCCCCACCCCCACCAGGTGGCGGTGGGGGCCGAGGTCCGCGAGAAGATCGTCGAGGCCCTGGGCAGGGCATCGGACGTGGTGATCAGCCACTACCACGGCGACCACATACCCCTGTCAGACGCCAACCCATACCAGCTATCCCTCAGCCGAATCCCGCCCCTCGACAACGTCCGGCTCTGGTGCAAGGGCCCCCACGACCTCTCGGACCTGGCGGTCCAGCGGTGGATCGACCTTTCCCGGTTCGCGGGCTGCATCCTTCCCGACGCTGAGGAGAGGGATGATGGCGTGATCAGCTTCTCTTCGCCCGTCCCTCACGGCCCTCGCGGTTCGAGGCTGGGAACGGTGATGATGACCCGGATCCAGGAGGGTGATGAGGTTTTCGTCCACGCTTCCGACATCCAGCTCCTTGACGAGGAGACGATATCGATCATCATTGACTGGAAACCCACCATCGTCATCGCCTCAGGGCCGCCCCTGTACCTCTCCCGTCTCCGCCCAGAACTCCGGAAGGTCGCATGGGATAATGGAAAGGCCATCGCCGAGAAGGTGGAGACCCTGATCCTGGACCACCATCTCATGAGGTCGATGAGCGGATACCGATGGATGGAACGGCTCTCAAAGACGACTAAGAACAGAGTCACCTGTGCCGCCCATTTCATGGGGAAAGAGCCCCGCCTCCTCGAAGCCAGAAGAGACCGGCTCTATGCAGAGATGCCAGTCCCGCCAGGATGGCACGAAGCCTATGCCAACGGGGAGGGGAGCTTCGAGGGATATAGAGATCTGAGCATCGGTTGCCAGCAATCGATAATGGTGGTCGATGATCGCTCCCGATCCGACGCCTGATTTTAATTTTAGCCAGCCATCGATAAGGATGGATCGTATTAATCCTCTGGTTGCGTCCTCGGAGCCTTGGAAGCTTCATCCTCGACTGACTTCGTGGCCGTCGAGGTGGATAGGTCCACCCCCCCAAGGGAAGCCGTTCCCAAAACTGCCCCCGCATTGATGGCGGTGGCTATGGTGATGAAGATCGGCAAGCCCGATGTCAAGGGATAGCTCCAGATCCCCGCGAACAATCCCACGAGCTCCATGTAGCCACCGAGGGCTATGCTGACGACGACTAGAGCAGCGTTCCAATCTACTGAGCACCGGCTCGAGAAGAAGATAGAGAGGAGGAACATCGCCACGTAGATCACCAAAACCCACCTTCCGGCATGATCAAAGTACCCCTCCAGATAGAAGAAGAGGGAAAAGGCCGCCGCAGCCGCGGCGAAGGGAAGGGCCTTCCATCCCCTGAGCTTTTTGAATATGCCCAGCTTAATTAGCCAAAACCTTAACAGGTCTGATATCCCGAATATCGCTACCAATAGCAACATCCATCCCGACACGACGAAGAGAGTGGGACCGTCGTTTCCGGCGTATTTCACGATCCCGTCCGAGGTGAGTCCCATCTCCAGGACCGAAGTGACGAGGGCTGAGGAGAGGATTAGGGCCAGGAGGTTTCTCGTCTTCATCCTGACGGCGGCGAGAATCGCGACCACGATGGCGATGAGGAAGTTGAAGTCGAAGAATAGGGATTTCGTCAGATACCCGTCCATGTAGAAGCCGAGGAGGGCCGCCTCCGCGAGAAGTAGGAGGACGAAGAAGTTGTTTCTTCTTCGGATCCTGTCTTTCTCGGTATCCCCCTGACCCCTGAGATGGAGGTAGACGACGTCGTTTATAAGCTTCAAAAGGCCCGGGGTGAGGTAACGAAAGACGGGAAGCCTCGCCATGTCGTATAGGAAGAAGTCGGCACCGACGTTGAAGAGGGTGCTCCAGCCCGGAAACTTCAGGATCTGCTCGATCCCCCAGTTATAGAAGTCCTTCACCTTAGCCTCGGGACGGTCCCAATTCCCGTCCTTGCCGCTGGCATGACAGTAGGGTAGTTCTCCAAAATTGAACTTCTGCGAGGCGTCGCCAAGGCCCCGTTCGGCGGCGAGCCTCAGGTGAACCACCTCCTGGGGATCGTATCCCATCAGCTGCGACGCGATGGAATCTGCGCAGACGACATCATTTGCGGCTACGATTGTCTGGAAGTCTAAGGGCCTGGAGCTGAGGGGTCCTATCGCCTCACTTCCTATGCTGCCGTCGATGATCACAAGGTTCGGGGTGAAGGCCATGTTAACCTCGTATATCACCTTCTCGATCTTCATTTTGTGATATTTGGCCTTGTCCACCTCCGGCAAGGTGCCATACATGTTCTTCATCCCCAGGGTCACCCCCGTCAAAAGGTGGGTCTTCATCGTCGGGACAGAGATGAGGACCTTGGCGTCGATCACCTCCTTTGAGATCATATCAGTTCCGATTACGGTCCCCTCCCCGAAGTCAAAGCCGACTATCTTCGTCTCGGAGAGGTTGACGAGCCTCACCCCCTTCTCTTTCGCCCATTCGAACCAGCCGGAGTCGGCCGCCACCTGCCAGAACTTATTCCAGATCATGTCGGCATCTCCGATGAAGGGATCCCCTCCCGCCCCTCTTACAAGATCGACGATCTCATCGACGACCTCAGTGCTGGTGAAGGTCCCCTTAACCTCGGGCACTCCGCCGCAGATATTGACCTTTATGAAGACTTTGTCGCCGGCCTTGACGAACCTCCCTATGCCGCCTAGGGCGGCGACTGCATCTCGCACGCACTTTTTGGCATCGGGATCTCTCGCCACAAAGTATTCCGAGGGACCGTGTTCGGTTCGGCTCTTGACGTCCCAGAGGGAATAGACCTCATTTGAGATCCTTCTCCGCTTCGATATCAAAAGGGCGGCCGCATATCCAGCGAAGAGCCAGACGGGGTAGAGGACGAATAGAAGGAGAACGACGACGGTGGGAACCTCATCTTTGGCGATCCCGGTTATGTCGGAGTGGAGCATGAACTCTGAGCCGCTCATTCCGGAGAAGGGGGGAAATACGCACAGAAATATATCGGCGTACAGGAGGGAGCTAAATATTATAAAAATAAGTACGATCGCAACACTCACCACGATCTTTGCATGTCTTTCCCAGCCAAGCCTTCGCCCTCCAAAGTATATGAATATGCCCGACAAAACCAGCAGGGGCGGATCAATCAGAAAGCTCATGGATCTGACCTCTAAGCTAGCAGAAGCTCCGGAATATAAAGCAGCTGTTTAAATATAAGCCTGCCGATCTGCAAAGATTTTAAAAATATGAAATATTAATATAAATTTAATTTGTGCCTCACCGACCTGAAGCCTCATGATTTGGCAGATCTCTGTTGTGATATCGATCATCACAGGAAAAATGACATTAGTCCGCTGATGCGAAATTACTCTAGAAAGACTTATATATTGACGGACATACATATAGAAGGTGTTTCTGTTCAGGAGGTGAGGAAAAAAATGGCCGACGAAGCGTACAAAAAGGCGTTTAGAACAGCCATGCAGGCGCGGATGAAGAAGCTGTTCACGACGCACCTCGTGATCTACCTGGTGGTTAACATCGTGTGGTTGGCGATAAACTACATGATGGTAATACCCGCCATAAATGAGGCTGGTGCTACTCTGCCCGTCTGGCAACCCTGGTTTTCGCCCATCGGCTGGGGCATATGCTTAGTCATTCACTACATGACGTATGTCAGCGGCGGAGAGAAGCTGATCATGGAAGTGGAGGCGGAGGCGGAGCGTTAGCTTCTCTTGCCTCCTCGACATTCTCCATGATGGCGAAAGGGTCCCCGTTCCGGAGGCGACCCCCCTAACTGCGCCAACTTTTTCTTTTTAGTTCGGATCCGTCCCTGCTTTGGCAGATATCTTTGATCAATGAATTTAATAAAGACATGCCTATTATGGAGGAAGAAAGATAGTCATTCTCCTGCACGAGGTCAGAGTTATGACCTACCACGTCAAGATGGAAGAGGAAACCCGCAGTCTCAAAGGATTGATGGCCAAATTCTCGTGGGCTATATTCTTAGCGATCTTCATGAGCGCAGCCCCTGGGTGCGGAGCCTCCGAGGCACCCAGCGAAATTCCCGCCGAGATCGTGAGGCTTTGGCCCTATCACGCTTCCCTCGTGATCCTGGGTTTTCTGCTCCTGGTCTGGGGTATGACCGTCGCCAGGGGAAAAGAGAAGGGGTGGCTGAAAAGGCATAAGCTTCTCGAAATTTCGGGAGTCTCCTTTGCCCTCGCCGGAATGGCGATGGCAGCCTACATGATCTCCGCAGCATCTCAGGAGCACTTCAGAGTTCCCCACGCCTACCTCGGCACGTTCGTTATTCTTCTGCTCATAGCCACGCCGAGCTTGGGGCTTCTCCAGCTGAGGGCGGCGAAGGAGGATAAGGCAAAGATCAGAAGGGTCCACAGGCTCTTAGGCAGGACCGCCCTTCTGCTGATGGCCCTGAACATCTTATTTGGGCTGCTGATCGTGAGCTCGGCCTGATGAAAAAAAGAGATCAGGTGGGGTTTATCCCACCTTTATATCTTCTTTTGCAGACCAGAGACCGTGGACGTTGCAGTATTCAACGGCCATGATTGAGCCGGACTTGGATAGCTTCACCTTAAGCTTCGCCTCGGGCTCTGAGTAGACCGGGGCGAACTCCATCCTTGCCAGCATGATGGGGTTGAAGGGCCTTCCCTCCTCCCGGAAGTAGACCTCGATCCACCTGATGGAGTGCTCGGCCTTGTTTGGGTGGTTTTGGACGGAGACCTTCAGCTTGAAGGGCTCATCGGCACCTACGGCCTTCGGCGCCTCGATCCTGGGGGTGTGGCTCTCTCTTTTTCCCAGAGCCTCCCCTGCTGCTGCATCGAAGGTGTTTATCATCTCGCCCAGATGTCTATTCTCTTCGGACATTCGTATCACCTGACTCCATAGAGGGCTTCAAACCATTAAAATGTTATTGGTACAAGAATTTAAGACAAGTCATGGATTGAGTCTCCAGATCCCAAAGTTAAGAATCGCCGCGAAACTCACCCAGATTAGGTAGGGCAGAAGAAGGGCTCCCGCAGTCCTCGAAATAGCCCAGAACTTCTGAATCGTCAGGGCGATGAGAGCCCAGAGTAGGACGATGACGGCGAGCCCCGCCAGAGGGGAGCGGAGGCCGAAGAAGGCCGCAGACCAGGACACGTTAACGACAAGCTGGAGGACGAAGACCGACAATGCCGGTTTTACCTTCGGGTCGTTCATCCCCTCCCGCAAGATCAGGTAGGCGGAGAGCCCCATCAGGGTGTATAGGGCGGTCCAGACCGGGGCGAAGACCCAGCCGGGTGGGGCAAAGAAGGGCCTCGCCAATGAGGCGTACCAGACGGGCACGTTCGGCATGGTGAATATCGACCCCAGGAAGGCCGCGAGGTAGCAGGCGCCAAGGGACGCGGCCAGCTTGATTAAGTCTGCTCGTCTCATTTCGTCATTTCCATATCAATCCAGGTTTTCCCGTATTCGAAACTGAAGACGTGATCGTTGATATGTCAGGTGGCGATCCTGAGACGATCCGGACCTCCTCGGACCTTCTTTCAGCTTGAGGCGTCATCCCGAGAATGACCTTGTAATCGCCTCGAATAACGTCGTCCTCTATGGACAAGACGCCCTCGCCATCCCAGAGGCGTTCCCGCCTTTCCGTCTTGATATAGAAGCGGCCTACGTCTTCCTCGCCGCCTCCCGAGGTCTTCTTCAGCACATCCGCCTCCAGCTCCGAGACCTCCTCCCCGCCGGAAATCTCAATCTCGCCGAGAAGGTAGGGCCTATCGGAGAGGAGCATGTGACCCTCATAATCGGATCCTTCAAAGCTCGATCCTCCGACCACAAATGCATCGATTCTGCCCAGTTTGTCAAAGAGATTTTCAGCGTGAGAGGGCCGGATCAGCCTCGTCCTCTCAACCATCAGGGTGAGGGGAAGGTCTGCCGTGGAGTTCGAGGCGACCCCGGTTCCGGCCAAGACCAGGCCCAGATCCGCGAGAGCTGGACCCACTGGCACCTTTGGCGGATACTCACCCTCTTCCAGGAGGGAGACTAGCTGATCGCCGGGGGAGACAGCAGCGGCAAATCCTGCGATGACCATCGCGAGAGAGAGGGTCGCCAAGAGAGGTGCCTCGACTTTCATTCTGCCATCCCACCATGACGGGATCGATCTCATCTTCTCCGATATTTTCGGGTCCTATACTATAAACAACCTTCGTGAATCTTTGAACCGCATACAAAATCGAAACGGACCGAAACATTATTGTTATCTTTCAGCCTAGATTTCATCAATGAAGGCGGAATCCCGAGAAGAGGGGAAGAGGAACATATACCTCCTGGGCCTTGTGAGCCTCCTAAACGACGCCAGCAGCGAGATCATCCAGCCGATACTGCCGCTCTTCATCGCATCTCTGGGCGCCGGCGGCGTTGCCGTCGGACTGATCGGGGGGCTTTCCGACGGCCTCCCCAGCCTCCTCAAGGTCGTCTCAGGGTGCTGGTCGGACCGGATGGGACGAAGAAAGCCCCTCGTCGCGGCGGGTTACGGCATCTCCGCCGCGGGAAAGCTCTTCCTCGCAATCGCAGCGAGCTGGCAGCAGGTCCTCGTCCTCAAGACTCTGGAGCGGTCCGGCAAGGGGGTACGGTCTGCCCCCCGGGACGCCATCATCGCCGAGTCCGCGTCCCGAGAGGGGCGGGGGAGGGGCTTTGGCATCCATCGGGCCCTCGACTCCCTGGGGGCGGTGATCGGGTCGGTCCTCGCCTACCTCCTCTGGCAGGGCGGGATGGATTTCAGAACGATCTTCGTCGTGGCAGGGATCGTCGCCTTCGTCGCCCTCCTTCCCCTCATCCCCGTCAGGGAGAAGAGCAGGTCTCCAGTATGCACCATCCGGCCGGACCTATCCGAGATCTCGCCCGACCTCCGCCAGTTCATCGCCATCTCCTCCCTCTTCGCTCTCGCAAACTTCAGCTACATGTTCTTCATCCTGAGGGCCACGGACTTCTTCTCCGGGGGCATGGCCGTCGGCGCGCCCCTCCTCCTCTACGTCCTCTTCAATCTGGTGTATACCATATTCTCGATCCCCAGCGGATCCTGGTCCGACCGGGTCGGAAGAAAGAAGGTCTTAACCCTCGGTTACTCGCTATTCGCCCTCGTCTCCCTCGGCTTCGCCCTCGTCTCATCGACGCCGGTTCTGGTCCTCTTATTCTCCCTCTACGGCCTCGTCTTCGCCATCGTCGACGGAGCTGAGCGGGCCTTCGTCTCGGATCTGTGCCGGGCGGAGATCAGGGGGACGGGCTTTGGGGTCTACTACGGCGCTGTCGGCGTATCCGCCATCGTCTCGGGGGTTGGTGCTGGATTTCTCTGGCAGTATTTGAACCCCCAGGCGACATTTCTCTTCGGCGCATCGGCGGCTTTTATGGCTGCGATCCTCCTCATCAGGATGGAAAATCCGTCGGCGATATCCTGAATATGAGCCCCAAAAAGTCAAGCCCCGATGAGCAGGCTGAGAAGACAGAATAAGTCCCTTCCGGATCATTTGCCAAGGATCTTCCTGAGGAAACCGCCGCTTGCTTCCTTTTTCTCTTTTGGCCCACCATCGGGCACAGTTTTTGTTCCGCTGACGAGAGAGCTGCCAGGTTTCGCTCCTCTAGCGGCTCCTGCAGCAGCCCTAGCCCTCTCACAGCCGACGATGGGAGTGCTCACCCCCCCGTGCCTGCTCTTCCTCGGCCTTATCTTCACGGTGACGGGATGCTCGATCTCGTTGCTCACCAGCATCGCCGTCCCCGGCGGAAGCCTCTTTATATCCCCCTCCAGCTCCGAGCTCATCCCCTCGATCCCCTTGCTCAGGGCCCGAAGGTCGTTGGGGTTTGTGACCCGGAGGATGATCTGGGTGTTGCACTGGGATATGACGTTTTTATCGACCCTCGCGGGTCTCTGGCTGATGACGAGAAGGCCGAGGCCGAACTTGCGGCCCTCGGCGGCTATGGTCCGTATAACTGGGGTGCTGGCGGCCCGTCCGCTCCCCCTCTCAGGGATGTAGTTGTGGGCCTCCTCGACGACGACCATCCCGGGGTTGACGAGCCCCCTCTTCCTCGCCTCGAAGAGGTCTGAGAGAAGCTTGGCGACTATCATACCCTGGAGGTCGGGGGGAACTCCGGTCATCTCGATGACGGAGGCCTTCCCCCTCTGGAGGAGTTCCCCGAGTTCCGTCGCCTTGCCCGAGAATATGCCCAGCTCCTCCAGAGCCTCGAGATGGCCGATCAGCCCCCACTTCGCCTTGCTCGTGTCCTTCTCGGCCTGGGCGATGACGTCCTCCAGCTCGTATGTCCCGCCATCAGAGGCGAGGATCTTTATCGCCTCGTAGAGGACCCCCCTCTGGCTGTTGGTCACGTCCTCTGGGAGCATAGCAGAGAGCTCCCGGGCGGTCAGGTTCTTGCCATTGAACCGGAGGAAACGGTCTGCGTGAGGGGCTGTCGTTTTGTTTGCAGGAGAGTAGACGGTCACGTCGTACCCTCTCGGCGTGACGTCGTACTTGGCGAAATCGCCCTTGGTGTTCTTCTGCTTCATCGAGGCGTACTCGCCGTGAGGATCGATGATCAGAAGGGCGACCCCCCTCTCCAGGAGCTCCTCCAGGACCACCGCGGCGGTGTAGGACTTTCCGCTCCCGGTCTTTGCGAGGATGCTGCAGTGCTTCTGGACGAAGGAGTCGGCTTCTAGTCTCACCTTCAAGTCGTGCCCCTCGAGGAGGCCGATGTAGAGGTTTCCCTTCGATAGGCCCAGGGCCATCTCAATTAAGGGAGCGTCGGCCCTCAGGACTGGATCTCCAGGCCGGGGGGGGTTTGTGGGCATCGCGAGCCTTCCGCCCGTGGTCACCCCGATCACCCGAGCGAGGCCCAAGACCCGCTCTCTAGCCTCTGAATTATTCTCGTCGATGATGCTGATGCTGTAGGCGACGTTGGACCTTGTGACCTCCACCACCTGGGCTATGATCCACCCCCTGGGGCCGTCTTTAACCTTGACGTAGCTTCCCCTGCTCGCCTCGTCAACGATCAAAAACTTGAACTCGTGGGCGCTAGTCTCCCCCACGATAATTCCGATCTCATCTCCCAGATTATCACCACGTTATCAAGATGCAAAGCCCATATCTATCGCAAATGACCCAAGCTTCACTTCAGCTGTAGAGCTTAACGGTGCCTGTAGAGCTTAACGGTGCCTGTAGAGCTTAACGGTGCCTGTAGAGCTTAACGGTGCCTGTAGAGCTTAACGGTGCCTGTAGCGATATCGGTCTTTGAGCATCCCGCCGTAGGCGAGGCCCGCGAGAAGGCCCGTTATGTGGGCCATGTGGGCTATGCTGTCTGCAGACCCCATCATGGTGAAGTCGAGGACCGCAAAGAGGACCACAGCTGCCCTTATGCTGAGGGGTATCACAAAGAAGAGGAGAACCTTGATCTCCGGGGCAATTACGGCAAGGCAGCCCATGACGCCGTATAAGGCGCCGCTCGCCCCCATCATATAACCAGTGGGCACCACCGCCATCTGGCCGATGGCTCCAGCAAGCCCCGATATTATGAAGATTTGGAGGAACCTCGACTCGCCTACCCTCCGCTCCAGCTCCGTTCCGAAGAAGAATAGGAATAGCATGTTGAAGAATAGGTGCTCCATGTTCGCATGAACGAACATATGGGTGATGAGGGTCCAGGGCCTGCTTGCGACGAAGGAGGGGTTTAAGGCCAGGTAGTTGAAGGCGAAGACGGGGGCAAGAACTCTCACGAAGAAGAATAAAACGCAGATGACCAGGATTATGCCCGAGTACGTCAGAGGAAGCCTGAAACCTCCAGAGGGGGAAAACTTATCGTCGTCCCAGGCGTCGGGGTCGTTCCAGCCATCGTCACGGACGCCGTCTCTTTTCCATCCGGCTTGAACCAAAAGCCCTCTCGCCCAGGCACGTCCCGACCTCCCAAAATATTCCCTCAAATCGATCTCACCTCGCCTTTTGCCCTGCCCCTCATCTGGAAGAGGCCCTACAAATAGATGCTGGCGACCCATATCACTTGACCACGTACTCACCGTCCCGAAGGACGATGACGTAATCCGCAGAGTTCTTAAGAGCGACAGAGAATCCAGGCTCCGCCCCGAAGATTATAGTCTCTTTTCCATGCTCCATCGCCTTCAGAAGGACCGGTTTGAAGTCGGCGTCCCTCGTGACGAGAGCGATGGTGTCTATGATGGGGTTGTAGATCATATCCATCGCCTCCACCGCCAGCTTCACGTCGACGTCGCTCGTGCAGATCACGGGCTCAAATCCCTGATTCTCCACTGCCTCCACCAGCTTCTCGGATGCGTACTGGTTTAGGAATACCCGGCCCACCTTGATATCGCCATAGTCCTTCAGGATGTCTCTGATCTCCTCCAGGTCGATCTGGAACTCCTTTCGGAGCATGTTGGGCCCATCCACCAACAGGCCGATCTTCTTCCTCCCCTTCTCCTTCTTGGAGCCCAAATACTTCATTATGTGTTCGAAGCGTATCGGCATCAGATCACTGGTCCATCTCGCTTACACAGTGATTTTCACGTCGATCTGATATAATTTTCCATCTTATCTCGAAGGGATGAGGTCATAAGATCAAATCAGATTAGAAGGTCAGATCAGAGTCGGGCAGGTTAAGAGTCGCATACAAGAGGATCAGGGATAAAGCCGCGGAGCGGGATAACGGCTCCCGCTCAGAGGTAGAAAATACGTTTGGCGTTTGCGGTAGTGGCTTCTGCCACATCTTCAGGCGGAAGGTCCTTGATCCTGGCGATCAGTTTGAGGGCTTCCATAACGTATGAGGGTTCGTTCCTCCCCTTTTTTGGAGAGAGGAAAGGGCTATCGGTCTCGACCAAAAGCAGTTCCAGGGGGACCTGTCTCGCCAGAACCTGGTGCTGTGCGGACTTGCAGACGACGGTGGCGAGGGATATGTAAAAGCCCCGGTCGACGGCGTCTCTCATCGTCCCCACCGTCCCACTGTAGCAGTGGAAGACGACCTTGTTCAGGTCTTTCACCATATCGAAGGCCTCGTCCTCGGCGAGACGGGCGTGGATCACCTGGGGGAGGTCCAGCTCCCTCGAGAGGTCCACAACCTTCCTGAAGACCGCTCGCTGTCGGTCCCGTCCCTTTTCGTCGGGACAGCGGTAGTAGTCGAGGCCCGCCTCGCCGACGCCGACGATCTCTTTTGCGTGAGATCGGATCTGGTCGAGGGTGGAGGTCACCTCCTCGTCGGTCATCTCGCCGAGGCCGTTCGGGTTGAGGCCCAAGGTCGCGTGAATGAAATTGTATTTTTTTGCGAGCTCGAGAGTTTTCCTGTTGGTCTTGAGGTCGATCCCGGAGTTGATCATCGTCGTCACCCCGGCCTTTAAGGCTCTCTGGATTACCTCATCTCTGTCCTTGTTGAAGTTTTTGAAGTCGAGGTGGCAGTGGGTATCTGTCACCTCGTATTTTGCATCGCTCAACTTGCTTCTTCCTCCAAAAGCATCAGTCTGTTTATGGCGTTGATCAGGGCCTCCACCGAGGCCATGACGATATCCTCCCTCGCGGACCGGGCCGTCACCTTCCTTCCGAGGCGGCTATTCTCGACGCCTATCACCACCTCGGCGAGGGCGTCGGACCCTCCTGTTATCGCCTCGATCCGGAAGTCACTGATCTTGACGGCGGTCTCGTCCCCGAGGATCCCCCGGACCGCGTTCAGGGCGGCGTCCACGGGACCTACGCCGATGTTGGCGAGGACCCGCTCTTCGCCCCTTACGGTGGCCCGGACAGTGGCCGTCGAGGTGAGGGTGTTTCCTGTCATCACCGCCAGCTCCTTCAGGATGACGGCCTGCTTCTCCTTGGCCAGCTCTCCGATTACCACCTCGGCTATCGTCTGGAGGTCGGCGTTCGTCACGCATTTCCCCTTGTCTCCAAGGTCTTTCACCCTCTCCAGGATCTCCTGGAGCTGGCTCTCATTGGGTCCGTACCCCATCTCCTCAAGGGACTGCCTTACGGCGTGCCTTCCCGTATGCTTTCCGAGGACGATCCTCCTTCGGTGGCCCACCATCTCCGGGGTCATGATGCCCGGCTCGAAGGTGTCGGAGCGCTCCAGGACTCCGTGGCTGTGGATCCCACTCTCGTGAGCGAAAGCGTTATCGCCGACGATGGGAGCGGTCCTGGAGATCCTCACCTCCGAAAGCCTCTCGACGAGCTTTGCGGTCTCCACAAGGTAAGGCGTATTGATGGAGGTCTCGGCTCCGTACATCGAGTGAAGGCACATCACCGTCTCGGCGAGGTTAGCGTTTCCCGCCCTCTCGCCGAGACCGTTCGCCGCCACCTGGACCTCTCTTGCCCCCGCCTCGAAGGCGGCGAGGCTGTTGGCAACGGCGAGGCCGAAGTCGTTATGGCAGTGGACGTCGACGACCATATTCTTCGTCGAACTGCAGATCTCTTTCACCATGGTGTAGAAGATCGTCGGGATCGCCACCCCGACGGTGTCGGGGATGTTGATGATGTCGCAGCCCGCCCCCTCCACGGCTCCGAAGATCTCCTTCAGGAAGGGGAGGGGCGTTCGGGTGGCGTCCATCGCCGAGAAGAGGCAGACCCTCCCGTGATCCTTGACGTACTCGACGGCCCCCACCGACTGCTCGACGATCTCCTGGCGGCTCTTTTTGATGGTGTGCTGGATCTGGATATCCGAGGTCGAGACGAAGACGTGGACCATGTCCACCTCGGCGTCGAGGGAGGCGTCGATATCCTTTCGTATGATCCGCGAGAGGCCGCAAACCTCGGCAGCCAGCCCCTCGTTCGCGATCATCCTGACGGCCTCAAAATCGCCTCGAGAGGATACTGGAAAACCGGCCTCGATGACGTTCACGCCGAGCTTGTCGAGCTGCCGAGCGATAATGATCTTCTCCTCCGGGGTCAGAGAGACGCCGGGGGTCTGTTCACCGTCCCGGAGGGTGGTGTCAAAAATCCGAACTTTTTCTCCACGCAGCGCTTCGATGTTATAGAAAACGATCCCACGCAGATTGCTCTTGCGTCATGAGTTCCCAGTTGAGGGCTCGCCCTATAAAACCGTTTGCCAAAAATGAATGATTTCGCCCACTGAGGGGCGGGCGACGGACCCCGGGATCGGATCGACAATCCTTCTTGATCCCGAAACGCTAACCTAAGCTCTGCTCGTCTGGCGCTGGAGTCTCGGCCGACGTTTCTGTCTCCTCTTTTTCCTCTGTCTCCTCTAGCCTGGGCGGAGGAGATACCAGCTGTGAGGTGACGGTGGGGGCGAGCTTGTGGCTCTCAATGTACCGGACCTCTTTGAAGTCGAGGAGCCTCATGGCCATCTCGGCGACGCCCCGCCTTATCATCGGCCACTCCTTGTAGTAGCTCATCTCCCAGGGAGACTCGACCTCGGCGACGTCATCCTCCAGGATCTTTGCCGCCAGATCGATCTTGGCGAAGATCCTAATCAGGCTCTCCAGCCTCTCCTGTCTATCCTCTATCCTCTCGGTGATGGTATAGTCGAACTTCACCGTCTTGTCCGCGAGGACATGATTGTAGTCGATCCTCGCCTTCCTCCCGATGATCCGTGTAAGGGTTCCCATCTTGCCGTCGACTGAGACCCTCATCCCGATCTCGGGCTTCTCCTTCTTGAACTTTGTAAGGGGTATCAGCTCGACGTTCTCGGGGTCGCGAACGCCGTAGCCCTTCTCGGGGGGGACCTCCACGCTTCCGGAACTTCCGATCTCCTTTCCCATCAGCTCGTCTTTAAACCCCTCCACCACGTCTCCAGATCCTACCACGATCAGGGCTGGGCCGTACTCGACGCCGTCCTCGTAGATGTCGTTATTCATTGCCACATCCCGGTTTGTGGTGGATATCACCTGGCCGTCAACGCTCTCGGTGTAATCTACCTTGATGAAATCGCCATCTTTTACCGTCATCTTGAACTCCATCCTTGGAAGGATAACTAGCTCTGCAGCCATTCAGCCTTCTATATTAAGTAGTCTGCTATATTCTCCGTGATCGGCTGCTCGCAGTAGACGCACCTCAGAACCACGGGGTTTTTGCTCTTGACCAGGAGCTGGGACTTGATCGGCTCGTTGGTGTTGGATATGCAGGAGGGGTTTGGGCATCTCAATACGCCCACGATCAGGTCTGGCATATCGACGGTATACTTCTCGACGACCCGACGGTTCCTGATGATGTTGATCGTCGCCCCGGGGGCGATGAGGGAGATCTTGTTCACCTCCTCCTCTTTCAGCTCCCGGTCCTCCACCTTGACGATATCCTTTTTGCCGGACCTCAGGCTGGAAACGTTCATCAGGACGCTTATCGTCGCCTCGGTCGTCCTGTCAATCCCCAGGATCTTGAGGACGTTCAGGGCCTGGCCCGCGGGGATGTGGTCTATGACCGTCCCGTTCCCGATGGGCGTCACCCTCAGCTCCATCTCGGTCTCAGTCAACGCGATTCCTCCATCAACATCTTGAGAAGGGCCATCCTCACGGGCACGCCGTAGAAGGATTGCTTGAAGTAGAGGGCGTGGCGGGTCTCGTCCACCTCGGGTGCGATCTCGTCTACCCTCGGGAGCGGGTGCATGATTATGAGGCCGTCCCGGACGCCGTCCAAGCTCTCGGGTCCGATTCGATAGCTTTTGGCCACCTTCGAGTACTCGTAGGGATCGGGGAACCTCTCCCTCTGGATCCGAGTGACGTAAAGGACGTCCACGTCTCTGATAACCGAGTCCAGATGGTGCGCCTCCCGGACCATCGTCCCCTTCCCCGCCAGGTCCGCCTTTATCGAGGCCGGCATCTCCAGGGTCGGAGGAGAGACGAGGGTTATGTCTGCGCCGTAGAGGGCGAGGGCGTAGGCGAGGGAGTGAACGGTCCTCCCGTACTTCAGGTCGCCGACGAGGGCGATCCTGAGATCCTCGAGGCTGCTTTCCTTTCTTATGGTGTAGAGGTCCAGGAGGGTCTGGGTGGGGTGGTGGCCCGCGCCGTCCCCGGCGTTCAAGACCGGGACCGGCGAGAACTGTGACGCCAGGCGGGCCGACCCCTCCTTGGGGTGGCGGATAACCAGAGCGTCGGCGTAGGCCCCGATCACCCTGATGGTGTCGGCCAATGACTCCCCCTTGGCGATGGCCGACCCCTCGGCGGGGCCGAGGCTGAGGGTCTTGCCCCCGAGGCGCATCATCGCTGTCTCGAAGGAGAGGCGGGTTCGGGTGCTGGGTTCGAAGAAGAGGAGGGCCAGGATCTTTCCCGAGAGGGCCTCGCACCTCCCCCCGCGGGCGTAGGGCTCCAGGGACTCGGCCAGGTCGAGGACTGAGTCGATCTCGTCGCGCGAGAACTCCCGCATCGAGAGGACGTGCCTCTTTCCGAACATGTTCCGACCTTCCGCTCCTTTGGGATATAACGCTTCTGGATCAGAAGAACTTGGAGGCGAGGGTCTGCCTAGTCTCGCAAACCTCGGTGACAGGACAACGGTCGCAGGGGGCATCTCGCGGCCGATCGGGGAGCTTTCCACCATTGATCAACCTCACCCGGTCCCTGATCCGGAGAACCCTCCTCCGATCTGAGCTTCTGATCTCCACCTCCCGGACTTCACCGGCCAGAGGGTACTCGACGATCCCCGAATCGACCCTTCTATTCAGCTCGTCTTCGAGGAGCATGGCGTAGCCTGCCAGGCGGATCCGATCGCTCCGCCAGATTCCCGTCTCTGGAGGAGGGTTGGTCTTTATAATCGAGGGGATAGAGAAGCCCGCCCCAGGTCCGCCATCTCCGGCTATCGATACGATCCGATCGATCCTCCCGGAGAGGCCGAGCCGATCGGACCGAAGGTCCACCTCCACCTCGCTGGGAATCAACAGGTAGAGCTTCTGCGAGAGGTTTGATGCGATCTCGGGCAGGATCTCGCGGATCTCCCCGGCCGCGGCCCGGAGGTCGTGTTGGTTGACTTCTTCTCCACATATGACTGGAAGCTCGGCCGCGGCCCTATCGAGGGCATCCCGGAGCCAGTCTTCCAGGTCTATTTCTCTCTCCAGCTCGAACTCTGATAGGTACAACGCCACCTCCCTCAGGAGGAGCTTAGACGGGCTTTCAGGCTCCGGCCAGATCGATCGACCCATGGCCTGGAAGTAGACGAGCCTTGGGCAGCGGTGGTAGAGGGAGATGTCTGAGATTCTAACTGGTGGCGGCATGGTATGATGTGTGATGATCCATATTTAAAAAGATATTGAAGCAATTCCCACACAAAATGGCACTATAGAGTTGGTAACTTTAGCCCCTAATTGCTACGGAATATAAATTATCCTAAAATTATCCTACAATTATCCCGACAGGCCCTCTTATTTCATCTTTAATCAATAATATAAATGGCGATGTGGTTTAATCGTCCGAAGGCATTCCGCAGGCTTCCAACCCGACAAGTACATGCCCTTTGAACCCCCGAGATGGAGCATGGTCTATGTCGAAGTTACAAACCAGGATGTGAGAGATCTCTCCGCTGAGGTGAGAAACCTGCCGGGGGCGATCTTCGGCGGCAGCGGCCCCCTCCTTCGCCCTTTCCTCTCAAAGCTAGAAGAGATCCTCCCGCCTGAGAAGAGGGGAAGGGGTGATAACTACGTATCCTCCACCCTCAAGGCCCACGTCGACGCCGTTGAGGCCGACGAGGAGCACATCAGAGTCGAGAGCGAAGGAAGAGCGGTCGAGATCACCCGGGAGGAGCTGGCGGCGATCCTCGAGGAGAAGTTTCCGACGTTAGCTCATCAGAACCTCAACCTCCCCGGCCTCCTCTTCCTCCAGTCCGGACCGGTCCTCCAGACCTGCACCCTCCAGAGGCTCAGCAAAGACCACGGGGTGAGGGTGCCGGGAGGGCGGCGGACCCTCCAATACGTCTTCCACACTACCGTCGTCTCCGTCGGCGCCGACCGGGAGAGGGTGAGGATCGAGTTTGACCTCGACCGTCTTCCTAAGCTATTAGGCGACTAAACTAAACTATCAGATGCCGGAGCTTCAAGAGGAGCTTCGGGTTCTGTCGGACCAAAACCTTCAATAGCCCCCTCAGATCCAGCTGGGCGATATCGATGCCGTCGAGGGAGTGGGTCAGCCGATTCAGGTCGTCGTCGGTGAGGTCGACGAAGAACTCCTTAACTGCGAAGTTCCTGGCGATCGATTTTCCGATCGTCTCCCTCCACCTCTTCTCGTAGACCTGGAGAGATGTCTTGTCCACCTCCCCCTTGGGGACCAGCTCCGCCGCGATATCGCCCGCCAAAACGCCCGCTCTCATTGCGTTGATGATGCCGCCGCCGGTGATGGGATCAGACTGTCGGGCGGCGTCTCCCACCAGGATGATGCCATCGGCGGTGGTGGTCTCTATGGGCCCTGAGACGGGAACCCCTCCCACCATCATCTCCAGGATCTTCCCCTCAGGGAAGCGCTTCTTCACAAACTCTCGCAACAGCATTACGGGGGTTCCCGAGTTTGCCTTCGAACCTAGGACGCCGATCCCGACGTTGGCGATAGATTGGCCCTTGGGGAAGGACCAGACGTATCCTCCTGGGGCGATCTCATTTCCGAGGTAGAACTCGCAGTACTCGTCATCGATCCCCTCGTCCAGAAGGAGGAACTGGGCGCAAGTCTCTATGTCCTTCGGCTTGAGGGCGGTGTCGATCCCCGCCCATCGTCCGACCTTCGACTCGACGCCGTCGGCGCCGATGACCAGGGGGGCCTCGATTTTGAGGCTCTCACCGACGAACTGGGCCGATACCCCTGTGAGGACGCCTCCCTCCTCGAGAAGGCCCAGGGCTCTCGTCTTCACCATCACCTTGGCGCCGGCCTCCGCCGCATCCAGGGCGAGGGCTCGATCGAAGACCTTCCTCTCGAGGACGTAGCCCACTTCGGCCCCGGCCCTATCCTCGGATATCACGATCTCCGTACCGTCGGGAGCCCTGATCCTCGCTCCCTTAACCTCAGCAGAGACCCATACGGGGTCCGGCTCCACCAGCTTCTTCAGGGCGGCCTTGCTGACGCCCTCGGCGCATCGGACGGGGTCGCCGATCTCCTGTCTCTTCTCCAGCATGACCACGTCCAGGCCAGCCTCCGCTGCGACCTTCGCCGTCATCGACCCGGCGGGTCCCGCCCCCACCACCACTAGGTCGCACTTCATGCCTGTGCCTCTTTTGTCAGCTCCAGAGCGCCCAGAGGGCAGATCTTGGTGCAGCGGCCACAGCTTATGCAGTCGTCGTTCACCTCAATCCAGGTCTCCACCAGCTCCAGGGCAGCGGCGGGACAGACCCCCACGCAGGCCCCACAGTAACCGCATTTGTATCGATTGACCAAAAGCAATGGATCACTTCTCCTCGATAGCTTTCGATAGCCTAATAGACCACCTTGAAATCGTCGATCTTCTGGCACTCGACCTCAGATATATCCATGCCGGAGACGAGGGCCTGGGCCGGTCCCGTCTTCATCTGGTTCAATAACTCCCCCACCTTCGGTCTCTCCCCCTGGAGGAGGGCCTCAACCCCACCGCCGGGAAGGTTGCGGACCCATCCCACCACTTCCAACTCCTTTGCGTGGATCGTGGTGAAGTGCCTGTAGCCCACTCCCTGAACCCTGCCCGAAACCCTGACCCTTATACATATCATCGGGATCACCCCCGGATCCCGGAGAGGAGATCCTCCAGTGCCTTCTTCTGATCTTTGGCCTTGATGATCCCCGAGGCGAGAAGGACGCCCACAGAACCCAGCTCCAGGGCGGCCAATAAGTCCTCTCCCCGGCTGATGCCTGCGCCGCATAAAACCCCCACCCCGGGCTCGATCTTCTTTACCGCCTCCACCGAACCTGTGACGACCTCTGGGTCTGCCTTGGAGACGGGGATCCCGCTTCCTATCAGCTCAGGGGGCTCCACCGCCACGAAGTCGGGCTTGAGGGCTGCAGCCGCCCTGGTGGTGGCTATGTTGTTGGTGCAGACAATCGTCAAAAGGCCCTCGGCCCTGCAAGCCGAAAGACTCGCCTCGATCTCTGCGAGCTTCAGCCTTCTCTCAGAGTGGTTTATGAGGGTCCCGCTGGCTCCCGCCGCCTTGACCGAGGCGGCGGTGATGGAGCCGGTAAAACCGCCAAACCCGACTCCATCAACGTGCTGGGCGTAGACCGGAATCGATACGTTCTCTGAGATCAGGCGGATGTCTGCGGTCTGGGGAGCCACAACCATCTCCACATCATACTGCTCCGCCGCCTTCTCACAAATCCGCGAGAGCTCCAGAGCCGCCAAGCCTGTCGCCTCCGCATAGGTCTTGAAGTTGAGCACTACCTTTGTCATGATCATCACCTTTTGCCGAGATTTCGCGATGCTGAGCTTCGGGGGAACCGCTTAGTATGCTTCTGTGAATGAATATTTGAGACTTATGCGGCCATAGTTCCTCGGGGCGGGGTCGCAAACCGCCTGGGGACGGAACGAGGTCCCAGGGACAGGTCTGGCCCTTCCCTAACGACGGCATCGCCTGTGTACCTCGCCGTTCAGATCTTCGGGTTCGAGTCCTGTCTTATGAGATAAAATCATGATGGTGCCAACTCGGTGGTCCTAAGCCCCAACAGCTCCAGGTCTGATGGTGCGATCTATTCTAAAAGGGCTCGTCAGATTATGGCGCAGGTCTTGAGGATGTACTTTATCAAATCTTCAGAGAGCTTCGTCTCTCTTTTTGCCAGAGTTACTATCTCATCGATTTTGCGTCCCTCGTTCATCAGTCTAGATAATCTCTCTATGATGCTCTCGTTGATTTCGTAGTACTCATCGATGTCCTTTCTGTGACCCCAGACGTCTCCTCTCAACAGCTCCACACCCTGGATCTCCAGAAACTGCCGGGCGGCATTGGACATGGTCCGATAATATGATGGCGGGGTTTGGACGGCCCGGATTCGTGGGCATCTCTGTATCAGCGTCATTATGTCCATATTCGATGGCCTGAAGGCCAGGTGGATCATCTGCTCGTTGGAGTTCAGCTGGGGAATCTCCTCTTTCGAGCTCACAACCCTCAATCTCATGAGGTATAGAATGATCTTAAAATATTTATACATAGTGGTTATCACACTTGCCCATATCCCAGCTGATCAGAACGAAAACGTATTTTAGAAAATATTCACGTAAACTCAAAAGTCAGATAAAATATATCGGCTGTTTTCAGAAACTCTCGACGGCTCCGTGATTGAGGATAACGCCGTAAAAGTTCCTGAGATCTCCGAGAGAAAATGGTGCCTCGCCAGGCCGATTCCTCTATCCTGATGACCGTCACCGACACCAGCAGATCGGGATCGTGCCAAGTGGCGTTTTCTCTACGGGCTTCGCCGGGATCTGAAATAGGAGATGGCCTTTGCGCAGCTGGCGAGGCAGCGGGCGGCCATCTTCTGGCTCGGCCATGAACCAAGGCCGCAGTCAGGACCTGCGTACCTGACCCGGTCGCCGAAGAGGCGGAACGCCTCGGAGAGCCTTCGTTCCATAAGCTCAACGGATTCGGCCGCGAAGACCTCCCTCTCCAGCCGATCGGAATCTCGCCAGAGGTTCGTTGCGAGCTGGTCGTTCAGCCTCGCCACCAGGGCGTTTATGTCGGTCCTCGCGATTCCCACCCGGATGTAGGCATCGTTTTCCTCCAAAACGTTCCGATCGACGAGCTTCAAATAGTCGGGGTTTGAGGCGGACTCAACCCCAATGACGTTGATCCCCGGAACTCCGGAGCAGAGCTCCGCCATCAGGGGCGAATGGAGGTGAACCTCGCAGTCTATCCCCTCGCAGGGGCGGGCTGCTATCTCCAGGGCCTCTTTTATTTGGTCGTCGCTGAAGATGACGTTCGGGCTGATCCCCAAGGAAGGCTCGTCGATGGACGCCACGGAGAACTCGAAGTGGCGGCCCTTTTTGGCCCCTTCCAGGAACCTCGCAACGCTTTTCGCGAGGTTATCGAGGATATCGACATATTCGGTCGCGCCAAAGCGGGCGATGTAGAGCTCGACGGGGCCCGTGACGCAGACCCTCGCTTGGAGCCTCTTTCCCTCCCGTTCCATCTTCTTTCCCAGGACGTCGAGCGCCTCAAGCTCCAGGATCCGGGCAGACTCCGCCCTTATGGCGTAGGGGCTCTCGGATTGGAGTGGATCCTCGATCGGCTCCATGAACATCTTGATCATGTCCCGAAATTGGGGGTAGGTGGGCCTCTCGACCCCTGCCTCGATCTTCTGGAGGATGGCGTCCTCGACCACAGCAAGGTACGAATCGCCCGAGGGGAGATTATCCCGGCTCATCCCAACGGGGAGGGGGTAGCTTCCGATGTCGTCGAAGATTATCTTTGATCGCTCGCCCATCATTTCGATTCTCCTCCTGATCAAAGAAACAGCTTTGAAAGCTGGCCCTTAAAGGCCCGATAGTCTCCGGCTACGAGGTCGAACTTCTCCTCCAGGTAGTCGAGGCGGGCCATCGCCTCCGGCGTGGGCGGCTCAAGGCCGACAGCCCGGACAACCTCCTCGGGGAACTTGGCGGGGTCAGCGGTCTCAAGAGAGACGCAAGGGCTCCAGTCCTCGACCAACTTCAGATACCGGGTGAGCCCCGCCCACCCTACAGCGCCGTGAGGCTCCAGGAGGATGTCGAACCGGTTGTAAGCCTCGGAGATCGCCTCCCGGGTCTCAGCGTCGGTGACGGATACTGAGAAGATCTCCCGCCTCATCATCTCGATGTCTGGGGCACGAATGACCCTCCCGGTTTCGTCCATCTCTCCGCCGTAGAGCCAGAAGACCCGGGCCAGGTTGCTCGGATGGCCAACGTTCATGGCGTTGGAGATGCACTTGACCGAGGGACGGATGGGTCTGTAATCGCCCGTCTCCATGAACTTTGAAAACTCGTCGTTCTCGTTGGTCGCGATCACGAATCTGTGGACCGGAAGGCCCATCCTCATGGCGATGAGCCCTGCCATGACGTTTCCGAAGTTGCCGCTGGGTACGGAGAAGACGATCTTGTGATCTGGGGCCGCGATCCTCGACCAGGCGTAGAAGTAGTAGATAGACTGGGGGATCAGCCTTCCGACGTTGATGGAGTTGGCGGATGAAAGGTTCAGGTCCGAAAAGTCCGGATCGACGAAGGCCTGTTTCACCATCGATTGACAGTCATCAAACTTGCCGTCGACGGCCATCACGTGGACGTTTTTGGCGAGGGTGGTCATCTGCTTTCTCTGTCGACCGGTCACCTCCTTCTCCGGGAATAGAACGACGACCTCGATGTTGTCCAGGTCGTAGAAGGCCTGGGCGACGGCGCTCCCGGTGTCCCCGGAGGTCGCCGTCAGGATCACCATCGATCGCCCCTCCTGCTTGAGGAAGTACTGCATCAGCCTTCCCATAAGCCGCGCGGCGAAATCCTTGAAGGAGAAGGTGGGGCCTTTGTCAAGTCTCATGACATACTTTTCGTCGTAGACCTTCTCGATGGGGACCGGAAAGTCGTAGGCGTCCAGTAGGATCGCGACGAGGTCCTCCTCGGGGATCAGGTCTCCCAAATAAGGGCGCATCACCCGAAGGGCGATCTCTGGGTAATCCATCCTGCTGAAGCGGGCCAGCTCATCCTCCGAGATCATGGGGATCTCCTGGGGGACGTAGAGCCCCTTGTCGGGGGCCTGGCCCCGGAGGAGCGCACCCTTGAAGTCGAGGAGCTCAGGGTGGCCGTTGGTGCTGGAATACATAATTTTCTTCATAGGCGCTGAAGGGTTGGGTGGAATCATCTTTAAACTTTGTCAGGCTCGCAGACTGAGTCGGCATCGGAAATACTTCGTGATGATCGAGATCGTCTTAAGACACCTCCTCCTTGCTCTCGTCGTCGTCCTCACCCGCAAGCTCATTCGCTGACGCACCGAGATGACTCCGGACTATAACCGGCGATCAGGCCCCTCACCACATCGAGGAAGCGCTCAGAGGTGATCGAGGGCCTCTTTCCCGCTCATACCCACCTCGACCCCGAGGGCTACGGCCGCGGCGTTCGCCACCTTCACCTCCCCCATCATGAGGTCCTCGAGGTTGGCGATGGAAGGGCCCTGCGTCGGCTTCATCTTCGCTGCGGGATAGCCGAACCCGTCCAAGGCCGCGACGTCGAATGCTCCGCAGCCGATCATTCCCCTCTCTCCCACCACGAAGACGAGGTTGGCGGGCCCCAGGGGTATGACGTAGCCATCCGCCCTCCCGCCCTTGTAAGAGATTATATCGTGATACATCTCTCCACCATGACTGCTCTGACTTAGGTTATCGGCAATTATGATGCAGCTACTGGCATTGTTATTGGAGTTGTTGATCCAATTGCCGGGTTCGCTCACGCCGATGCTGTGACAGTCCATCGGAACGTCAATCGTAGCCCCATGCACCAGCCCAAAAAGAAGGATCGAGATCAATAGTCCCCGGTGAGCATGCCTACAAAAACCATCCATCTGCCCGAAAACCATGTCCAATCATCATATCCTTCGCCGTATAAAATGGTTAGGTCTCGTCGTCTCGTCCTCTCCTCAGCCCTCCTCCAGAACCTCCGGGATTATCTTCTTCAGCTGATCCACCCGCTCCTCAGGACCCGAGGGCCGATGCTCCACCACCCTTTTAGGACTCAGAAGCTCCATCACCTTGCCCGTTGAGACCTCCTTCGAATAAGAGGGAGTCATTAGCCGGACGGCGTCGAGGTACCGCTCGGGGTCGTAGACGGAGATCTGCCAGGGCTCGACGCCTACGACCAAGTCCGGCTCCAAGACCTCGCCTCCGGGAAGGGCGGCGTCGCTATACCCTTCAATCACCATGGCGTCGTGCTCTTTTGCGATCTTACGGTAGGCAGATCCGATCGCCCGGCCGTAATGGGCCTCCACGAGGCCGTTCAGCCCCCCCGCGTCCTCCACTCGGTAGACGTCCGCCGCCTTCGAGTACAGCTTCCTCAAGAGCTTCTTCACGCCGTTGAGGTGGATGTTTGCGTTCTTGACCAGAACGTTCCTTTCATCTCCACGACCGCCCTCATATTCGTCGTCATCTTCGCTTTTTCCTTCGGGCCAGAAGGTGATCCTGTCGATGATGAAGGTGGGCACTCCCGTGGAGGCGTCGATCTTCGAGGGCTCAGACCAGAGCCTGTGAACGGGATTTATCAGCTCTTCAGGGACGTCTCCTGTGGACACCTCCTTGAGAAGCCCCACATCCCTCCCGTAGAGCCTCCCTTCGGAGAGCGCCCTGCTGACGACGTCGTAGTCGTACCAGATGTTGTTTCCCGCCATCGGCTTGAATCCGCAGACATTGAGCCCCTTGCCCCTCAGGTGAGATAGAAGGGCTCGGGAGAAGGTGGTCTTTCCCGAGTCCACGCCCTTCAATCCCACCACCAGAACCTGATACATCCTCTATCACCCAATCATGGCCTGGCACGCCTTCGGTCTTTCTTCTTCCTTGCCTCCAACCCACTTCAGAGGGAAGCTGTGATATTTGGTACTCATTTTGATCTGTTAAATTCGGGCTTTGCCGTCGGTTTTATACGTTTTGGTCGATAGAACTGGTCGGAGACGAGCTGAGATGGATCAAAGATAGAACCAGGACGAAGGAAGTCGAGGATTCAGCCCTTTACCTTTATCTCATAACCTCTCGCCTTCAGCGTCTCTTCGATCTCCTCGATCTGGCTGAAGCCCCTGGTCTCCACCTCCAGGTCAACCCTCGATCTGAAGAGGGAGAGGTCTTTTCCGCCTCGAGCGTGATGGATGGCGAGGACGTTTCCGCCTACCTCCGCCACGAGGCTCAGAAGTCGGGCCAGGGAGCCGGGGGCGTCCTCGATGCAAGCGGAAAAACGCATGATCCTGCCGTTTTTAAGGAGCCCCTGCCTTACGACCCTCTCCAGTAGGGGAGAATCGAGATTTCCCCCGCTGATTACCAAAACGACTTTGCTCCCCTTCGGCACCTTGATCTTCGAGCTCAGAAGGGCCGCCAGGGGCACGGCCCCGGCCCCCTCCGCCAGTATCTTCTTCCTCTCCAGAAGGGCCAGCACCGCCGATGATATCTCCACCTCCTCCACCAGGACGATATCGTCAACCTTCTCCCTGATTATGGGGAAGTTCGCCTCACCGATCTCCTTTACTGAAATCCCGTCGGCTAGCGACTTCTCCGCCCTGACACTGACCCGCTTCCCCTCCCGAAGGGCGGTGAGGGCTGAGGGGCAGGCTGCGGCCTGAACCCCGACGATCCTCGTCATCGGGCTCTCGGCCTTGATCGCTGATGCGATCCCGCCGATGAGGCCGCCACCTCCGATGGGTACGATCACCACGTCCGGATTCGGGAGATCCTCCAGGATCTCAAGGCCGATCGTCGCCTGGCCGGTTATTATCTCCTCGTCGTCGTAGGGGTGGATGAAGATCCTTCCGTCATCGGCCATCTTTTGGGCGACCGATATGCTCTCGGCGAGGCTCTCACCAACCAAGATCACCTCGGCCCCGTAACCCAGGGTAGCCTCCTGCTTTGCCATTGATGCCCAGATCGGCATCACAATCGTCGCCGGAACCCCAGCGGCCTTCGCGGCCAGGGCCACTCCTTGCGCGTGGTTTCCGGCGGAGGCGGCCACTACCCCCGCAGGGCCAATCTCCTCCCGCCTCTTCAGGACTTTGTATGTGGCACCCCTCACCTTGAAGGAGCCACCCTTCTGGAGGCCCTCGAGCTTCAGGTAGACTTCGGCTTCAGCCATCCGAGAGAAGGTGGGCGAGCGGACCAGGGGGGTCCTGATGACGCTCCCCTCAATAAGAAGGGCCGCCTTCCTTATGTCTTCTAAGGTGATCATGAGGGGACCTCCTTCGACTCCTCTCCGATCATAGGAGGTCGAGGGCCTCTTCGGTCGACCCCAGGGTGGGCGAGCCCCTTGTTGTTCCAGGCGGGGACGTTATCGGGATCGATCTTCAGGGCCCCATCGAAGGATTCTGCCGCCATCTCCCGATCGCTCAAGTTGCGGAGGGCGATCTCGCCCCAGAGGAGCCAGGCCTCGGACTGGTTCGGATCGAGGTCGAGGGACCGATTCAAGCTCTCCAGGGCGTCGGCGACGGACCCCTCGGCAAGAGATCGGTTCGCCTCTTCGAGGAGGTCTGCGACAGGCCGATCCTCCGCCAGGGTGGGAATGGTGATGGCGAAGATCAAAATCGGGATCGATATCGGAATAGATCTGAGGATCGAGGTATCGATCGGCAACGGCGAGATGAGAGCCCCGGGTCTCATGAGAAGAAGATCAGACTCGCCTTCGATTATACCTTTTGGTGGCCGATCTTTGGTCGTCCTCCACAGCCTTTTTCATCCATCGCCACCTACCACCAACCCATGAGAGCGCTTGCGGTGACCGGACGGCTCGCCGAGGAGATGGTTAGGTCTTCGGTCGGAGACTGGGCTGACGTCCTGGTGATGGATGTGGACGTCGCCTCCTTCATAACCCCGAAGATGCTCCGGGAGGCGAGGCCCTCCGGCTATGACATAATCCTCATCCCCGGAGCCATCACCGCCGACTTCGGCCCCGTTGAGGTGGCGCTCGGCGCGAAGATCAGGCTCGGGCCGAAGCACGCCGTGGACCTCCGGCGCGTTCTGCCCCTCCTGGACTCGGTCGATCTCTCGTCCACCGTCCCCGCCTGCGTTCTCCTGGAGGATAGGATGAGAGAGGAGGCGCGAGCCTCCATTGAGCGGCTGGAGGCGAGGGCGAAAGCTTCGATGGAGATAAAGGGGGTCAAGGTCGGGGGCGAGAGCCGAATGAAGGTCCTGGCCGAGGTCGTCGATGCGACCAGGTTCGACGACTCCGCCCTCGCCGATAAGGTCCGCCACTACGAGGAGGAGGGGGCGGACATGATCGATTTAGGGCTGCCATTGGACGCAGAACCCAATGATGTCGCGAGGGCCGTCTTCGTGGCAAAGGGGGCGACGACCCTTCCCGTCAGCGTCGACACCCTCCGATCTGATCTGATCCGAGCGGGGATCGAGGCGGGGTGCGACCTCGTCCTCAGCCTCGACGGCTCGAACTTGGACGAGGTCGGAGAGGAAGCGGCCTCCGCCGGGGTTCCCGCCGTCGTCCTGCCGGGGCCGGAGACGGCCCTGGCGGAGAACCTCCGCTGGGCCCTCGACCTGGGGGTCAGGGCGATGGCCGACCCGGTCCTAAGCCCGCCACTCCAGAGGCTCGCCGAGTCGATCTGCAGATACCGCGAGGTCCATCAGGCGTTTCCAGAAGTGCCGCTCTTCTTCGGCGCTGGGAACGTGACGGAGCTCCTCGACGCCGATTCCCCAGGAGTAAACGGCCTCCTCGCCGCCATCGGGGCAGAGGTGGGGGCAAGCGTCCTCTTCACCCCCGAGTACAGCGAGAAAGCCCGGGGCAGCATCAGGGAACTCCGGAGGGCGAGCGAGATGATGCTCCTCGCCGGGGCGAGAAAGAGCCCGCCGAAGGACCTGGGCCTCGACCTTCTGGTCCTAAAGGAGAAGCACCGCCGCCCCGAGGAGGAGATGCCCGAGGAGTTCGAGCTGGTCGGTCCCGGCGGCGAAAGCGTGAATGTGGTTGCTGATGGCGGCGAGGTGGCGGACAGGATCGGGGGCGGGGGTCTTAGCTGGGAGATGGACCCCGCCGGAAGCTTCAGGATCGGCGTCGCGAAAGGGAAGATCGTCGTCCGCCACGATTCTGCAACTTTGGTGGGCAGATCCGCCCGCGACCTCCTGGCCGAGATCGTCGATCTGGGGCTCGTCACCAGGCTTGACCACGCCGGCTACCTGGGCCGGGAGCTGGAGAGGGCCGAGACGGCATTGAGGCTTGGGAGAAGCTACAGCCAGGACGACCCGCTATTTCCAACAAAGAATTAAATAAGATCGGCTCGTCCACCGCCTCCTGATGAATCAGAAATCATGGGCTACAATCGGGGTAGTCTTCCTCGCCGGGATAATGATATTCTCCACCTTTGCGGGCTTTGTCATGCGGGGCGGGGGTCCCGCCGAGACGGCCACCTCAGCGGCTTGGAACCCCTCGGACTTCGGGGTGAGCGGACGGCTGATCAACTGGGACTTCGAGAGCCTCGGTGACGCCCTGGGGATGTACCCGGAGGACCTGGTCTTCGCCTTTTGGGTCAATTTGACCGCTTCAGAGAACCTCACAGAGGCTGCGGCCCTCGTCCTGCCGCCTGCTGTGGGCCTGACCTTGAGAGACCTGGTGGACCTCTACCCCTCGCCGATCGACAGGGTTGCCTGGGGATTCTACGGCGACGAGACGGCTGAGTTCCACTGGACAAAACCCGCGTCAGTGGGCGCCCACGGCCTCGCCATCATCTACAAAGGGTACCAGATAATACCTCTCGGGTCCACAGACCTCTATAGCGTCATGGGGATGCCCGTCCTCTTCGGAAGCGAGGCCACCGTCAAGACGGTCCTGGACGTGATAAGTGGCGACGCCCCCACCACCGACGGTTTCGTCCTCCCCTACGACGAGACCGATGACCTCCAGATATCGGTCCTCGGAGAAAAAGCCGCCACCACCAATCCGAACTTGGTGCCTCCTCTTGGTGGAGATTACCTCGAGTCCTACCTGGGCATAAGCCCCACAGATGACAGGTATATGCTTACGGCGAAGTACCTCTCCCCAGGCGCCGGAAGCGAGAGAAGGTTGAACGAATTGGCGGAGATCCACGGCCTCCAGATGTATTCAGAGGGCGACACCGTCATAGTCTCTGGTTTGATAGAAACCCAGAACTTGCAGGAGACGCTGGGAGCGTTCATCGCTCCATAGCGCAACCTTTTTAGCTGGGAAGCGGCCCCCATGAGCTAAGCCTTTTTGGGGCGATTTTTGCGATGAATGATGACGGGCACCGCCCTGAAGGAGAATGAAGATTATGGCAAGACCTATATACGTTAGATTTGACGTTCCAGCTGACCTGGCCTCCAAATCTCTAGAAGCTATCGAGCTGGCCCGCGACACTGGAAGGCTCAAGAAAGGTACCAACGAGACCACCAAGGCCATCGAGCGCGGCATAGCTAAGCTCGTGGTGGTGGGAGAAGACGTGGAGCCTCCAGAGATCGTGGCCCATATCCCGCCGCTCTGCGAAGAGAAGAAGACGCCTTACATTTACGTCAAGAAGCAAAGCGAGATCGGCGCAGCCTGCGGCATGAGAGTAAAAAGCGCAGCAGTCGCCATCCTGGAGCCTGGGAAGGGAAAGGACGTTTTGGACGAGATCGTGCAGAAGGCCCAGGCCCTGAAGTAGGGGTGGTAGCTGATGGCAGACGAATGGGAAGGTGTTCCCGCCGAAGTCATAGAGATCATCGGCAACACTGGGATGCATGGTGAGGCCACCCAGATAAAATGCAGGATTCTGGAAGGGAGCAACAAGGGTCGCATCATCACCAGGAACTGCGTAGGCCCCATCAGGATGGGGGACGTTCTGATGCTGCTTGAGACCGCAAGAGAGGCAAAGAAGCTTACCACCAGGTGAGGTCTCATGGAAGAGAGAAAGTGCTCCTTTTGCAACCGGAACATAGAGGCCGGCACAGGGAAGATCTACGCCAAAAAGGACGGCACAGTGTACTATTTCTGCTCGTCCAAATGCGAGAAGAACATGATTGGGCTCAAGAGGGTTCCAAGAAGGATCGAGTGGGCCATCAAAGGGTGGTAGGCTTGGAGAGGACTTTCGTCATGATCAAGCCAGACGGCGTTCAGCGCGGTTTGGTGGGCAAGATCGTCCAGAGGTTCGAGGCGAAAGGGCTCAAGATCGTGGCCATGAAGATGAGGACTCTTCCCCTGGACGTCGCACAAGAGCATTACGTCGAGCATAGGGAAAAGCCCTTCTTCGGTGACCTCGTCGACTTCATCACCTCTGGCCCATCGGTTCCGATGGTGGTGGAGGGGAAAGACGCCATCTCCGAGGTCAGGAAGATGAACGGGGCTACCAACCCCACAAATGCCCAGCCCGGCACCATCCGGGGAGATTTCGGGTTGGACATGGGAAGGAACGTGATTCACGGCTCCGACTCGCCCGAGTCGGCGCAAAGAGAGATCGCTCTTCACTTCAATGAGGCAGAGCTGATGGGCTACACCAGGATCGATGAGACCTGGCTCTACGAGTGAGTCGAAAAAGAAAGCATTTTACATGCAGATCTGCACGTCTGCGCGGAGGGCGGCCTCGCCGCCGCCTTCGATACCGACGGGGTCCGGATGTGATCGATCATGAAGCAGAAATCGAGGAAGGCGAAGAAGGGGAAGGGCCAGCCCGAGTCCAACCTGAGAACCCCCATCGTCTGCGTGATGGGCCACGTGGACCACGGCAAGACCACCCTTCTCGACAAGATCAGAGGCACCACTATCGCCGACGGCGAGGCGGGCGCCATAACCCAGCACATCGGAGCCACCGAGATCCCCCTCAACGTCATCAAAGAGGTCTGCGGACCGATCTATAGAGGCGACTTCCAGATACCGGGGCTCCTCTTCATCGACACCCCTGGCCACCATTCCTTCACATCCCTCCGGAGCAGGGGCGGATCTCTCGCCGATCTCGCCATCCTCATCGTGGATGTGAACGAGGGGTTCCAGCCCCAGACTATCGAGTCGATAAACATCCTGAAACGGTATCGAACTCCTTTTGTGGTCGCGGCAAACAAGATAGATCGGATATCAGGATGGAATTCCGTGAAAGGCGCGCCCCTCGCTGCGACTCTGAAAGCTCAGAGCGAGAAGGTCCGCACAGATCTCGACAACCGGATCTACGAGCTGATAGGAGAGCTCTATAAGTACGGTTTCAACTCAGATCGGTACGATCGGATCAGCGACTTCACCAAGAATGTGGGCGTCGTGCCGATAAGCTCCATCTCCGGGGAGGGAGTTCCAGACCTTCTGATGGTCCTTCTCGGGCTCGCCCAGAAGTTTTTAAAGGAGAATCTGATGGTAAGGGCCAGCGGTCCTGGCGTCGGAACCATCCTCGAGGTGAAGGAGGAGCGTGGCCTCGGCACCACCCTTGACGTCATCCTCTACGACGGCGAGTTCCGGGCTGGAGACACCATCGTTGTGGGAACCCTCAAGGAGCCGATCATCACCAAGATCAGAGCCCTTTTGAAGCCGAGGCCCCTATCGGAGATCAGAAGCGAGGAGAGGTTTCTTCCAGTAAAACACGTGGCAGCCGCAAGCGGCGTCAAGGTATCTGCCCCTCGAATCGAGAACGCCCTCGCGGGCTCAACTGTGAGGGTGGTGAGCGAGGTAGAAGACCCAGATCTTGTGGCCGAGGAGATCAAGTCGGAGCTGGAGACGGCGAGGATCGACACCGAAAATGTGGGCGTCATCATCAAGACAGATACCATCGGCTCTCTTGAGGCCCTGGTGGGGGAGCTGGAATCGAAGGAGATACCGATCCACGCAGCAGATGTCGGTCCCATCACCAGAAGGGACGTGATCAGGGCTGAGGCGATCCAAGACCCCCTCTACTCGGCGGTACTCGGCTTCAACGTCAAGATCCTCCCCGATGCCCTGACGGAGGTCCAGAAGAGCGACGTTCCCATCTTCCTCTCCGACGTCATCTACAACCTGATCGAGAACTACGACGACTGGGTGGCTAACCAGAAGATGAGGATGGAGCAGGAGCGGCTCCAGGCGGTGATAAGGCCAGGGATGATCAGGATTATTCCCGACTACGTATTCAGGCAGAGCAAGCCCGCGGTCGTCGGGGTCCAGGTGGTGGGCGGCAAGATCACAAACAACGTCACCCTGATGAGAGAGGACGGTGCTGTCATCGGGACGGTGAAGGGGGTTCAGATGAGCGGGGAGAACGTTGGCTCCGCCAGCGTCGGAAAGGAGGTGGCGGTATCCATCGACGGACCCACCGTCGGCCGCCAGATCCACGAAGGCGATATCCTCTACGTCAACATCCCCGAGAGGCACGTCAAGATCATCGAGGCCGAGCTGAAGCAGAGGTTCTCCGAGGACGAGCTGGAGGCACTGGAGAAGTTTTTGGAGATCAAGAGGAGCAAAGATCCGTTCTGGGGTCGCTGAAAACTCTCGATTTTTCATAATCTTCTCTCTCACTATTATTCTATTTTCTCATCTCCTCGGCGTTCTCATCCTTCCTGGCCTTCTGGCCAGAACCCTTAAATATTTTTATTTGACATCTCGACCTGGGGTGGGAACCGACCTGAGAATGGCTGGAGATTAGATCTAGTTCTCTGAGCCGATAAGATCGATCAGGGCCAATCCCCAGACAGACGGCGCTGAGATGCGATAGCAAAGATCCGGGCGATGTGCGTACGATCGCCATCATCCGCCGACGGGTTAGAACAAGAACTGCTACAACGAAGAATGAATAATGGTTAGGTGACTTGAATATGAAGGCGAGTTTGGTGCTGATAGGGCTTGTAATATCGATATTTCCCATGGTCGCCCTGGCCAGCGGCCAGGTCGAATCCGCCTTGGGAGAGGAGAGTGCAGAGGACCGATTTAATAGAGGGATGGGCAGCCCCTGGATCGTGAGCGAGAAGCTCGAAAGAGGATGGCATCCCGTCACCTTCTCCAAAGCGGAGTATCCGGAGTTCAGGTCTGCGTTCCAGGAGGAGATAGAGGAGGCGACGCTGGAGTTCGATGATCTGGCCCTTTTGGGCTACGTCACGATAGCCAGCGGCAACCTGACGGTGGCCGACCCCGTCCAGACCGGGTTTACGATACCTCAAGCAGCTGGGATTTACCCAATTTACGGGGTCATTGATTCGACAGAGGGTCTGAAAGCTCTGTACATCGATCTCGCCCCAGAAGATTCGGTGGTCTAGGCTGAAGATCTATTTCTCTTTTTGGCTCCTTGCTATTTTATGAGGGTAGATGGGACTTGAGTTTTCCTGGCGCTCCCTAACATTAATTTTGCAACCTCCGGCATATTCTTTTGGGCCGGAGGTAGTTAAAACCGGCGCGAAATTCTGAGCTTCGACAACGACCGCCGCGACTTCGGCGCCGGGCGGGCGGCGCAGGATCACTCCGGCCCGTCCTCCCCGTCGGCGGAGAACTCGTCCAGCAGGGCCTTGAAGCGGGGGTCGTCCCGGATGAACTCGAAGTCGGGGTCATGGCGAGCATAATCTGGCGCAGCCCTGCTTTAACTCTAAAAGCACTTAGGTTGTACTAAGGAGGTTTTGGATCCAATACCTCCCTCACCCTTCCCTCGAACTCCTCCACGCTTCCCGCATTCTCGATCCTTAAGTCCGCCGCCCGGATCGCTTCGCCCATCCCCCAGCCCAGCTCCCGAGCGTCCCGATTCGCCACGGCTGCTGCGAGGTCGGACTCGTTCGCGTCGTCGGACCTGCCACGCGATCCGATCCGCGCGAGACGGACCTCGTCGGGGACGTACACCTCGATGAGCGAAAAGCCGTTCGAGCTTCTCCGAAAGAGGTCCACCTCGGATTTGCTCCTGATTCCCTCCACCACGACCACGGGCGCCTCCGTCTCGCGGATCTTCGCTAGGCACCTGGTGGCGATGGCGTCGGGGCCCTCTTTATTTCGGAGGTCGCTACCGACGGCCCCGAGGTTTCTGTCGGTGGGGGCAAGATCCCGCCGGGCCGCCTCCTCCCGGATGACGTCGCCCATGACCACGACGGGTATGTTCATCTCTCTTGCGACGTCCGCGGCCACCGACTTCCCGGAGCCGGGCATCCCCACAAAGCCCACGATCTTCAAAATTGGTCACTTCCTCTGCTCATCTTCGTCGAAATCCTCGTCGTCTCCCCTCACCCTGTACTCGGCCTCGATCCCGATCAGCTTCTTCACCGCCTCGGCGAGGTCCCTCAGCTCTTTTGCCGGGACCGGATCGAAGGGCTCCTCCCCCTCCCGTGGCCTCCCCTGCTGGATGGTGAGCCTGCTGATTCCCAGGGTTCGGAGAAGCTCCCCGATCGTCCCCACCTCCTCGCGCGACGGCATCTCCGGGAAGACCGTCGTCCTCACCTCCAGGGGTACGCCGAGTTGGAGGCTGGTCTCAAGACACTCCCTCACCTTCGGGGCAACGTTCTCCCTTCCCGTCGCCCTGGAGTATTCAGGGTCGGCGAGGGGGGCCTTCACGTCCAGAAATACGTGGTCGATCGACCTGGCTTCGAGGAGGTCTCTCAGGACATTGGGGTAAAAGCCGCAGGTTTCGACTCCCACCTTCAGCCCCAGCTCCTTTGCGAGGCCCGCGATCTTTCGCGCCGCCCGAGGCTGGGCCAGGGGCTCGCCTCCCGAGAGGACGACACAGCTTACGAACGGCGAGGCCGACCTGATCTTCTCCTCGACAACGGCGAGGTCCTCGAAGCTCTCCCCCGACCGGAGGTGCCAGTTCTGGCAGTGAGGGCACTTGAGGGGGCAGCCCCTCAGAAATACGACGGTGGCGGCAACGCCGGTCCAGTCCACCGTGGAGAGGGGTACGATCCCTCCCAGGTTCACCCGACAGCTCTGCTGCTCAAGGTCTCCTTCTTTTTCTCCTCCCTTTTCATCTCCTCCAACATCCTTCATATCCGGCTTCTCCCTCCTCTCTGTGAACGCCCTCTTACTCGCGTCTTATCCGGCCCCGCTCCTGAGCTGGGCCATAAGCTTCTCTGCGATCCTGGGGCCGACGACCTCGGCGATCTCGGCGACGTCTGCCCCCTTCAGATCGTCGAGGCTCCTGTACCCGGCCCGGTGGAGCTTTCTCGCCCTCACCCTTCCGACACCCTTCAGATCCAGGAGGCTGAGGAGGTCGGGTCCCGCGCCGAAGTGAATCCTCTTTTCGAGCTGATAGATCCGAAACGTGGCCCCGAGCTCCAGGTGCTCAGAGAGGCGTCCCGCCGAGTGCATCAGCCACTCGGCCGTCTCCGCGACGCGCCTGATGTCGCCGGGCCCCACCCGGAACCTGTCGGCGATTTTCTCCTCCTCCGCCTCGCCGATCCACTCCAGGAGGAGGGCAGCGGTCTTCGCCTCCCTCATCATCCAGTCGTAGTTATCCTCGTTGCAGAACTCGCCGTAGTGCTGGTCGATAAACTCCTCAACCCATCCATCGGATGCCTGGACGTAGAGGGTGTCCATGTCCGGAGTCATGGTGATCAGGTGAAGGAGGGTGAGATCCGTGATCTTCGTCGTCTCCTTAGACCTGAGGTTGTCGACGACGATCCTCGCTGTGAGGGGATCGATGTAGAGGCGGGAGACGAGCGCTCCCAGGGGCGTTGGTCGCAGGTCCGGCTCGATCATCTGGCTTTCAATCAGAAAATCCAGGACCGTCTCTATGGTGGCGTCCAGGTGCCAGGCATCCTGCTGGTGGGCGTAAAAGGTGGAGTCTACGAACCTCTTCAGCTCTTCGGCATCTTTGGCAAACCCCGTAGCCATCGTCGAGAGGAGGTGGGTCCGGAGGGCCGGCTCCATGGCGAGCTTCGAGAAGATCTCCTCGGGCTCGCCGTGGACGTAATGGTCCAGAAGGTCCCTCGTCTCGGCGTCGTTCTTAGCCATCAGAAACGACTCGCCTCGCGGATCGAGCCCCGGCCTTCCGGCTCTGCCCGCCATCTGCCGGTACTCCATCACCGGGATCGCCACCATCCCCCTCGCCCCCTCGTACCGCTTGTAGCTCTTAATGAGAACCCTCCTCGCCGGAAGGTTCAGCCCCGCCGCCAAGGTCGGGGTCGAGGCTATGGCCCTGATCTCGCCAGACCGAAAGCCCCTTTCGACGATGGCCCTCTGTTCGGAGAGAAGCCCTGCATGGTGGAAGGCGACGCCGCTTTTGACGCACTCGGCGAGCTTCTTTCCCGTCTCGCTCTCTCCGGTCGCCAGCACCTTCTCAGAGAGGAGAGATTCCTGAACCCGGCCCTGTTTCTTCCTCTGACCTTCGTTCTGACCCAGATCCAGCCCCTGCCTCGTTTTCTCCGTCCTCTTTGAGACCACCCTTGCGAGCTTTGCGGCTGTCGCCTCGGCGTTCCGCCTGCTGCTCTCGAAGATCAGGATCTGGCCTCCCTGGTTCATGGTGTCCTCTACGAGGTCCACCAGGTCGTCCCGGCGCGAAGGTATGGAGACCGTCTCCCCCGGAAAGTGAAGCTCGCCGTTGCAGATCACCCCCTCCTTCAGCTCCACTGGCCTCCATCGGCTCTCGACGAGGTCGGACGATAGCCACGACGCCACCTCCCGGGCGTTGGCCACCGTCGCGGAGAGGCCGAGAACCTGCATATTCGGGTTGATCCTCAAGAGCTTTGTAATCGTCATCTCCAGGGTCGGCCCCCGATTCGTCGAGTCGAGGAGGTGGATCTCGTCGACGACCAAAACCGAGAGGTCCCGGATCCATTGGGCGCCATTCCTGATGAGGGAGTCGGCCTTCTCGGAGGTGGCGACTATTATATGGTTTCTCCCCAAATACTCGTCCCTCCTCTCCATATCGCCGCTGGAGAGGCCCACCTTTATGCCCAAATCTGAAAATCGCGAGAACGCAGCCTGCTTTTCCGAGGCGAGGGCCCGCAAAGGCACGATGTAAAGGGATCTGCCCCCATTCAGGGCAGCCTTCAGCATGGCGAGCTCCGCCAGCATCGTCTTTCCGGCGGCCGTCGGTACCGAGATGAGCAAATTCTTCCCCTCGAGAAGCCCCCTCTCGACCGCCTCGGCCTGGGGCGGATAGAGCTCTCTTATCCCCTCTTTCTGATAAAGTTCCACTACCTCCCGAGGGAGCCAGGAGGTCAGGTCCTCGATATCAAGCATCGTTTCCTCTACTCTTATATACAACGTGACGTTTACTATCTCGCAGAGCCGCGCCGCCCCGCGATCCTGGTCAGATTTCGGCGGGTGCGACGCCTTGTATGTATACTGCTGACGGAGATAATATTCATGTATTCTGATCGGATAAAATCCCTCCCACCATACCCCTTCGCCGCCATCGACAGGGCAAAGCTTGCGGCCCAGAAGAGAGGGGTGGACGTCGTCGACCTCGGGGTCGGCGACCCTGACCTGCCCACCCCCCAAATAATCATCGACGCCCTCTGTGAGGCTGCAAAGAACCCCGAGAACCACCAGTACCCCTCCTATGAGGGTAAGATCGAGTTACGGGCGGCCGTCGCCGACTGGTATAAAGAGACCTTCGGCGTCAACCTCGATCCCGAGTCCGAGGTTCTGGCCCTCATCGGCTCAAAGGAGGGAATCGCCCACGCGCCCCTGGCGTTTTTGAACCCGGGAAACCTGGCCCTCATCCCCGACCCCGCCTACCCCGTCTACAAGACCGCGGTCGAGTTTGCTGGAGGCGTTCCCGTGATAATGCCCCTCAGGAGAGAGCAGGGCTTCCTCCCGGACCTGGACGCCATAACCTCGGACCAGGCCCGAAAGTCGAGGCTGATCTTTCTCAATTACCCCAACAACCCGACGGGGGCCTGCGCTGACATACAATTCTTCAAAAAGCTCGTTGACTTCGCCAAGGATAACAACCTGATCGTCCTCCACGACAACCCCTACTCTGAGGTCTACTTCAGCGATAAAAGGCCGCCTTCGATCCTGGAAGTGGAGGGGGCTCGAGAGGTGGCCGTCGAGTTTCACTCCCTCTCCAAGACCTGCAATATGACCGGCTGGAGGGTGGGGTTCGTCGTCGGAGGCTCCGAGATCATCAAGGGAATCGGCGACGTCAAGAGCAACATCGACTCCGGGAACTTCGGAGCCGTCCAGGACGCTGGGATCGTCGCCCTCAAAAACTCCCCAAAGATCGCCGCTGAGATGAGGAAGACCTACAAGGCCAGGGTCGAGCTCCTCTATGCCGGCCTTTCGAAGATCGGCCTCGAGGTCGAGAAGCCCGAGGCCACCTTCTACCTCTGGGCCTGGACCGGCGGCAAGTCCAAGGAGTACACGAGAAAGCTGATCGACAACCTCGGGATCGTGGCGACGCCGGGGATCGGGTTTGGCGACTTCGGCGAAGGGTACGTTCGGTTCTCCGTCACCCAACCCACCGAAAGGATCACCGAGGCCGTTAAGAGGATGGAGAAGATGGTGGCAGAGGAGAGGGCCCTCTGACCGGCAGGAGGAGATACTTTGCTCGAAGATTACAGGGCTTCTGGAATTGAGTCGAAGTGGCAGCGGAAGTGGGAGGAGGAGGGCGTCTTCCATGCAGAGCCAGCCCTCAGAAAAAAGTTCTTCATAACGATACCCTACCCCTACCTGAACGGAAACCTTCATGCGGGCCACACGCGGACCTTCACCATCGGCGACGTCGTCGCCCGGTTCCGTAGGATGAGAGAAGAGAACGTCCTCTTCCCCATGGGGTTTCACGTAACGGGAACTCCCATCGTCGGCCTCTCGGAGCTGGTCAAAAACAAGGACCCCGAGATCGAGAGGGTCTACACCGAGCACCACGACATCCCCCCGGAGGTATTCGCCACCCTGACGACACCCCAGGCGATCGTCGACTACTTCAGGAGGGAGTCCAAGCTGGCGATGCAGTCGATCGGCTACTCCATCGACTGGAGGCGGGAGTTCACCACCACCGACCCCGCCTACAAGAAGTTCATCGAATGGCAGTACTACATCCTTCGGGGGCTCGGGTACGTCTCCAAGGGGAGCCATCCGGTGAGGTGGTGTCCCAACGACGATAACCCCGTCGAGGACCACGACATCCTCAAAGGCGAGGAGGCGACGATAATCGACTTCGCCCTGATCAAGTTCAGGTTAGGCGACCAGATCCTACCCTGCGCCACCTTGCGCCCCGAGACGGTCTTCGGGGTCACGAACCTCTGGGTTAACCCCGAGGTCGTCCACGCCGTCGCCCGGATCAATGGCGAGACGTGGATCACAAGCCAGGAGGCATACGAGAAGCTGACCTATACCGATAGGAAGGTGGAGAGGATCGGGGAAGTGAGGGGGAGGGACCTCATCGGCAAAAAGGTCACAAACCCCCTCACCGGAGCCGAGGTTCTGGTCCTTCCGGCCTCCTTCGTCGATCCCGACAACGGGAGCGGGATAGTCATGTCCGTCCCCGCCCACGCCCCTTACGACTACCTGGCCTTGAAGGACCTTTATGATCAGGACCTGAGGGGCTACGGGATCACAGAGGACCTCCGGAAGATCCGGTTCATATCCCTCATCGAGGTCCCCGACTACGGTGAGTTTCCAGCAGTCGAGGCTGCAGAGGAGCTGGGTGTCACTGACCAGAACGATCCCAGGGCCGAGGAGGCGACGAAGCTCGTCTACCGGAGGGAGTTTCACAACGGCGTCCTGAAGGAGAGGACCGGAAAGTACGCCGGGGTCGCCGTCTCCAAGATCAAAGACGTCCTCCTGGCAGACCTGATCGATGAGAACATCGCCGAGATATTCTACGAGTTCAGCGAGACCCCCGTCATCTGCCGGTGCGGGACCCGGTGCGTCGTCAAGATGGTCAAAAACCAGTGGTTTTTGAACTACTCCGACCCCGAGTGGAAGGGGCGGGTCCTTGACTGCCTGGAAGGGATGAGGCTCATCCCCGAGGAGATCAGGACCGAGTTTGAGAACAAGATCGACTGGCTGAAGGACAAGGCCTGCGCCCGGAGAAAGGGTCTCGGGACGAATCTCCCGTGGGACCAGGAGTGGTTGATCGAATCGTTGGGCGACTCCACCATCTACATGTCCTACTACATACTCGCAAAGTACGTCAATGACGGAATGAAGATCGACAACCTCGTTCCCGAGTTCTTCGACTACATATTCCTCGGGAAGGGCGATCCGGCCAACGTCGCCGAACTGACCGGGATACCCCTCGATAAGATCGTCCAGATCAGAAAGGACTTCGAGTACTGGTACCCCGTCGACCTCCGATCCTCCGGCAAGGATCTAGTCGCAAACCACCTCCTCTTCTTCCTCTACCATCACGTGGCGATCTATCCGCCGTCCCTCTGGCCGAAAGCGATGGCCGTCAACGGTTTCGTCTCTCTGGAAGGAAAGAAGATGTCCAAGTCTAAGGGGCCGCTCCTGACTCTGCGGCGGGCCGTCGAGGCCAATGGGGCGGACGTGACGAGGCTATACATCCTCTCAAACGCCGAGCACACCCAGGATGCCGACTGGCGTAACGAGGGGGTGGAGTCGACGAGGCAGCAGGTGGTCCGGTTTTACAACCTGGCGAGGGAGATCATCGGAGACCGGGAGATCGACGAGTCGGCGGAGCCGGAGCTGATAGACCGCTGGATGGAGAGCCAGCTCGCTAGGAGGATCATCGAGACGACGGAGGCGCTGGAGGCGGTCCAGACCCGGCGGGCGGTCCAGAGCGCCTTCTACCACATGATAAACGACATCCGATGGTACCAGAGGCGGGGCGGCAAAAATCGCCTCAGAACGGTCCTGAACGTTTGGGTGAGGCTGATGGCGCCCTTCACGCCCCACGTCTGCGAGGAGATCTGGGAGGAACTCTCGGGAGAGGGGGCCAAAGCTTTCGGGAAGGACTCTTACATCTCCCGGGCCCGGTGGCCCGAGGCCGACCCGGATAAGATCGATCCCGAGGCGGAGATGGCTGAGGCCCTCCTGGAGAGGACCCTCTCCGATGTCGAGGAGATCATCAGGGTCACGAACCGGGCACCCAACAAGATCACACTCTTCACCACCCCGACATGGAAGAGGGAGATCTTGAAGGCGGCCCTGGACCTGAAGGAGGTTGGTGACCTGAACGTCGGCTCGATCATGAAGACGGCGATGGCCCTCCCCGAGGTCGCAGCCCACAAGAAGGAGGCGCCGAAGTACGGCCAGAGGCTGATGAAGGGGGCTCATGCTCTCAATTCCGACCCCCTCAAGATCGACGAGTTTGCAACCCTCTCCCGGGAGAAGAAGTACCTGGAGCGGGCCTTCGGCTGCCCAGTCACAGTTTACTCTGCGGACGAGCCCGGAGAGGACCCCATGGGCAAAAGCAAAAACGCGGAGCCAGGGCGGCCAGCGATCTTTATCGAGTGAAGATCGAGAGGAGTGTAGAAAATTACCGAATTTAGGATGTGACCGCCACCGCCATGATCCATACCCTCGACGACTGGATTCGCCGCGAGGCGGCCCCGTTCTCCCTAGATTCGTCCGAGGCCTTCAACAAAGCCATCGACCGGATCGTCGCCACCCTCGGCAGCTCGGCAGTGCTCCTCGGCCTCGGCGAGTCGCTCCACGGCGGCGAGGAGATCCTCCTCCTTCGAAACCGGCTCTCTGCGCGGCTCGCCGAGGTCCATGGCTACAGCGCCATCGCCATCGAGAGCAGCTTCCCGCGAGGAAGAGCCGTGAACGATTTCGTGGCCGGTGGCGGTCCGGCATCGTACGAGGTCGTACGAGAGGAGGGGTTCAGCCACGGATTCGGCCAGCTCGAAGCGAACCGAGATTTGGTGGAGTGGATGCGGACGTTCAACTCTGACCCAGCCCACCGGATCAAACTCCGGTTCTATGGCTTCGACAGTCCGACGGAGATGTCCTTCGCCGATAGTCCAAGCCGGGTCCTCCATTTCGTCCTCGATTATCTCGCCTCGATCGACGGGGACAGCTACAGTGCACGTCGCAAGCGTATCGACTCCCTCCTCGGCCAGGACTCCGACTGGGAGAATCCGGCGGCGATGATGGATCCGGGACGATCGGTGGGCCTGTCACCCGAGGCGACAGCGCTCCGGATCGAGACGGAGGAGATCATCTCAGAGCTTTTGGTTTGCCGTCCAGAACTCGTCATCAAGGGCGGAGAAAATCGCTACCACGAAGCCGTCCATTATGCGAAGGTCGCACGGCTGCTTCTGAACTATCATGCAACCCTGGCGCGAAATTCGGACAAGCCGGGGAAGAGGATCGTCATGGGCCTCGGCCTTCGCGATGTGATGATGGCGAATAATCTCGAGTACATCGTCTCCCGAGAGCGAGGCCGGGGAAAGGTCATCGTCTTTGCCCACAACAGCCATCTTTCGCGGGTAAAGGCAGAATGGAAGCTGGGCGCGGACCTCCTCCGGTGGTGGCCCGCGGGCGCCCACCTTGCTGAGATCTTCGGCCCCCTATACGCGACGATCGGAACTGCCGTCGGCGTCTCCGAGGAGAACGGGATTGGTGAGCCCGAACCTGGCACCATCGAGGCGAGGCTCGCCGCAGCATCGAGGTCGGGATGGGGGCTCTTCATACCGACATCCGGGGTTCGGGGGCTTTCCGCCTCGGAGATCGGATCCCTCCCGATTCGGTCGGGGAGCGTCAAGAACCAGACCTACTTCCCGTTGACCCCTCGGAATCTCACCGACTTCGACGGCTTGGCTTTCCTGGACAAGGTGACATACAGCCGCGGTGGACCGCATCTGCAATAGCGGGGAGACGGATAAATATTTTTGCTGATATCGAAAAGGCTCCTTGAATCAATGCCCTCTAATTTTGTATCTTACCAGGATTTGTATTGTATCAGGTGATTTGGCCAGGGGTGTGGAGCACTTCGATCTTTTAAACCGTCTCCCAGGTCGAGGAAGTTCCATCCCGAAGGATCTCGTCGATCTGGACTGAGACAGCCACCAGATCCTTGAAGCCCTGGGCGGGTCGCTCTCTCTCTTGCTGGTGGGGTCTTCTCTATCCAGTCCTTGTCTGCCGGATGAGGTGCCACAGAGCAGCCTGAGAGATCTTTTATCGCCTTTGCAGCCCCAATATGGTCCGGATGGCCGTGGGTCAAAAAAAGGCGCGATATCTCTTCCGTGCCCCGGCACATCTCCCTCAGATAATCGGCGATGATTCCCTCGGAGGACGCCAAGCCGGCGTTTTTGATATAGCGATCGATCCCTTCTGCCATCGTGGGCTGAAGGAGATCCTGCGACTTTCGGGCTTGGCGAACCGCAGCTCTTTATTACCTTGGACTCGAAAGCCCCAATGATGGCCAGGGATAGAAAGGACTACTTCTATAGAAAGGCCAAGTCCGAGGGATACAGAGCTCGATCGGCCTTCAAACTCCAGCAGATAAACAAGAGGTTCCGGCTGATTAGGAGGGGCGACGCGGTCCTGGACCTGGGGGCCGCCCCGGGCGGTTGGCTCCAGGTGGCAAAGGAGATCTCCGGCGGCCGTGTAGTGGGAGTCGACCTTTTACCCATCGAGCCGATCGACGGCGTCACGACGATCAAGGCCGACATCACCGCCCCGGAGACCTTGGAGCTGATGACTGAGGCCCTCGGCGGAAAGGCCAACGTCGTGATCTGCGATGCAGCGCCGAACCTCTCGGGGAACTGGACCCTCGACCACGCGCGGTCCATCGACCTCTCCTCGTCAGCCCTTCGAGTGGCAAAGGAAGTCCTCGAACCCGGCGGAAACTTCCTGGTCAAGGTATTCCAGGGGGACACCTTCCTGGACTTTCTCTCTGAGGTGAGGGAGAACTTCAGGAGGGCTCAGGCCCACTCGCCGGCCGCCTCCCGGAAGGAGAGCGCCGAGATGTACGTCGTCGGCCAGGGCTTCTTTTTGCCGCCGGTGAAGGTGGGAGACGTTTTGGACCTGGAGATCGTCGGTATCGGCAAGTCTGGAGATGGAATCGCCGAGGTCGAGGGGTTCAAGGTCTTCGTTCCCGGTGCGTCGGTAGGCGATAGGGTACATGTGAGGATCCGATCGATAAGGTCCGGCCACGCCGTCGGGGCGGTCGAGGCGCCGGAGGCGCTCGAGTAGCAAGAGAAAGGCCAGGCTGATTTCGAAAACTATTTTAGATCGACTGACCCCCACTTAAATGTGACAGTCTTCAGAGCGTATGACGTGAGAGGCGTCTATGGAACAGAGTTCACCGAGGATATCGCAAAAAGGGTGGGAAAAGCCCTGGGATCCTACCTTCCCGAAGGCAGGATCGCCCTCGGGAGGGACACCAGGAAGAGCGGTCCCTCGGTGGAAAGGGCCTTTCTCGAAGGGGTCTTATCCACTGGATGCGACGTTGAGAGCTATGGGGTTTTACCGATATCGATTATCAGCTTTGAGACCTGGAGAGGAGGCTTAGATGCCGCAGCCTACATCTCGGCCTCTCACAACCCGGCCGAGTACAACGGGATCAGGTTCAGGACCACTGAAGGCTACGGGATGCTCTACCACAAGACCGAGATGATGGACCTCTACGAGAAGGGCGCTTTTCGGGAGGGCGAGGGGAAAAAGACCGACCGCGCCCCTGAAGATGCCATCAAGAGGTACGCCGATTACGTCGAGGACAAACTGGATTTCGAGCGGCCCCTCAGGATCGTCCTGGACATGGGTAACGGCTCGGCCTGCGGTATGTCCCTTCTCTACCAGAGGCTAGACTTCGACGGGAGGGTGATCAACGGCAAGCCAGATGGTCTGTTTCCAGGCCGTGGCCCGGCCCCCACCGAAGAGTCCCTGAAGGTGGCGGCAAATACGGTTGTGAAGACAGGTGCCGATTACGGAGTCGGCTTCGACCCCGATGCCGATCGGGGCCTGGCCATCGACGATCTGGGGCGGATCGTAACTCCCGAGAAGGTGGCGGTGATTCTAGCCAAGGAGAGATACGGCCCCGGCGACAAGGTGGTGGCGGGCTTCGACTGCTCTATTATCCTGGAGCGGGAGCTGGAACCCCTGGGGATCGAGGTGATCAGGGAGAGGGTCGGAGACGTCTACGTCGCCAACCGGGTCAAAAACGAGGGCGCTGTCCTCGGTGTCGAGCGAAGCGCCCACTTCTTCCTCTCGGAGTTCCAGCTTTCAGACGACCCCTTCGCCATGAGCTTGGCCCTCGGCGAGGTGATATCCCGGGGCGAGAAGCTATCGGACCTTGCGGACACCATCCCCGACTACCCCTACATCCAGAAGAGCATCAGGATAGAAGGATCTCCAGCCGAGGTGATGAGACGGCTTGCGGGCGATCTGGCATCTCTGGAGCCGGACACCACCGACGGCCTCAAGATCTGTTCTGAGGACTATAGCGTCCTCATAAGACCCTCCAACACCGAACCCCTTATCAGGCTCTACGTCGAGACAACTAAAGGGGACGGGGAAGAGCTGGTAAATAGGTTTGAGGGTTTCATCAAAGGGGCCCTGAGGTGAAAAGAGCTATAAATCGGCCGCCCAGATCGAGATATACCACTCGATCACCCTTTCCCATATCGAGACCGAGCTGATCAAAATTGACCCTCAAAGACGTCTGCATTCTGATACCGACCCTCAACGAGGAGGATGCCATCGCCGAGGTGATCGACGAGTTCAGAGCGATGGGTTTCGAAGATATCCTGGTGATCGACGGCCACAGCTGCGATCGGACCCGCGAGCGAGCTAGAGCGGCAGGGGCGCGGGTCGCCGTCCAGAGCGGCAAGGGGAAGGGCCAGGCTCTCAATGAGGCCTTCGATCTTATCGAATCGGATTACATCGTGATGATCGACGGTGACGGGACTTATCTCCCCTCGGAAGTCCACCTCCTCCTCGATCCCGTCCTCGGGGGAAAGGCCGACCACGTCATGGGAAATCGGTTCGGAAACCTCCAGAAAGGGGCCCTGACGCGACTGAACTCGGTGGGAAATAAGCTGATCAACTTTTTCTTTCGTCTGATATACGACGTTCCCTTAAACGACATCCTTACGGGATATCGGGCCTTCACCCGAGAGAGTGTCAGCCGCCTCGACCTCTCCATGACAGGATTTGAGATCGAGACCGAGATGACCGTCGACAGCGTCAAAAAGGGGCTCAATATCGCCGAGGTTCCCATAACTTACCAGTCGAGGTCGAGGGGCACCAGGACGAAACTCAATCCTTTCATGGACGGTGCCAGGATCATAGTCACCATATATCGCATGGCCAAGACGCACAACCCGCTCTTTTACTTCGGCCTTATGGGCTCTTTCTTTGGCGCGGCCGGATTTGTCATCGGCCTGTACGTCGCCATCGAGTGGCTCACCACCCGGACTGAGCACATACCCCTGACGATCCTGACGGCCCTTCTGATCATAGTGGGATTCCAGCTCTTCTTCATGGGCATCCTCGGAGATGCCGTAGCCTCAATGCACCAGGAGGTTTTGAGGGAGATATACAAAAATCAAAAGAAAAAGAACTGAAATTTTAAAAAGTTAAAAAATAAATAAATTTTGTTGGGTCATAACAGCTGAAATCTGCGACCGATATGATCGAGGCATATATGAAATTTTTGAGCATGTTGAACGCCCTCAGCCAGGTTGCCAGCCGCTATTTCGCTATCTGGGTTCTCCTCGCCGCCATCATCGGCCTTTTGCATCCTTCGACCTTCCGAGGCATCCTCCCCCACGTATCGCTGCTATTGGGAGTAATCATGTTCGGTATGGGGATGACCCTCCGAGTCGAGGATTTCAGGGAGGTCCTCGTCAGGCCGAAGGAGGTAGCCGTCGGAGTCGTCGCCCAGTATACCATCATGCCCCTCCTCGCTTATGGTATCGCCGAGGCGTTCCGCCTTCCAGGAGAGATAGCCGTTGGGGTCGTTCTCCTGGGAGCCTGTCCAGGAGGCACAGCCTCCAACGTCATCACCTACCTCGCCAAAGGCGACGTAGCCCTTTCAGTGGCCATGACCACCGCTTCGACCCTCATCTCCCCGGTGATGACCCCCCTTGTCACCCTCCTCCTCGCTGGAGCTTGGGCTCCGGTCTCAGCGGGAGATCTCTTCGTCTCCATCGTCAAGATCGTCCTCTTCCCCATCCTTTTGGGCCTGGTCCTCCACCTCCGTTTCGAGGAGGCTGTGAACCGGTGGATCGCTGTCTTGCCCCTGGTCTCGGTTGTAGCGATCGTTGCCGTCGTCGGGGCGATCATCGGCGCCAACGCCGGCCAGATCATCTCAACTTCCCAAGCCATCTTTGCCGTGGTGATCCTTCACAACCTCCTGGGCCTCCTCCTAGGCTACGGCGCGGGCTCGGCCGTCGGGGCGACGGAGGCAAAGAAAAGGGCCATCGCCGTGGAGGTGGGGATGCAGAACTCGGGGCTCGCCGCGGCCCTGGCCCTGGCCCACTTCAACCCCGTGGCCGCGATACCAGGGGCCATATTCAGCGTTTGGCACAACATCTCAGGCCCAATCCTAGCCACATGGTGGACCCGGAAAAACGAGCAAGAGCGCCGGTCGAAATGATACCATCCTACCTTCACAATCAAGAGGGAAAGATGGCTGACCACAGGACTGTGAAAAAATAGTTAACATTGTTGAAGATGACAGGGGGACAGTGAATGCTCCCCTCCCTAAAACTTCATCTTTTTTTGTTAGGCGTCTGAAAGCGTCGTCGAAGGTTTGGGCCTTTTCAGGCCGATAAAAGTCGGACAGCTTTTTTATTCGTCGAGAGAAGCCAGCAGGTCATCCACGCTATCAAACCGCTTGCACAGGCCCGTCTTGCCCTCCTTTTCGGCTTCAAGCACCTCCGCTATTAACTCTTTGCTGAACTCCCCATCGGAGTCGGAGGCTTGCAGGTCGGCGTTCTCTCTATTGACTTCCGTTAGAGCCATCTCTTCCACCTTCACCATCAGTTGTAGTTACTACTAAATACTATCCCGATGCTTGCCCATAAGCGCGTGAGTGGCCCTCCAGGCCCCCCCGCCGTCGCCGGACCGGGGGCGGGACCGCCCGCCGGGCGGCGGGAGAGGGGCGCGCACCCACCTAGCGCCCGCATCATCGCTGCCACTTTCTCGCGAAAGTGGCGATGAAGGCGGCCCACATAAAGGTGCCGAATACGGCCTGAATTCGTATTGCTAGGTATTATATATAAAATATGTAATATATGGTCACGGTGAAGGTTGGAGAAGGCGGCAGAAGCTCATTTCCAATACTGGGGATGGCCCTCTAAAGGTCTTCGTAATCCTCCACGCCGTCGAGGAGCCTTCTGATAGCTTTGGTATTGCTCCAGACCTCGATGAGCCCGTCCTCATTGATTCTGTCGAAGTGCTTATCATTGGTGATCAGAACCGCATCGAGATGGAGGCAGGTTGCAGCATGGACGACGTCCGAAAGCTCGCTCTCGGGGAAGAATGGTGCACAAGCATCTATCTCCGCCTGGGTGGGATTGACCTGTATCACCGCCTTTTTCAGATAGTTCAACAGGTCGGATGCGTCCAACGCCTCGGCGTATCTCTCGTATTCAAAGATGAGAAGCTCATCTGCAAAAAGCTCCGCTGGCCCGTCCAAAAGGTAACATACGAGTTCGGTGCTCTTGGTCCATCCGCGTTTAACTGCGGCGATGAAGACCGTGTTATCGAGGAGATACCTTGAACTTCTGGCGGGCAAGTTGATTGCTCTCCTCTTCGATCTCCCGTTCCAGCTCTTCGAGATCGACAGACTTGGCCTTATCTATCGCGTCTTTCAGCAGCGCTCGAAGGTCGATCCTCTTGAGGATGATCGTATCCTCTCCGAGGTCTTCCACCGCGAACTCGTCTCCTTCTTTCAGCTTCATCTTCCTTCGCAGATTGCTCGGAAGCTGCACCCTCCCTCTATCATCGATTTTGGCGAGCGGCATATCCTCGGTCAACTCCATCCCATTTAACCCATTTATCCCATAAAACGTCTCCGGTTCTCACAACCCACTGGAGTTCAAGACATGACCATCCCCTGCCGCCCCTTCCGTTGTCGAGCACCTGGGGCGGGACCGCCCGGCGGGCGCTTGGCGGAGGGGCGCGCCCTCCTGTGCCCGCATCACCGCTGCCACTTTCTCGCGAAGGTGGCGATAAAGGCGGCCCACGAAACTCGTTCTCGCTCACCTTGTGATCTTTTTCGCCATCACGACCACGAAGAGCGCGTGGAAGAGATACCAGAGGACGCCCTATATCATCACCGCGTACTTGCAGAGCCCCACCGGGTGAATCCCCGTCAGGACCGTGAAACTGAAGTAGAGGCACTCGCCTCACGAAGGAGAGACGGCACCATCGTCGATGGTAAAATATTTAAAAAAAAACTCGCATTTCATCCCAGGTCCGGCATCTCCGGCGGCCGGTATATCCCCTGCTCGGTTATGATCGCAGACACCAGGTCCAGGGGCGTGGCGTCGAAGGCCGGGTTGTAGACTTTGACCTCAGCCGGAGCGAGCTGTTTGTTTCCTAAACGCCTGATCTCGTCCGGGTCCCTCTCCTCGATCTCGACGTCCTTTTCTGACCTTTCGAGGTCGAAGGTGGAGATGGGGGCTGCGACGTAAAAGGGAATCCCATGAGCCTTCGCCAGGACGGCGAGGGAGTAGGTCCCGATCTTGTTGAAGACGGCGTCCTTTGTAATCCGGTCGGCGCCGACGATCACCTTATCGACAAGGCCCTGGCGCATGGCCATCCCGGCCATGTTGTCGCAGATCAGGGTGACGGGGATGTTGTCTTCTGAGAGCTCCCAGGCCGTCAGCCTCGACCCCTGGAAAAGCGGCCTCGTCTCGCAGGAGTAGACGCTGATTTGCTTTCCTTCGGCCACCGCCGACCGAATGACCCCCAGGGCCGTCCCCCAGCCGACGCAGGCGAGCCTCCCGGCGTTGCAGTGGGTGAGGACGACGTCCCCGTCTTCGAGGAGCGACGCGCCAATGTTGCCGAGGGCCCGGTTGATGGCCAGATCCTCCTCGGCGATCAATTCCGCCTCCGCCAGGGCCGCGGCCCGGATCCCGTCGGCGTCGGAAGTAGCGGATTCTCTTATTTTGTCCAGGGCCCTCAAAACCCGGTCGACGCCCCAGGAGAGGTTGACGGCGGTAGGCCTCGCGGCCCTGATGACCTCGGCAGCTTTTTCTATCTCTCTGAGGAGTGCGGCCGGGTCTGTGGCCGCCGACCGGGCCGCCGCGAGGGCCACGCCGTAAGCCCCCGCCGCCCCCAGGGCCGGGGCCCCCCGGACCCGCAAGGATATGATCGCCTCACAGAGCTCGTCGACCAACTCGACCTCGATCGTCTCAAGCCTCTCGGGCAGAAGGGTCTGGTCGATCATCCCGATGGCTCTGTTTTCAGAGCTCCACCAGATCGTCCTCAAGCTCAAGGCGTCACACCCGGCTGAAGACCTTGACCTCGCCGTCGATGACGACGACGAGCTCGTCGACGTTCTCGAAGATCCCATGCTCGACAACGCCGGGAATCTCCGAGAGCTGGGCCGCCAGGAGGCCCGGGTCCTCGATGACGCCGAAGTCAGCGTCGATGACGAAGTTCCCGTTGTCGGTGATCACCGGGCCGTCCTTCATCTTAGCCTGCCGGATCGTTGGGGTCCCGCCCAGCTCCTCGATCCAGATTTGAGCAAGCCTGGCGGCGAAGGGGAGAACCTCCACAGGGACTGGATGGCTGAGAAAATCGACATATTTAGAGGAGTCGGCGACGATCACAAACCACTGGGCCGAGGAGGCTACGACCTTCTCCCTCGCGTGGGCCGCACCCCCCCCCTTGATCGCCGTGAGGTCAGCGGAGATCTGGTCCACCCCGTCGATGGCGAGGTCCAGGATCGGGTCCTGGTCCAGGGTGGTGAGAGGAATCCCCGAAGCTATCGCCAGCTCCTGGGCCTGGTAGGAGGTGGGGACCCCCAGAACCTCCATCCCCACCTCCACCATCTCTCCGATCCTCTTTATCGTCCAGGCGACGGTGGACCCGGTCCCCAGACCTAGAACCATCCCATCCCTCACCATCTCAGCCGCGGCCTCTCCCGCGGTCTTTTTCTCCTCGGCGTTAGAATCCGGCGTTCTCACCATGAAGATCTCCTCCTGTTGGCCTCCTGATTTAGTCGATGACCTCGCTTCTGACCGTGGTGAATACGGGCCCTCGGACGTCGATCTTCCTCTTTCTGCCGGTGATGTACCTCTCCAGGGCCGGCTCGAGCTCGAGATTGACGTCCCCGGGGCTCCTCACGATCCGGACCCTCGTCTCCGACCCCTCGCCCCTCAGGGCCGCATCCTCCGCCTCCCGGGCAGCCAGCTCCGCGAAGGAGTCGATGAACCTCATCCCCGTGGTGACCCCGTTCTCGAAGGCCTCCTCCCACTTGCTCGTCTTGGGTATCCCTAGGATGTTCTCCTTGTAGACGATCACCTCGTTCATCGCCGCGGGACCGCAGAGCTTAGTGTTCTCTTCGGGCTCCACCACTCTGACGACGACCTTCCGGCCGGAGAGCTCGCCCCTCCAGGCCTCAAACTCGCACGGGCTCGGGGCGTCACCGTGCTCCTCGCAGGTCTTGACGATGGCCCTTGCGACCTCGATCCCGGCCTGGGTTTCCGGCTCTCTCTCGACCTTGATCATCATCGCCATATCCCTCGCCGAGAGGTCGGGGTCCTGGACGAACTGGGGGTAGGCGAGGGCGCGGAGGTCGGCGGCTCCGTAGAGTATCATCGCCAGCCTCTCCACCCCCAGGCCCAGGTTCATCACCGGGTACGAGACGTCGTACATCGAGAGGGCCGTCGGCGAGTAGATCCCAAAGGTGGCGACCTCGACCCAGCCGGTGCTGTACTTAGTGCTCGACCCCACAAGTCCCGGATGGTAGGCGTAGACCTCAATCTGGGTATCGGGGACGTAGTACTTGCTCCTCTTGTCGTCGGGGAGGAACCTGAACTTCTCAAATCCGAACTGGCTGAGGAGGCCGTCGGCGACCATCTTTCCGTCCTCGACGGATAGCTCCTCGTCCATGATGACGCAGCTCGCCGAGTGGTAGGTCATCAGCCTCGCCGCGTCCTCCGACTGCTCCCGCCGGAAGCAGCGGTCTACGGAAAATAGTTTTACGGGGAGGCTCGCCCTCTCTGCGAGGCTTCCCAAGGATATGAACCAGCCGGAGGTCATGTGGCTCCGGAGGGTCTTCGTCGTGGCGACGGGCATAAGGGCCTCGAACTCAGGGAATACCTCCTCTATGAGGGTCGAGACGAGGGCGTCAGACGCGCCCAGGGCCGCTGAGATCTCGTGAACGAGGTCGTCCCCCTCAACCGTCCCCTTCTTGTACCCGTGGAGAATCTTCCGGACGCTGTCCACGTCTTCGGCCGTAAGATTCCTGCCCAGGAGCGCTTTCATCTCTCCTACCCTCTCGTCGGAGATCCCGACGTCGGGTCGCGGAAGGCCTGCAAGGTAGAAACATCGATCCAGAACCGCCAGAGCCTCGCTTCCAAACTGCTTTTTGACCTCCTGGTCCTCGACGATCAACGGGTTCATCGCTTCGTCGAAGCCGAGGCGGAGGTAGGCCTCCCGAAGCCTTTCGATCACATCAAAGATAGGATGAGGCGTCCCGTAAGAACAGATGCGCCTTGGATAGCGCCGGTTTAAGGACGGCACATCTATGTACTCCCTTCCCAGCTGCCAGGCGGCGTTGAAGTCCTCGCCGGCAGCCTCCCGAATGCGGGCTGGATCGAACCTCATAGTGGCAGAGATTGGGTCACCTCCCTTTAAGACTTTTGGGAGCGGGACGTCGGTTGTTTTATAACTGTGCATCCCGCTCTGAATATAGAGAGGTGGGAACGGCCTTGAAATGGTTGAAGAAGATCTTTTCGAAGGAGAAAGGCGGCGAAGAAGACCCAGGCGTTGAGGCGCCCCTCACCCTCGCCCTCTCTCACGTCAAAGACTGGCTGGAGGATAGGTCCCATGAACCGGAGTTCGAAGAGAGGGTCCGGTCCCTCTACGACGCTATAGAGAGGGTGGCAAAGAACCTGGAGGGGGATCTGTTAGCCCTGGAGAGGGCGGAGCCGAAAGAGGACGTTCCGCCCCGGCTCCTCAAAGCAGGATCTGCAGCCCGAGAGAAGGTGACGCGACAGATGGCGGTTCTCTCCGATAGGCTCACCCCACCCCTCAGGGCGGATACAAGATCGGCAGAGGAGTACCATTCGGTGATGTTGAAGCATCTCCAGAACACCGTCCAGAAGTTCGGGCGGGCCCAGAGGTACACCGCCGCCCTCTTTCCGAGGGAGGTGGAGATGATCAACTCCGATCTCGGAGCGATCAGCCGCCACCTCTCCGATCTCGGTGATGAAGTTCGGGAAAGGAAGGAGAGGCTCGAGAAGTTCTTGGAGGCGGCAGATCTCGCATCCCAGGTCTGCGAAAGAAGAGACCAGATTGAAGCCCTAAAAGATGAGATCTCCGGAGACGAGGACCTCCTGGCGACGTTGAGGGATCGAGAGAGGGGCCACCAGAAGGAGATCGAATCTTGGACCCGAAGCGACGAGGGGAAGAGGAACCTCGACGAGAGAAAGGCCCAGGAGAAGAAACTCAGGGAGCGTGACCAGATAGAGATGAGCATGGCAGACTTGGTATCCCCTCTCACCAAGGCCATATCCAGGATCGTAAAGCAGGACGATAGCGATCGGATCGTCCTCCAGCACCGAGGGATCTTCGAGCAGCTCTCCAGCTCCCCGGCCAAGGCTCTTGAAGGCGACGTCTCGGGAGCCCTCTTGGAGCTGAAGTCCAAGGTAGACCTTCTGGGCCTACGGGACAAGAAGAGAGCGCGGATCATCGAGCAGATCGACCACTTGCTGGAGGACAGGCCTCTTGAGGTCCTGAAGGCCCGACACCTCCGGCTCCAGGATGAGATCGAGGAGCTGGAGCGGAACCTATCCAAAAGCAGCCGCGAAACAGCACGGCTCAAGGAAAAGCGCGACCAGGTCCGCCAGAGGATCCAAGCCCAAGAGGCGGCCATCGAGGAGAGAAAAAGGAGCCTCGCCGCCCTGGAGGAGAGGCTCTCTGGGGATCTGGCAGATCTGAAGATAACTCTTGAAGATATATCAGAAGGGCCGGTGGAGATCGACGTTCGTAAATGAGATCGTTAGTACCTTTTTACCTTGAGAGCACATACGGGAAAGGATATCCGGCATCAAGCTGAAGGTTCGAGGCGTCGCGGCGCGAAAGAACGCCAGATTATCTGCGGAGAATGAAAATGGAGGTCTTAGCGAAGACGGGCGAGGCTCAGAGCATCGAAGAGACATGCTGATGGGTTGTCGATTCTGCGTGGGACGCGAATATCGGGGAGATCAGCTAACTCCCACCATATCGAGGGCAACCCTTATTAATGCCGTAGGGGTGACGAACTCCGGATCCTTCTTCTTGTTGTATCTATCCCAGCCCGTGATCTTACAGTAGTCGACGTTCATCTCGCCCTTCATCAGCAGCCGGGCCATCTCCTGGAACTTGAGGGCGTTTCGCTGCGTCGGAAAGTTGACCAAGTTGACGGAGCCTTCGTTCGTCTCCACCTCATTCCGACATATCATCTGGTCGGCGACCGCCAGTGCTCCGACGATCTTGCCGTGGATCGCCGCCAGATGGTGGACAGGAACGGCGCTGTAGATGCGTTTCATGGTACTGAGGATGGGGGCCTCATGTATCGAGATAAGATCCAGTTCTTCCGGGTTCATACAATTCATCTCAACTTCTTCAGGCAATTTTTATTATGACTGTTATCTACATATCAAAACTAAAAAAATGAAAACGGTGGGTCAAAATTATGGCCCATAACCCGTCTCTGATCGCGCAGCAAATTTGCATAGATCATCGTCACATTGCCGGATATACGAAGATCCTGCCCTCTTTTTCCTCGAGGCCCATGAACTCTAGATACTCCCCATAGACCTCTTCCGCATCAAGCTCGATCCCAGGATGGAGGATCTCTGCCAGAAGCTGGAGGCCGAATACGCTGTCCATCCCGAAGAGGCTCTGAGCCTTTACGATGTAAACACGGCCGTTCTCTACGGCGGATATCTTCCGGGCGCCGGGCCGGCTCAAGAGCTCGTCCAGCTTCTCCTCCAGCTTATCGGCGTCTTCAGAAGAGGAGGCGCTCCAACCCGGAAGGCCGTCGGATGCCTTGAGATAGTCGGTCTTGATGATCACATCGGGGTTCTGAGATACAACCCATTCCCAATCGACTTTGGGATACGCCATCTCCTCTTTCACGACGTTCTCTCCTCTCGCCTTCTCCAAAAGCATCGCAGATCCGGATTGGGCACCGAAGGTGGTCAGCTCGCCCACCCCCGTTGAGCTTCCGCTCTCCAGGTAAACCCTGGGACGGTCCAAATCAACTACAGCGGACTCAACCTCAACCGCTTTTTCATCATACCAGTCCAAGACCTCCTTCGCCCGGTCTTCCGTTCCAAGAATCAAGCCCATCAGCGAAAGCTCCCTGCTAAGGTTCTCCTCCTTGTAAAAGTCGAGACCGAGAACAGAAAGCCCCTCGATGGACTCGAGGCTCTTTGAGACCGCATCAACCCCATTCGGCTTTCCGGGATAGACATACCCAACGACGATGATGTCGGGAGTCATAATCTGACTCCCGTTATAAGCGATCTCCCCGATCATCTCATAATCTATGTCGGTCCAGGTGCCCACCGAAGGGCGATCCTTCAGACGATAAAACTCGTAGGTCTCCTTTATCCCCTCCGCCAGGCCGACGATTCTATTGGAGGCGCCGAGGATTGTAATGGCCTCTGCAGCATCGGTATTCAATACAACGGCCCTCTGAACGGGCACGGGAATAGTAACCTCGCGCCCCGCCGAATCGGTGACGGTCATCGGATAGCGGTCGTCCTCCGCGGATTCGGCTCCCAGCATTGTTCCTGGGAGCGACGAGCTGAGCATGATGGCGATCGCCATCAAGATTGCATGTTTGAATGGCCGATTCATATTTTTTCACCCAATTTTTACGTATCCATCGGTTGATCAATCACAAAAGCGCCTGAGCTCCAAAAAGGAGGAAATTCAGCTCTCCTTTAGAGGTGGATAGACGAAAACACCGTGCTCATCCAGGTCATAATCAAGCCCCTGGAACCTGGTCAGATACTCCTGATGGATCGCCTGAGGGTCCAAGTCATCGAAGATATCGGGGTGTAAGAACTTTGCAAGATATGCAAGAGAAACAAACCAGCACGGTCTGCTGGTGATCTCTGTGGTAAACAAGTAGATTTTCTGCTCCTTTATGGCGGTAACGTTGGCGAGTTCAGGGCGGCTGGTTATCTCGACCCATTCCGTCTCCATCTCGGAGATATCATCCGCGTTATAACCTCCAGGCGCGCTCCATTGAAACATCACCTCAGGATCTGCCACGATAAGCCATTCCAGGTCCACCTCTGGGTACATCCCGCCGGTCCCGCCCCTCAGATCAGCCGCTACATTCGCACCCCCTGCCATGAGGCACAACATGTGAACGATAGAGCCTTCAGAGCCTGGCTTCCAGATGCTATACATCGGATACACTCGCGGCCGTTCAACATTGGATAACGCTGCCAGGCGATCTTCTATCAGGTTGAGACAGCCCTCCTCAAACGCTACGAATTCTTCTGCCGAATCCTTTTCATCCAGGAGGTATCCCAGTATCATCATCTCCTGAAGGGAAAAGTCGGGATAAGTGAAGCCCATGCGGACAACGGGAATCCCAAATCCCTGCAGCTTATCTTCCAGCTTTTCTGGATCTGGCCACCTCAGATCTGCGATGACGAGGTCGGGGTCGAGGCTGACGATCGCCTCTATATCCGGGTCTGACCATTTTCCAACTTTCGCAAGCCGGCTGAGATCAGGGAATATGGCCAGGTTTTTATCCTCTGAAAAACCGCTCCCAACGCCCACCACCTTATCTGCAGAATTGACGCATTTCGCCGCCTCCCCACCAGATATTGCTAAAACCACTACCCTCTCCACGGGTGTAGGTACAGTGACTACTTTGGCCCCTTCGTAGATGGTGAACGTCTCGATCGTCAGGCTCCTCTCATCACCGCTGATGATCGTCTCTATCTGAGCGATGTCGTCCTCATCGATCTGGCCGTCATAGTTGGCATCGGCCAGATCGGTAGCTTCGTTTGTTCCATCGATGATCCCCCGGACGTATTTTACGTCGTCCTCGTTTATTGTGTCGTCCATGTCGGCATTACCGAAAATTCCCAGCGTGTAATCTGCAGCTATAACGGGCGTTATATTCGGAGAAATGAACGCCAGGAACACCACGATTAAGGCCATTTTTTCCATAATTCCTCTCCATTTCGTGCCATTTTAGGAGTTAGCTAGTATGACTTTAAAGTGAATTCTAGTTCATAATTTATAACTATTTCGACGAAAATGGTTCGAATGTAGGAGGGGTCGGAACGCTCACGTCCCTAAACCCTTCTTCGATGAAATCAGAATCATTCCTTGATTGCGGAAATCTGCTATTATCCAGGCAGATGTCGGAATTAGTTCCAGATCCTCGACGCAAAGTGGAGGCAATTAAATTTAAAAAGATATAATTAACATCAAAACTAATTTAAACCCCGCTCCCAGGATGGGGGGAGGGCGTAACGCTAGCTCCACCAGCTCTGGCAACCGTTTTCGTTTGCTGGCCCTCTAATTCAGACGGCTTCAGCGTTCAGAGACCTGAGGGGCACAACGTAAGGCCGATCCAGATCCGTCATCACCACCGCCTCGACGCCGAATATCGCCCTGATGTTCTCCTTCGTCAATAGTGACGACGGATCCCCGATGGCATGGACCATTCCATTCTTCAGCATAACGAGGCTGTCGGAGTACCGTGCCGCCAAGTTCAGGTCGTGGATGGCCATCACCGCCGATATCTCCGTCTTCTTCACAATCGACCTCACTGTATCCAGGGCCTCGAGCTGGTGCTTCACGTCCAGGTTTGAGGTCGGCTCGTCCAGGAGGAGAACTTCCGGCTCCTGGGCGAGGGCCCTTGCTATCAGGACACGCTGCTTCTGGCCCCCGGAAAGTTCAGAAAAGTCCTTGAGGGCGAACTCCTCGACGTGGAGGAGCTTCATTATATCGACGACTTTGTCGATGTCCTCGTCGGCAACCCTCCAGCCCATATGGGGCTTTCTCCCCATCAGGATGGTATCGAAGACGGTGGTGGTGAGGACGCTTGTCGTGGACTGGGGGACGTACCCGATGTACTTCGCCACCTCCTGACGGCTCAGGCTCTGAAGGTCTCGGCCTCCGTCCAGGAGGATCGCGCCCTTCGGCTTGAGGATCCGGTCGATGCACTTGATCATCGTCGTCTTCCCCGAACCGTTAGGGCCTACGAGGCTCAAAACCTCCGAGTCGCCGACGACAAGGTTCAGGTTCTCGAGGATCTTGCGACTCCCGTAGCTGAAGGAGAGATCCTTGATCGTTATCTTTACCAATAGTCCTTCCTCCTTTTCAAGAACAGATAGATGAAGAACGGAACTCCGAGAAATGAAGTCATGATACCCACCGGCAGAATCACTGGAGCCAGGATCGTCCGGGCTAGTGTGTCGGCCGCGAGGAGTATCAAGGCCCCGACTAGCCCTGAGGCCGGCAGCAAGAAACGGTGGTCGCCTCCCACCACCATCCTCGTTATGTGGGGCGCGACGAGGCCTATGAACCCGATCGTCCCCGTGAAGCAGATAACGCTAGCGGTGATGAGGGAAGCCAGCATCATGCAGAGGACCCTCACGAACTCGACGTTGACGCCGAGACTCTTAGCAGTCTCGTCACCCGCCCCCAGGGCGTTGATGTCCCAGGAGAAGTACATGAGAGCGAGGGTGCAGACGACGGTCACGAGAGCTATGATCCCCACCTTATCCCAGGAGGATCTGCCGAGGCTGCCCATCGCCCAGAATACCACCTCCTGAACCTGCTCAGCCTGGCCAATGTACTGGAGAAAGGACGTCATGGCACTGAAAAGGTACATGATGGCGATCCCCGCCAGGATCATAGTCTCCGGGGTGATGCCCTTGTACTTAGCGAGGCCGTAGACGGTGAGGGATGCCAGCATCGTGAAGATGAAAGCGTTTCCGACGATCAGCCACTGGCCGCTGACGAACCCCGCCCCCATGATGATGGCCAATGATGCCCCGAAGCTCGCGGCCGAAGCTATCCCCAAAGTGAAGGGACTCGCCAGGGGATTTTTGAGGATCCCCTGCATCGCCGCCCCGGCGACGGCTAGGCCCATCCCGGCGAAGATCGCCATCAGGACCCGATGAAGGCGAAGCTGCCAGACGATCGTATCTATGAAGTCGGTCGTATGAAATGTGCCGGGAAAGAAGCGGGCCAGGATAGTCGAGTACACTTCGACGGGGGTGATGTTGGCAGAGCCCAGGGTCGCAGCGACCCCTGCCAAGACTGCGATCCCGGCGAGGGAGAGGAGGATGAAGAGAACCTTTCTCCCCACGAAAGAAGCGTAATCTTCCTTCAGTTCGGTGGCTTCGATAGTGCCTTCTTTGGACGTCTTCTCAGCTTCGCTCATAGATTTGCACTCACTATCTTAAAAAGCATCTTTCGATCCATCTTACAGCTACATGGCTTAAAGCCGTGAAGATCTGCCGAGCTGTTAGATGCCGTAGGTACTCCCATTTCGAGATCTTTTGTATTGTTCCAACCCCTCTTCCCCCCCAATCCGACATTTTTGAGAATTATCTGCGGATTTTCCGTTACGATCCATTCCATATCTACGGTGGGATACTCTGGCAGCTCACTGGCCATGTTTCTTCCTCCAGTTCGATCACGGATGGCCTGACCCGACGATCTGTTGCCGTAAGTCTTTCCTGCCCGAGTGCTCCATTCTATATAGACCGCGGGCATATTACTCTTCGTCGAGGCTCTCTACGTAATCCCCGATTATCCCTTCGTATCCTTCTCTCCATTCTACGTACTCTTCCGCCCTATCCGCAGGATAGAAACCGCTAATAGATAATCAATTCGCTTCATCTCCTCACCGTGCGATCCGTCTAATCTGTGAATACGAAATCGTGAGATGTTTTTATCTGATATAATCCTATCGCTGTAAAATAACATTAAATATTAATAACAATAGACGAATATTTTTATAAATGCTATCGACTTGGCAATGATGATATTTGAAGGGTTTCCTGCACGACGGCATCCCGCCGCTTGAAGTTGAAACCAAGACGCTGTTTACGTGTTGAACCCGCTTATAATCGAGCAGGATTTCGCTTCGTATCCACCCTCACATTTATCGATTAAGCTGTTACGATCACCTCAACAATTGCAGAGATTTGATAAATCAGAAGAAAAATAGTGTCAAAATGAGGCTAAGATCCTCGCCCTTTTTCATGATGAAAATTAAATTTTTGTAACAAATTTTGTCGGATTATGATGTTATTGTTAAAACGAAGTAAAAGCTTATATAATTAAGTGTGACTAAGTACGATCCGATATCGAAAAGAAGGAGCGACTTAGATGCACCACCTCAAGAGAAGAACCCTCCCCTTCACCTCCATTGTCGGTCAGGACGATATGAAATTTGCTCTCATCCTCAACGCCGTAAACCCCCGGA
>LDZU01000007.1_pt1 | contig 62938 bp, 56 predicted proteins | sample 615531 | NCBI WGS metagenome assembly LDZU01 (sample SAMN03408293, study PRJNA278302) | terrestrial metagenome | isolation source: oil reservoir sample SB2 | place: USA: Alaska, North Slope, Schrader Bluff formation | collected 2011-09 | reverse complement strand
ATCATTGGCTCCTCCCGGCATCTTTTCTCTGCCGGATGGTAACATTCTTATTGAGTCAACGTTACTTCTCATAGTTACTTTTTATTTGAGGCAATTCGTCGATTTGACGAACCGGTTTGCTCATGGTAAACTTGTTATTCGCATTGCGGGGTAGAGCAGTGGCAGCTCGTCAGGCTCATAACCTGGAGGTCAGTGGTTCGAATCCACTCCCCGCTACCTTTGAAAGCGCCTAAAAAGGCGCTTTTTATATTTTGAAAGTCTCGTCAGTTCCTTTTCTTACTCTCTGTTCATTCTCAAGAAAAAATTAGCATTGTGTCAAAGTTTTTGTAACACATATTGCACTTTTTCCTATTAAGGATTAGAATGCAACAGTTGTTACAAATGGAGATGAAAATGGAATATAAATGGTTGTTATTCTGTCCTCAATTGTCAGCCACTCCTTCCAGTCCGCGCGTCACTGTTTGGCGGCATATGCGGGCATTTGGATCGTTGGGGCTCGACAACGGATTGTGGTTGCTCCCACATACAGAACCAGCTGAAGAATTTATTCAGGAGATGAAAACCTATGTTGCAGATCAAGGGGGAACAAGTAAAACATTTCTGGCTAATTCTTTTGATGAAGAGACGGAAAAAGAGATCATGACTCGCTTTTTACAGGACCGTGCAGAGGAATATGTGGAATTTAAAGAGCAGTGTGCTGATTTTTTGGCTGAACTTGAAAAAGAGACCCGCCGGGAAAATTTTAGTTTTGCGGAATATGAGGAAAACGAGCAGGACCTCAACAAACTGGAAACCTGGTTTAAAAAGGTAAGCCAGCGTGATTTTCTGGGGGGAGAGCATGCGCAGGAAGCAGCAGCATGGTTGGAGAAATGCCGGGATGCATTACAGGATTTTGCAGCAACTGTGTTTGCGCATGAAGATCAAGATCATTCCAAGAAAATGCGGTTTGATCCAGGTACTTTACCTGATCAAAAGAATGGAAGAGACAAAGATAACCAAAAATAACGTTTAACAATAAAAAAAGAAAAGAGAAAAAAAGTATGGCAGAAGATAAAGAAATTTCAAAGGTGCGGGTGAAGGACCTCCCCCGCAACGTATGGGCGGTGGGTTTCACCAGTTTTTTCATGGATATTTCCAGTGAGATGGTGATCAACATACTACCGCTGTTCTTGTCAAATGTACTTGGGGTGCAAACCAATATCATTGGTTTGATTGAGGGTGTCGCTGAAGCGACAGCCAGCATCCTGAAACTGTTTTCAGGATGGCTTTCAGATAAACTTGGCAGTAGAAAATGGCTGGCAGTGGTTGGATATGCATTATCCGCAATTTCTAAACCATTCTTTTATATTGCTAATACCTGGGGCATGGTAGCGGGTGTGCGTTGGGCGGATCGCATCGGGAAGGGCATTCGTACGGCTCCGCGCGATGCGCTGGTAGCAGATTCGACTACCAAAGAAACGCGTGGCATTGCTTTTGGTTTCAACCGTGCTATGGATAAGGCAGGTGCGATGCTCGGATTGTTGATCGCTGCGTTAGTGGTATGGCTGACACAGGCAAACACAGTAGATCTTTCACGAAATACCTTCCAAACCATCGTACTTATTTCGCTTGTTCCAGCCGTTTTGGCAGTAATATCCCTGGCTTTTGGAGCCAAAGATGTGGAAGTAACCGGACAGCGTGAAGTCCCTAAATTTTCATTGCGCAGCATGGGGAGACCTTTCAATATCTTTCTGGTCATTGTCAGCATCTTTACCTTGGGGAATTCATCCGATGGTTTCTTGGTTCTGCGTGCGCAAAATCTAGGTGTCTCTGTAACCGGTATTTTAGTAATGCTGGCTGTTTTTAATATGGTCATTGCTATCATCGCGACCCCCGCTGGTTCATTATCTGATCGCATTGGTCGCCGGCGTTTAATCATTGGTGGGTGGCTACTGTATGCGCTGGTTTATTTTGGCTTTGCTCTGGCTGATAGTTCCTGGCAGATTTGGCTGCTGTATCTTGCTTACGGATTGTATTTTGGATTGGCATTTGGTACAGCCAATGCCATGGTGGCGGATCTGGTGCCTGAAAATATGCGCGGAACAGCGTATGGTACCTATCATGCGGTAATCGGGCTGCTGGCATTTCCATCTTCCTTTATCGCTGGGATCCTGTGGGAAGGGATGGGTTCATGGGCTGGTTTTGGTCCATCCGCTCCTTTTTACTTCGGTGGTGCCATGGCATTGATCGCAGCGCTGTTGATGATCTTCTGGATGCCAAAAACCGGAAAAGTACAAAAAGCGGAGTGATTAAAAAATGAAATTGTCCGATGTCTTTCTCAACCAGAGATGGCATGCGTTGTCGGTCGAGCATGTTTCTGAGAATATAAAAAGTAACCCTACCCAGGGGCTTGCTCAGGAGGATGCTCTTGAACGCCAAGCCCAGGTGGGACCAAATACACTATCCGAAGAGAAGAAAGCCTCTTTCTGGAAAGAATTCTTCGAAGAGTTGCGTGAGCCGATGGTGCTCATGCTACTGGTTACCGGCGTGCTTTACATCATCTGGGGGGAACTAGCAGAGGCGATCACAATTTTTGTGATCATTCTAACCTTGAACACGGTTGAAGTCCTTAATGAAATGCGCTCAAAAAAAGCCATTGCTAGTTTGCGGAAATTAGCTGAGCCGCTCGCTGCCGTACGGCGGGCGGGCAACTATCTGGAAATCCCGGTTGATCAAGTTGTGCCCGGCGATCTCATCTTGCTTCAGGTAGGTTGTCGTGTACCGGCAGATGCACGTTTGGTAGAGTCTGTTGGGCTTTCTGTGGATGAATCTGCCTTGACCGGTGAATCACTGCCGGTTCAAAAAGATGCACGGGTGGTGCTGGCAGAGGATGCTCCTCTGGCAGAACGCTACAATATGGTGTTTTCCTCCACCTTGGTTACGAGAGGAAAAGGAACAGCCCTGGTGGTCGGGACCGGTATGGCGACAGAAATTGGGCGTATTGCCGGATTGGCGCGTCTGGTTAAGGAACCCCGTACCCCACTGCAACAAATGATGAGTGAATTGAGCAAAACGCTGGTGTGGTTTGCCCTTGGATTCAGTGTACTGGTTCCACTGATTGGGATATTCATTGCGCATCAACCTCCACAGAAAATGCTGCTCACCGGCTTATCGCTGGCATTTGCCACCATCCCGGAGGAACTGCCCATCATCATTACCATGGTTCTGGCGTTGGGAGCCTTTAGGCTCTCGAAAAACAATGCCATTGCCAAACGATTGAATGCGGTGGAGTCGTTGGGGTCGGTAACAGTGATTGCTACCGATAAGACGGGGACCCTGACCGAAAATCGCATGGAAGTGGCTCGTATTGAACCCCCTCAAATGGAATCACGGCTGCTCAAGATCGGTATTTTGTGTAATGATGCCCTGGAGAGGGATTCAGATTTCGTGGGTGACCCGATCGATACGGCTCTCTTGCGTGCGGCACGTTCTGCTGGGATGGACCCACAGGTTGTACGCCAATCGGTGGATATGCAAATGGAGTTATCGTTTGACAACGACCGCAAACGTATGTCGATTTTGTACCAGGTGGATGGTCAATTGCGGGTTGCTGTAAAAGGTGCCCCTGAGGCAGTGCTTGCACAATGCAGCAGCGAATTAACCGACAAAGGCATAAAAACAGCGTTGGCTGAAGCTCGCAAAAATTACGTTCTCGCGCAAGTCGTTGGCATGGCAGAGAGTGGTCTGCGTGTGATTGCCCTGGCTGAACGAGATGGGCTGCATGCAGCTTCAATGATGGATGAACTGGAAAGCGACCTCACTTTCGTGGGATTGATCGGGTTTGCCGATCCTCCTCGCGCTGAAGTGCCGGCAGCTATGCAGCAGTGCCAGCACGCAGGTATCCGCACCATCATGATCACCGGTGACCACCCCGCCACCGCTCGTATGATCGCGCAGCAAATCGGGCTGGATGGAAATAGTGATGTGATCACTGGCAGAGAGCTGGATGGAATGGATGAGGTTGTATTACGGGAAAAGGTAAAAAAAACCTCCATCTTTGCCCGTACTACCCCCGAGCATAAATTACGCATCGTACAGGCTCTTCAAAAGAATGGGGAACGTGTAGCAGTAACAGGGGATGGCATTAATGATGCCCCTGCTCTAGCAGCGGCAGATATCGGAGTGGCAATGGGGGAAACCGGCACCGATGCAGCACGCGAAGCTGGAGACATCGTCCTGGCTGATGATAACTTCACTACCATCGTGAGTGCAGTACGAGAGGGGCGCTTGATCTACGAAAACCTAAAAAAAGGAGTGCGCTATTATCTCGCCTGCAAGTTGGCTCTGGTGTTGATCACTCTGTTGCCAACTCTTTTGTTGGTTCCGGTGCCCTTTGCGCCGGTGCAGATCATTTTGATGGAATTATTTATGGACCTGATGGCAGCTGCTTCTTTTGTCTTTGAAAAAGCTGAAGCAGATCTGCTGGATCAACGACCACGTGACCCGCAGGCGAAGTTCATGGATAGGAGTATGGTCAGTGGTATCCTATCATCAGCGCTGGGTCTTTTCATTGCAATAACATTCATCTATCTGTATACCTGGTATGGAACCTATAATGAAGTAACATCACAAACAGTAGCTTTTTATGCCTGGCTGATCGGGCATGTGTTGCTGGCTTTCAATATGCGCTCCGAGCGGCAGCCTATTATGCAGCTCGGTTTGGGCAACAATCGCTTGATGGTGGGCTGGGCTGCGGGTGTGGCGATCTTTTTGTTGGGGGTTTCGCTTATCCCGGGTGCTCAGCAATTGATGAAGGTCACTACCTTAACTAAAAGTCAGTGGGGCATGATCCTTGGCGCTACGTTCATTGGCACCTTTTGGGCAGAGTTAAAGAAGATGCTAACGTATAGGAAATAACTTACAGCTATTGAAGAGATTATTTTCAGGTAAAATAGGCAGGTTCTTTATTTCAAGTTTGGTAATTTGGTTTTTTCTTCAAATAAAGATAACGGATAAGCGTTTATAATTCATGGTGGTCATGAACAACGGTTTTGATAGGAATGTCACTTAAAACTGGCTGCCAATAACTGTTCAATGAGGGTCCTCACAAGGAGAAATGATGTCAACCACAACTGATGTTACCAAACAAAAAAATGCTGTGCTCGATTGGTTCATTCGTCTTATCAAGGGCATGATCGTTGGTATTGGTGGAATCGTTCCGGGTTTATCGGGGGGAGTTCTGGCGGTGGTCTTTGGATTGTATGAGCCCCTGATGAAATTTTTGGGTAACTTAAAAGATAAATTCATGAAGAACCTACTCTTTTTCCTACCGGTAGGCATTGGGTTGGTTCTGGGGATTGTGGCGTTTTCAGCGGTGGTTGATTTTGCATTTACCAATTATGCAGCACAATTTACCTGGCTTTTCATCGGTTTTATTTCAGGCACCTTTCCATCTTTGTTCAAAACTGCTGGAAAAGAGGGGAGAAAACCACAGCATTGGTGGGTGCTGGTAATCATGTCGGTCGGAATGTTTGTTTTTCTACATTGGATGGAAACCATTAAAAGTGTGACGTTAGAGCAGACCTTTGTTAATTGGCTCTTGAGCGGTGCACTGATCGGGTTGGGTGTAGTGGTACCTGGAATGAGCCCTTCCAATTTTTTGATCTACCTAGGTCTTTACCAGCCGATGGCGAGTGGTATTGCTCACCTCGATTTTAGTGTCATCATTCCACTTGCACTGGGATTGATCATTTGTGTGTTTGCTTTTGCCAAACTGGTTTCCTGGCTGTTTAAAAAATACTACGCTTTCATGTATCACTTCATTCTTGGTATTGTGGTTGGCTCGACGTTGGCGATCATCCCGGGGGATGTAAGCGGCTGGACGATTGCGATTTGTGGGGTTTTATTCGTGGTTGGTGCAGCGTGTTCCTATGGTTTGGCGAAACTGGATGAGAAACATCCCCACGAGAGTATCGTTTGAATTCTGAGGTCATATTCTTACCACTCAAATAACAACGGATTAGCATTCGCCATAGATCCAGTGTGGTGCATAAATCGTTTGAGGAAGGTAAATAGTATACATTTTTCCTCAGATAGTGATAACCGTAATAAAGAAGCTTTCCTGTTTGAAAGATATCCCGGAATAGAATAAATGACAAAGGTAAATTCGCTTGATAAGCGTTCGGGTTAAACGCACCTCTTATTATTTCTGGTTAATTACCCTTTACTTGAGATAATTTGGCGGAAAAGGTTGATTTCCCCACCCTCATTTCATAATATGAAAATAAGACTGTTGATAACTTGTATAGTACTGCTATAATAATATTGAAAAAACCAATATCTTCAGTTTATTTCATTATTTGAAATAAACGATATATCGTCTTTTTGTTTTGTGAAGAGGGAGTTTTATCGTGTACGATGAGTTATCTACGTCTACTCAATCAGCAGAATTACCCAATGATCTCATTAGCTCTGTGCAACGATCGCTAAAAATTCTTGAATTACTTGCCCAATATTCCGATGGATTGAATGCAAAACAAATTAGTCACCTGCTTGAATTGAACTTGAGTACTTGCTATCACCTTATCAATACCATGAGGGTAAGCGGCTATATTATAAAAGATCCAGACACTCTTCTTTTTCGATTGAGCGGGAAAATTGGTTACACAGTTCATGGTAAAGCTTCTCCAGCACAACTGGTAAAAAACCTTACTCCGAATGTTTTTAATTTAAAAGAGGCTACCCAAGAGACAGCCTACCTATCCATATGGGATGGAGAAGAGATCACGATAGCTGTCGTTGCAGAAAGCCCTCTTTCAGTGCGTGTCCGGGCGCTGGAAGTCGGCTTTTGTGAAGCCAATCATGCTACTGCTTTGGGTAAAGCTATCCTTGCACATCTCACTGAAGACCAATTAGATTCTTTTTTATCCAATCATAGAATGATTGAATATACGCTCAATACAATTACCAGTATTGATGAGTTTAAATTGAATCTAAAAGAGATGCGCCAGCAAGATTTTTATCTTGATAAAGAAGAATATTTCCCGGATGTGTTCTGTATTGGTGCCCCGATATTTGACGCACGAGGCGAAATCCTAGCTTCAATTGCCATTGCTTTACCGGGTAGCCGGTACTATCGGTTTGGTGAAGAGTTGATACCAAAGATCGTTCATGCAGCAAAAGATGCAACGCGGATGATGAGCATACTTGGCTATGGCGGACATGCTTGGTAAGAATACAGGACTCGATTAAAAGTTTGAAACTGTTTTGGATATTGTCGTAAGTCAAGATTCCTTTATACAAGAGGAAAGGAGGTAAAGATCGGTTAGATCGTAAGCGCTTTTCCCATTGCTATCCCCCGAAATTTAATGGTAATTGTTTACTCTACAGATTATATGCTTGTCAGGGTCAGTTTTGCTATTCCTTTTGGGGTTTGATAGCCGCGTAATGTGTAAATAAAACATACTATCCAAAGTCAATGGATGGAATTAGGGCAAAAAGGAGAGTGGATTATGGCTCTAAGCAAAGAAGTCTTACTAGATTTATACCGTACGATGTCAAAAATTCGTGCTGTTGAAGATCGTCTCGGGGTTGTTTATTACGAAGGAAAACTCCCAGCTTTTGATATCGCGGCAGGTGTGATTCCGGGCGAAATGCACCTTTATACAGGTCAAGAAGCGGTCGCCACGGGCGTGTGTGCTCACTTACGAAAAGATGATTGGGTATCCGGGACGCACCGTTCGCATGGTCATATCATTGCCAAGGGTGTGGATCTGAAGAAAATGATGGCTGAAATATTCGGCAGAAAAACGGGGCTTTGTCACGGGTATGGCGGGCATATGCATCTCTTTGATCCCGATCTGCATTTTGGCTGTGGTGGAATTGTTGCCGCTGGAATACCGCAAGCCGTAGGCGGGGCACTGGCGATGAAAAAACATAACGAAGACCGGGTTGCTGTTGCTTTCCTAGGTGAGGGAGCCGCAAATGCCGGAGCTTTTCATGAATCGATGAATCTGGCAGCAGTTTGGAAATTACCTCTGGTGGCGGTAATTGAAGATAATCTGTATGCTATCTCTGTTCCCAAGACAATTTCTACCTCGGTTGAAAGTAATGTAAAGCGTGGTGTAGCCTACGGCATACCGGCTGTGCAGGTCGATGGGCAGGATGTAATTGCTGTGTATGAAGCTGCGCAAGAAGCAGTTGCTCGTGCCAGACGTGGTGAAGGACCAAGTCTCATCGAAGCGGCTTGCTACCGATTTCGCGGTCACTTCGAAGGTGATGCAGAAGGCTATTTGTCTAAGGGTGAAAAAGAATCCTGGAAGGAAAAGGATCCTATTGTGATCCTGGGCGAAAAGATGAAAGCAAAGGGCTGGCTCACGGATGCAGAAGCCGAATCCATTCAGGTTGAGATGACTGGCTTAGTCGCAGAGGCAGAGACTTTTGCTCGCGAAAGTCCTTTCCCAGCTCCGGAAGAAGCTCTGGAAAATGTTTTCGCTTAACTCGAAACAATCAAAGTAATTGTGTCAAATTAACTGTTCAACAGGTTAGTTTGTTAAATAAGGAGAAACCCATGACAGAGAGATTATTAACTCAATCAAAGGCGATTGCAGAAGCAATCGCTCAGGAGATGGAACGCGATCAGGATGTATTTGTAATGGGAGAGGATATTGGAGCATACGGAGGAATTTTTGGGGCAACGGAAGGTTTGCTACAAAAGTTTGGACCGGAACGGATTATGGATACTCCCATTTCAGAAACAGGATTTGTGGGGGCTGGGATCGGAGCAGCCATGGAAGGCATGCGCCCGATTGTTGAGATCATGTTTGCTGATTTTACCGGGGTGGTGACCGATCAACTGATCAACCATATGGCTAAGATCCACTATATGTCAGGTGGGACGGTTAAGATACCCATGGTGGTCATGCTGGCAATGGGCGGCGGTTACGGTGACGCAGCCCAGCATTCACAGTGTCTCTACGGAATGTTTGCTCATATCCCCGGCATCAAGATTGTAGTACCTTCTTCCCCCTATGATGCAAAAGGATTGATGATCCAGGCTATCAGGGACGATAACCCGGTAATGTATTTTTTCCACAAAGGTACGCAAGGACTGGGATGGATGACCCCCAACCCACGGGCGACGGGACCAGTTCCGGAAGTGCCCTATACTATCCCATTTGGTGTGGCGGATATTAAACGGGAAGGGAAAGATGTCACCATCGTTTCATTGGGACTAATGTTACAGCGTAGCTTGGATGCAGCCGAGAAATTAGCCGCTGAAGGAATTGAAGCCGAAGTTATCGATCTACGCACGGTAGTACCTCTGGATAAGAAAACTATCATTCAATCCGTTCAGAAGACCCATCGGCTGTTGATTGTGGATGAAGACTATAAAAGCTTTGGGCTTTCCGGCGAACTGTCTGCCATCGTGGCAGAGGAAGCGCTGGAGTACCTGGATACCCCGGTGAAAAGGCTGGCTGTTCCTGATGTACCGATTCCATACAGCCGACCGATGGAACAATTTATCCAACCATCGCTAGAGACCATTGTCGCTAACGCTCGTGGGTTGGCGGCTGCATAAGGAGGTTGCATGCCATATCTGGATATTCTAATCCCAGATGAAATGGGTGAAGTGGAAGAATGTGTGGTGGTGACCTGGCTGAAACGGGTGGACGATCCGGTTAAAAAAGGCGAAGTACTACTTGTGTTGCAGGCTGCCAAAGTTGCCTACGATTACCCTGCACCCGCCGATGGAAAAGTGGTTGAGATACTCGCTCAACAAGGGGATGTTGTAAACAAACATCAGGTTTTAGCACGCATGGAGGTGGAAAAAACGGAAGACACTGAATCGGCATATCAGCTGGAACAAGAAGTTCCTCCCGCACCTGCAAAGATTACTGAGATAATGGCATCTCCCTTGGCGAGGCGGGTAGCTCGTGAAAACCAGGTGGATCTTGCACAGGTGACGGGTAGTGGCGAAGGAGGCAGAATATCTAAGGAGGACGTGCTGGCGTATCTTCAAACCCAAAAGCCAGAAATTTCAGCGAAGAATACATCTTCTCTGACACAACGTCAGCCGGTCGCAAGGGAAATCCCTTTCACGGGTCCTCGCGCCTTGATTGCCAAACGCATGCTTGAAAGCATCCAGAGCATGGCTCAGTTAACCTTGCACACGGAAGCAGACGTAACCGAACTAGTTAGCTTACGTGAGAGCCTCAAACAGCAATATCCACTGACCTATACCGACCTGATAGTGCGTGCCTGTGCTCTGGCGTTGGAACAACACCCCTATATCAATGCCACTCTGATTGGTGATCGCATTCGTATTCTCCCTGAGATCCATATCGGCATAGCAGTGGCGTTGGAAGATGGTCTGATTGTTCCGGTCATCCCGCGTGCCAATCAGCTGACCTTACGGGAGATCGCAGAAATGCGCGGACGACTGGTGGAGCGCACGCGTTCCGGAAAGATCACACCAGACGAGTATAGTGGCGGCACTTTTACGGTTACCAATCTGGGCACCTATGATATTGATGGCTTTACTCCCATCATCAACCCGCCAGAAGCGGCTGTACTGGGAGTGGGTCGCATCATCGAAAAAGTGGTTGTTCACAATGGGGAGGTTGCCCAACGCGCCATGCTGACGCTCAGTCTTACTATCGACCATCGCCTAGTGGATGGAGCGCCGGGAGCGGCTTTCTTAAAAACGATAAAACAGATATTAGAAACACCCGGACAGTTAAGCTAAAAAGTAGCTTACCAGAACGAAGATTCAGCTTTCCAACGCCACTTTGTCTGTGACGTGCGACAGTAGACCAAGGAGCTCTATGGTAACTCTACCTGGAGCTCCTGTTTTTCTTTTTTTTCTGGAAATAACCTTTACTCACAAGCAGTATTTCTATTCCAATCTGAATTATAGTTTTCCTATAATCAAGTTTTATTTCGAACGTATTTTAGATCGAAAACTAGCCGCACAGAGATAAAAAAGGCAATAAATTTGTGGGCAGTAAAGTAAAAAATGTTGAAAAAAGAAGAAATCGGTATCAGATATACAAATGAAGGTTTCTATATCTTATTGTTTCAATAGTTTTATTTTGATAAAAATCAGTCGCTTTCAGAAAACCTAAAAAAAGAGTTGTCAATGACCTCACTTGTTGTATTATTCTGGTAGTTATCATCATTATGTTAATTATGCTGTTGATTCCAATTGGCTATTAAAAATTCATGATATAGTTTAATCAAGCATTCATAAGGGAAATACGTTAAAAGCAGCACATGGAAGCACAAAAAAGGATTCTTCTTTTCAGTCATTCTTCACGGCAAGCGGTTGCAAAGCGGGTGTTTCAAGCACTTTGTAAAACGGGGTTAAGTCCAGAAAATATCATAATCGCAGATGAAAACTCCGAGTTTGCAGGAGAAAACCTGAAAGCGAATCAAGCGTATGTTATTCTATACACCCTAGAATTGGAACGGGACGCGAAGTTGTTCGAAGTCATCCAAGCAATCGAACAAGATTCTAAAGCAGGAACCTTCTTTATTTTTCCCAACGTGGATAGGAAACAGAAAAACCCCTTCCCTAAAATATTTCACTCCCTTCGTTTTCGACAACATTACCTGTATGCATATACACAAAAAGGAAATAAGGTAGATGTTACGATCTTTTTGGAATCTCTGGTGAAAGATGTTCAAGCGTACCTTAAACGGATTGATGAAGAAGAACAATTTTCAGCATCACCAGAAACCAAAAAAACACCCATACTGATATTGAAAAATCTGTGGAAAAATCCACGATCGCGAACGATTTTGTTGCTAATGCCTGTTTTTGTAGTATTGATCATCTATTTGATTGGGCTTGTTCCCTCGACGGTTGAGACGGTACAGAAAGCTCAAATAACACCGGTTGTAGTACCACCGCCGGATATGCGGGAAATTTGGCTGGAAGAGACCTTCAATGATGCTTTCTTCCATGAGGAATGGAATGTAAGCCATCGTTACCGTGGCAAGAACCATTTCAATATTAATTTTGATGGAACAGCGTTGGTCATCATGGCGGAACCCCCCATTGTGGATGTGGTCTATTCCATGGAAAGCAGCAACTCCTACCTACTTGAGGAGTTGCAGGCGTTGCGCATGGAATTCTTTTTTGATCCACTTGTTGATCCCGGAAGCTCTACCTTTACGAGTATGCAGTTGGTACAAATTGAAGGAGCACAGTATTCCCTCGAGTGCCGCATATCTCCCACTGATGAACAGGGGATGATCAATTGTTCTATCCACGAACCGGATAATTCCATTGCGCTTATTGGTGAACTCTCTTTTTCCTTTGGTGAATGGCATTCTCTTACAGTTTCTTTCGATCCTACCAATTATGTGGTTCAGCTATTTTTGGATGATCTTTACAAAGGTGAAGCGGAGATTCCATCGGTTGAGTACTGGCGAGACCGAGAAATGAAAGTCGTCTTCATTACTGAAGTGCAGGATTTACTTGAATCTGGATATTCCTATCAGCTCGACAATATTGTGTTATCTCGTCAACCGTAGGTGCGTCATGAAATCGGAAAGAATATTCATCAACTATAGCCCGGCAGATACAATGTTAGCAGAGCAGATCAGAGATGTCCTGCTCAGGCAGGACATCTCTGTTTATTTGCCTCCTGCAGGGAGTAGTGCGGAAGCGGCTGTTGCGGCTGTTGAAAAAATGGAGCAGATCGTCCGTGAGGGCGGTATCATGCTTACAGTTCTCTCGGCTGACTCGGTAAAAGAAGATCTCTTCATCAGTAATTTTCAATACATGTGCGAACTGGCGGGCGAGCGGCGTGTCATGCTGATCTATAGAGTGGGAGAGGTAAAGGATGATGCCAGTATTGCCTTGTATTACACGCAATCAGTCATCGTGCAGGCAGACAAAGAGGATGCCCCTGCTTTTCAGGCACTGATCACGCAGGCGAAACGCTTGTTAGGGTTGGAGAAAAGCCGCTCATGGATCCCCAGGCGAGTGAATCCGAAACTAACACGTAAACTAATTTGTATCACTTTCTTTGCTGCACTTGGTTTGGGAATAATTTGGTACTTAATTCGAGCAAGTGGAACGCAGCAAAATGAATCTGCTCTGCCAACCCCAACACCGGTGGTGGAGCCGACTCCTATGAGTGGGGAAAGCGTTGATCAGCAGTTGATCGTAGCGTATGAAGATCACTCCTTTGATTTTGAGGTGCAGGATGATCCGCAGGAAGAGGCGCCTTTTACCTTTCAACCTGCCTTTATCACGAAGACAATTTCATTTGATGATCCAGAATATGATTCCTCCTATGATAATAAGGAGTTATCGGTGTTCGATACCGGCGCAGGTGGTTTCGGTGGGAGGACTAGTCTGTTTCAAAAGGAAGGAGTTCTGCAAGTCACCTATACCGTTCCGGATTATTTAAAGCAGCGCGGTAGTGCACAAGTTGGGATCAAACATTTGTTTACACTTTCTGACACATCCTATATCGGTATCCGTTTTCGCATTCCTGATTATGAGGGCTGGACAAACGCAGGCGAATCCATTACGGGTTATTTTGATTTCTGTATAGGAGGGTATGGCTGTCAGAGTATCATCGGTTTTGATCTCGTACAACAATTAATGGACATTGAAGATGGAAAATCTTTTGAATTAGGAACGTCATGGCATGTATTGGAATTGCGTCTTGATGCTGAAAAAAATGGAATTGAAATCTATCTGGATGGTGATTATGTGAAAATGACGACCAATATATCTGATAAGAACCAATATAATTACATTCAGTTAAATTTTCCCTATGATGCAACGACCGATTGGGTGAATTTTTATTTGGATGAGGTTCGTTATGGGGGTGACCATGAACTGCATTTTGCGCAAATTCCGGGAGATGCGCCTTTTCATTTCTCTGTAGAGCCATTAACCGTTGTGGAAGATTTTGATACTTATCCTCTTGTTTTTGTGTTCAACCAAGGTGCACAGTACACGGAATTGCTCGATGGAGTATTGAGGTTTGATATTCCCAACGGCGAGAATTCCAGTACGGATGTGGAATTACAAACACAAATCGGTTCGATTTTTCAGGCAAATTATTATGCCATTCGATACCGTATTTTTAATACCGGACCGGAATACTGGTCTGGCTGGGGTGGGTTGGAAATGTGGTTGTTACCAAACGAAGATATTCGTGATAGATATGCCGGAATAGTACTCTCACGCTATCATCCCAATTTTACAATTTACCTTGGTCCACATAAAGAATTTTTTTTGGAAGGGACGGACGATAACTCTCCCTTTGGTCTCTGGCATACACTGGAAATGGTGCTGATGCCCTCTTCCGAGGACTCAGCTTCTTATGGGATTCAACTTTGGCACGATGGCTATTTTGTGATGGAAGGTGAAATTGATTCGACCATTGGAATTATAGATTCCGATCAATTGACCTGGGCAATTAATTTGCGCACCGGAAGTGATGCCATGAACAACTTTTCAGGGGAAATTGACGAAATTCGCGCAGGGTATATTAGCCCTGATCTTACAGAGGAACTGGAGTGATATGAACAAAAAACCAAATGTGTATGCGTTCATAAGCTATTCTTCCACTGATCGGCAAGTTGCCAAAGAATTGTATGATACCTTGAGTGGGAAACGCTTCCATATTCCCTGCTGGTTGGATGTGATCAATATTGACCGGGACGAAGTCAGTTTTCAACAACAGATCGTGTCAGGAATTCAAAATGCCAGCTGCCTGGTGCTGGTAGATACAAGAGATGCCGCTCTTTCCAATTATGTCCAACGCGAATTGGATACTGCCAAAAAACATCATGTCCCTGTCATTCATTTTAAGGTCAGCGATAAAAGACCCTCTTTCGCGAAAAAGCTTCAATTTACCTGGTTGGCACAGCGTATTCGTTTTCGCATCACCCAACCTTATTGGGTGTCTCTAACCCTGTTGATAACTTTATTGATCGCGATGTTCGTCATCGTGACTTTCTTGGGGACGAAGACCGTTCCAGCGGTTCAACAAGCCTACCAGCGCATCCTGCCCGAGGCGGTTTGGATAAATGCCGAAGCGGAGTATTCAGATATTGATCCTAAAGAAGCCGCTCCCTTTCGATATGATCCTCCGAATAAATTGCTATCGGATGATTTTGTTGGTGACGATAAATTTGATCAGAATTACTATGACTATGAACAATTCGTGGCGGAGGACTTGCTATCTGTGTCTCAATCAGGAGGTTCCCTGAATTTATTTGTTTCGGAAAATTGCATTTTTGATCAAAGTTGCTATTACAGACAGTTGATGAACGGACCAAAGGTCAACCTTCAGTATTTTCAATATTTTGGAATTCGACTGCGGTCTTTGGAGAACAATCCGTATCAGGTAGTAGCCATTGCACTGGGCGCGAAGAACACCTCCGGCGTTACCAAAGGGTTTGGCTGGGAGTTTAACAATAATGTATCCGGTTTCTTTAGGTCAGATTCAACTCTTCCGGAAACGGGATTTGCCAAATCTATCATCCTGGATGAGGATTGGCATGCCTATGAGATTTTCCTGGATGAGGAAAATGAGCTTCTCTATTTTTATATTGATGGAAAATTGCTCGGGAATTATGCCTTGCAGTTTTATGATGAATGGGAAACCGCGCCACTTTATCTGCGGTTCACGATTGAGAGGATATATCAAGGGGAAGAAACGCAATTGTCTGATACTGCCATACAGATTGACCAGATAGTCTTGGGAGGGTTCCAGTAATAGGGTCGCTTCTTTATGACTGCTAGGCGATATAATCGAATTCATCAGCTTAACTGGCTGGAGTGATTATGCCATTTCCCAATGCGATCCGATTTTTCAATAAACGATTCACAATCGTGCCCTAATCAGATTCGCCGGAAAACTGCACAGCCTCCTTTCAGTTCTTCACCATACAGGTAGGAAAAGTGAGGTTGCTTATGCAATACCTGTCATTGCCCGACCCACAGCCACGGGATTCATCTCCGCACTGAAACCTATGGTCCCAGTATGGACTGGATCAAGAATGTGATAAAGGCGCAAAAGGCTGAACTGGACTGGCATGGTCGCCATATATTTTTACCGATCCCCATTTTACAGAAGAGATAAAAGCTCGATTGCTATTTCCACCTTTTCAAAGATGTATCTTGAAATGCTTGAAAGTGGATCATTACCTTGAAGTGAGCGCATCTTACGTATGAAACGAATTTCATTCTCCAGACGGATTAAAAATATGAAAGCTTGACGTTAGAATCTCACTATAGGCAGGTAAAGGAAAGATCATACTCCTTCGCTGCCGGGTGATATTCAGTGAAACTACCAATTCAAAATATCCGTATCTTAATTATCGAAGATGATCTCGCTGTGGCTCGAAGTCTGCGCGATGGATTGACGAGAGAAGGATATACCATCTATCATTGCGATTCGGGCAAAGAAGGAGTTGAAAAGATAAAAAAGATCCAACCACATCTGATCATTCTCGATATTCGTTTGCCGGATGGATTGGGTTTTGATTTTTGCCGACAGATTCGCCAGGCGGGTATGTATCAACCCATCCTCATCCTCACTGTGCGAGATGAACCAATAGACAAGGTCCTGGCTTTAGAAATTGGCGCTGATGATTATATGACCAAGCCATATAACCCCAGCGAATTGAATGCTCGCATCAGGGCATTGCTGCGACGAGCTTATGGGGAATTTGCTTCTTCTGAATCCAAACTGATCTTTGTGGATGATCTGGTTGTTGATATGCTCAAAGCTACTGTCTCCCGCGATCATGCTTTGATCAATCTAACGCCTACGGAATACCGTCTTTTTGTTTATATGGCTCAACATCCTGGGCAGGTTTTTAGCCGAACACAATTGATCAATGCTATCCGCGATTGTGATGCCGAGGAAATCAATGACGGACAGACAATAACGGTCTATATGCGTAGACTTCGTGAGAAATTGGAATATGATCCGGCGCATCCCAGGTTGATCTTGACGGTCCCCGGGTTAGGCTATCGCCTTGTGGCGGGTTCCATTCAATATTAAAGAACTGTAATTGGATATAAAGGAAACTGCTATATCCTTGCGATAGACTTTCACACGATGATGGCGGTTGAGTCATTCTATTGAAGATTGACAGATAGTCTTCAATGGATTGAATCTCTCTACAACAATAAAAAACCCTATCATTCAGGAGAAAAATGAAAAGAATGAGTATATTGGTCTCATACTTTTTACAGCCGTGTTGTTAACAGCTTGTTCTGGGAAAACGACTGTAACCCAATCGGCGGAATCGGAATTGGTGGAATCTCATGTTTCATCTTCACAAAATGAAACATGGGGTCCTGGTGATCGTGAAAATGAACAACCATTAGCGGACATGCTGGAAAAGAATGTGCGTCCGGTGGGTGCTCAAACGGAGTTGATTGTTGGAATTTGCCAGCTCGAAAATACTGACCTGGCAATAAATGCGGAGCAGGCTACGCAGCTGATCCCTTTCCTTTAGGAACTCCCTGCTTTCTTTGAGTCAGTGCCAGGAGGTTGTTCAAGATGATGTGGAAGCTTTGCAAGAGCAAATTAAGGAGATCTTGACGGGGGTGCCACAACTGCAGGCAATCACTGATATGGCTATTAACCAGCAAGTTTTAATTAACCTCATGCAGGAGCGTGATCTTGATGTTGCGCAAGCGGCGCAATCATTCCCGGGTGGAGGGCAACCAGTGAATGGACAACAACAACCTGAAGCATTGGGTGCTCCACCAGCTAATATGACACCCGGAGAGCGGCTGGATCGGAAGGGGGAACCCGCTACAGAAGGGCTATGATCCCTCTATGAACACACCTGGCACTGATGGAGGAAAACCAGAGGGAGTTCCTGAAAGAGGTGGTTTTGATTTTGCTTCACAGACGATGATCCAATTATTGTTGGATCTCTTGAACTAAAAAATTCCTGCATAAAAGGTTTTTGATTAACCAAAGAGTCGTGTGAAAAACGGCTCTTTGATATATAACCGGCAATCTGAGATCAATATAAATAAACTGTAATGTGCATGATAGATGATTGAAATATTGCTTGAATAAACTTACAAACATGTCAACTACCAATAGACAGGGAGAGTATGCTGTGAATCCGGAAATTCCTTCATTCAAAAAAGCGAAAAAAGAAAAGAACAAGAAATTCACCGTTGATTTTAAGAGGGTGGGTTTGATGATTACCAGCCCCCGACGAGTTTTCACTGATATTGATAGAGAAAACCATCATGGATTGGATTGGAAAAGTCCTATCCTCATTACCGGGCTCTTCATTTTCCTGGCAGGTCTGTTGATGGTGGTCAATCCAACCAGTACTGCTGACTCACAGGTATCTAACCCTAGTGGAACGGGTTTTTCGATGAATTTCTCAAATATGAACCCTGGAGGCATGCAGGGTGGAGTTCCGATGGGGATGGGTGGAACCAATCAACCTGCTGTGACTGATAATGAAGATGAGACCTCTACCGATGAATTTACAACCCAGCCATCCTCAAGTTCTTCCTCCCTGCTCTCCAGATTTCTTTCCGCGCTTGGGGATGTGCTTGGTTTTCTTATCACCTGGTTCTTGATTGGCAGCCTGGCTAATCTGCTCACTGTTTCGTTTGGTGGTCAGGGCAATACCAGAATGGCGCTGGTCTATTCAGCCTGGACGGTGGTCCCGCTAGGAATTCGCTCCCTGATGCAAATTCTGTATCTCTTTGCCACAGGCTCTGCGATAAATGCGGCAGGTCTTTCAGGATTCGTATCCTCAACGGCGACCGGTGGGGCTGTTTTCCTGCAGAACCTTTTATCACAGATTGATATCTATCTAATCTGGCAGATTGTTTTGCTTTCTATTGGGATTAATGTGATCACCGAAATAGAAAAGAAAAAAGCTGTCCTTACCGCAGTGATCTCTGTTGTCATCGTAGTTTTGCTTAAATCGCTGTTAGGGTTGGGCATCGAACAGCTTTCCGGCTTGAGCTTGAATAGCGTATCTCTCAATGGGTTGCTTAGATGACCTCTATCATCAAAGTAAACGATCTGCATAAAACCTACGACATGGAAGAGGATGTCCAGGTGGTTGCATTGGCAGGCGTGAGCTTGGAGATTGAAGAGGGCAGCCTGGTCACCACCATGGGTCCCTCCGGATCAGGGAAGAGTACCCTGATGCATATCGTGGGGGGGCTGGATCGTCCATCCTCCGGAACGGTACGGGTCGGACATTATAACGTAGCGGACCTTGATGAACAGCAGATGGCTATTTTCCGGCGCCAGATGGTCGGGTTCATCTTTCAATCCTTTAATTTGATAGCTACCATGACGGCGCTTGAAAATGTAGCTCTTCCACTGCGCTTGAGTGGGGTCGCTAAGAATGAGCGCCTTCAGCGAGCTTATGAACTGCTTTGTAAGGTAGGCTTGGAAGACCGCATCTATCACAAACCAACGCAATTATCTGGTGGTGAACAGCAACGTATCGCCATTGCGCGCGCCCTGGCAAATGACCCACCGGTGATCCTGGCGGATGAACCTACCGGGAATCTCGATACTGCCAGCGGTGAAAATGTGATGGAAATGCTCAAAGAACTTAATGAAAATGGTCGCACCATCATGATCGTGACCCACGATCCGCGTATGACCAAATATGCTGATCGCGTGATCAAGATGCTGGATGGAAGTATTCAGTGAACGAAATTTTCTAAAGGAAATTATCACCATGAAAAATATGCTTTTACTCACCATTTTGATAGGGATGCTTTTATTTTCTGGTTTTACGAACGGATCTGGTATAGAAAGTATCCTTACCAATACAACATTACTGCAGGAGGAAACAACTGAAACACCCGATCCTGTTGAAACCACTGAAGTGCCTGCCTCAACATCTACTCCAGTTCCAACACCCACCTCAATTCCAACTGCGACCCTTGAACCAACCGCTACATTACAGCCTACTTCGACACCCCAGCCAGCCTACTCTCGTCCCTTGCTCAACCTGACCAGTTACTCATACGATTCGTATGTATATGCCGGAGGATACTTTACCCTTTCTAGTATTTTTAAAAATCAGGGTCAGGAACGTGCCTATAATATTGTGATCACCTATTCATCAAGTTCCTTCACCGCTGATTCCAATGGTGGGGTGACCATCATATCCTCCATCGGAGCTGGTGAAAGTGTTTCCACTAGCCAAGATTTTGCAGCCAGTACCTCTATAAGTTCAAGCCCCGCAACGATCAATGTCAATGTTGAATACAAGGACGTGAACGGGCAATCCTTTACGCAGTCTTTTGCAGTATCTATTACCGTGACAGGGTATGGGACGTATTACACCTCAACACCTTCTGGCAGACCTCAGATCATCGTAGCGAATTACGAAACGGATGTTGATCCTTTGGAGCCAGGAACAACGTTTGTGTTGACAATGAACTTACAGAATAGAGGTTATCTCACCGCTCAAAATGTCAGTTTGGTGATTGGCAGCAGTGGGGATTCAAGTTCCGATTCGGTAGGCAGCGATAATTTTTTACCCATCGGGTCATCAAATGTACAGGTAATAGGAGATGTGGCAGTGCAGCAATATATTCAGATCCAGCAGGGCTTTGTGGTCAACTCTGACGCTGCACCGGGCGTGTACCCGCTGAATCTAAGTTTTAGTTATACAGATGAAGATGGGAACGAGTTCTCCGATAACCAGATCATCACATTGCTGGTTCACCTTGTGCCCACGATTGAGATCAGTTTCTATGAAGAACCGGATACCATGGCTGTTGGTGAGGATGCAACGCTGCCAATTCAGGTGGTGAATATGGGAAGCGATTCCATCCTGTTGGGAGATATATATATCAATGTGGAAAATGCCACCTTAACCAACAATCTCACATTTATAGGCAATCTTGAGAGTGGTGGTAGTTTTACTATCGATACTGACATCAATCCGCAGGCTGCAGGAACATTGCCTGTCAATATCACCATTAATTATCAGGATAATTTCAAAAAAGCGCAGACCATTACGCAAACCCTTTCTATCACAGTGCAGGATTTTCAAGTTGTGGGAGTGATGCAGAATGATTCCGTGATGGCGACCCAAATGGTGCAAAGTTTTCAGATTAATACCCAAACCAACAGCAGTTTTTTTGATGTCGTACTACGATTCTTGCGCGGGATGATCGGTTTTGATAGCAGCGCTGGTTTTACCCGTAATCGGATCAATCCGGGTTCCATGAACATCAATTGATAAATGCAGGCGTGCTTTCATGAGCTTTATAGAACTGGTTAAGTTTATCATCGAGAATATCAAACGGCAGGGGGGGCGTGTAATCCTGACCTCCCTGGGTGTGATGATTGGTTCAGCGTCAATTGTGCTGCTGGTTTCGTTGGTGGGTGGTTTGCAACAAAGTGCTACCGCTCAATTCACCACTAATGCCAACCTAACGGAAATTACTGTCAGCGCTGGTTTTGGCGGAGGTGCCAGTATGATGGGTGGAGGTCCTGATATGGGAGGCACTCCCGGCAGCCGCACTACCGTCAGAACTAGCAGCTCTTCGGAGGAACTTGTCCTTACCGATGATGTCATTAACCAATTTCTGGCGCTTGACCATGTTACCAATGTGATCGCGAACCAGAGCATTCAGGGTAATTCCACACTTGTTTATCAGAAATTTGAGGGACGTACCAGCCTCACGGGTGCTGGCGTTGATGACCTATCTGAATTAGGGCTCACTGTTGACGAGGGCGAGCTGGAGTTAAGCTCAGGTACGATCATTCTGGGAGCCAGTGTCTCTGAAAGTATGTACCGTCCTAATTATTCCGGCAGCGATGCCGCATTGACCACCGACCTGTTAGGGAAACAGGTTAAAGTTGAGGTAACCAAGAATTCATCCAGTGGAAGATCGACCAAAACAGTTCGCTTTCGTGTGGTGGGGATTCTGGCAGAATCGGGGGATACTTCCGATTATGCAGTTTATATCACTATGAATGATGCAGATAATATTGTGTCATGGATCAATGGGGAACGTGTAAATCATAATTCTGATGGCTATTCCTCATTGACGGTAAGAGTGGATGATTCTGATAATGTGCTTGATGTGGCGGAAGTCATTACAGATCTCGGCTACCAGACCCAAACAGCTCAATCTTTTCTTGAAAATGTGAATTCCCTCTTCACGACATTGCAATTGGTGTTTGGCGGTGTGGGTGCGATCACTCTTTTTGTGGCAGCTATCGGGATTGCCAATACGATGACCATGGCTATTATGGAGCGCACCAAAGAGATCGGATTACTGAAGGCGCTGGGCGCGACGAATAAAGATATATTGAGTCTCTTCATCGGTGAGGCAGCCGGAATCGGATTTCTCGGAGGGGTGGGGGGTGCTATATTAAGTGTACTGTTAGGCACAATCATCAACTCGGTGGGTGGTTCCTACTTGGCGGAACAAGCTACTGCCAGCGGTACCAGCGCAGCCACCACTATCGTCTTTATGCCCTTTTATCTGCCTTTGTTTGCCATAGCATTTTCAACGGTAATAGGTGCCATTTCAGGTCTGTACCCGGCTTTACGAGCACAGTCCTTGCCACCTGTTATCGCATTAAAATATGAGTGAAATGAAAAAGAAAAATATCCAAAAGAGGACGCTAAAATCGCTTCAGGCGCAGCTGCCATTGACCTATGCCGGGATTGCAGTCATCACCACCACTTTGATCGGTGCTGTGTTGGTCTTCACCATCTGGAACTATTATCATGGATTGGAAGAGAAATATCTGCAGTCTAACTTACACGGCACCATCAATAGTCTGACCAGTATTGTGCAGGAAAATGAGATAGACGATCCAGACTCATTGACCTTGTACAGCGATGTTCTGCAAAACCAAACCAATGTTACCGCTTTCCTCATTCAATCGCGCATGCGTGTTTTGGATATCAATGGGGATGCCCTTGCTGATTCTGGTTCACCGTCCAGAAGCTGGAATATCACTATCCCCAAACCGCGCAATGAGCAGGGTCAATTGCTTGAAGAAGCGAATATGTTAGATAATACCGCTCAACCTTCTTTTTCACTGGGACGTTCGGAAGATCCATCCAACCCAAATTCTGAAGTGAATCCACCCTATTCAATTCAGGCAAATCCCAATATGTACGGGTTTTTGCTGCAAGATTCAATGATAGAGGAAGGAAAACGTTCCACCATTGTTCTGCAGGAAGCCTTTTACAGTACATCAGGCGAATTGCTTGGGTATGTTGAATTATCTGAAAGCCCTGCGTATGGTCAACGTATTATCTGGAGTGTTGTGAAAGGGTGGGGGATCGCCAGTCTTATCGGGCTGGTGGTATCCATCACGTTCGGATGGTTCATGAGCCGTAAACTCACCAGACCATTGCTCGATTTGGAAAGTGTTGCCACGGAGATGAAGAATGGAAATTATGAAATACGCTCACCTGTCTTTTCACCTGATGAGCTGGCATCTCTTTCCAGCACCTTTAACCAAATGGCTTCGCATATTCAAACGAATATTGAAACCTTACAGCAATTTGTTTCGGATGCGGCGCATGAGATCCGTACCCCATTGACTGTCCTTCGTGCTGATCTGAATTTAGCACTCGCTGAAAAAACACTGCGAAAATCCAAACCCATGGTTGAACGTTCCCTAGAACAGGTTGAAAGGTTGGATCAACTATCCCGGGACTTGCTTGACCTTTCCAGACTAGAAACAAAGAATGCAGGCACAAAGTTTGCGAAGATTGACCTTCGGCATTTATTGGAGGAATTAAGCGAAATTCATGCCTCTGCTGCGGAACAGGCTGGGATTGCCTTTCAACTGATGGTAACCGAGGATGTCTGCTTTGTGTATGGTGATGAAGGGCAGCTCTACCGCGCGATTGGAAACCTGCTGGATAACGCGGTGAAATTCACTCCAGTCGGAGGGCAGGTGGTACTTCAGCTTACTGTAGAGAAAAGCAGTGCTTTGATACAAGTTTCTGATACCGGTATTGGAATTCCAATGGATGAGCAAGAACATCTTTTTCAGCGTTTTCACCGTGGAAAAAATACACAGCGCTACCCTGGCTCAGGGCTGGGTTTGGCGATCGCAAAAGTGATCGTTGAAAAACATCATGGAGAGATCGGATTATTACCCGAGACTGAAAAGACAGTTTTTTATATTCGCATTCCATTGCCGGAAGAGTGACAAAATTGTCACCAATTCCGTGACATGAAATAGGGGATTGGTTGTAAGGTTGTCCTTTGGAAAACATTCCAAGTACAATCAATGCCAAAAGGAATCCTCATGCAATTTTCGCGATTTTCAAAACAGCATGTAATAGAAGCAGCCGAATTGCTGGCTGCACGATCGAAACAGATCCTCATCGATTTTCCTTTGTTACCATCCCATATCGTCGAACAGGAAAGAACAGTTACCTTTCTGAACGCTTTATTGGAGCGATCGGAAAGCAGTGGAATGGTCATGCTGGAAAAAGGCAGGATGATTGGGTACATACTGGGATATTATGATCAAAACCTATTCTTTCGCAGGCATGTGTGGGTTCCCTTTGGCGGTTTGGCATTATCCGAGGCGGATGAATATCAGCAACTCCGTACCCTGTACGCTGCGGTGGGGGATAACTGGATTCAGGATGGGGTACTGAATCATTATTTGGTCTGCCCAGCAATACAGGAGTGGCAACGTGCAGCTTTCTCACTCAGTTTTGGGCAGGAGCAAGCCTATGCAGTTGTTTCGTCCACTGAAGAACAACCAGAAGGGCTGCCCCCACAGGGGATCACGATCAGAGAGGTGCAGCCAGCGGATGCCAACCAGCTTGCTTCCAATGGTCATTGGATCTCAGCTCATTTGAATACGGCGCCAGTTTGGGAACCTGTTCCGCAGGAGCATCTGGCGGAGGTGCTACCGGGTTATGCGGAATTGGCGGATGATGATACATCCACTACTTGGGTGGCGTTGGATGGAGAGAAACTCGTTGCTTATGTGGCAATCTACACGGTCGATATCGGCGCGATCCATTATTTGGGAACACCCAAGGCAGCGCATTTTGCTGTAGCTGCTACCCATCCCGATTACAGGAAACGTGGCATCGGTCGGGCGTTATTTACCCATATTTTGAATGTTGCCCATCAGCAGGGCTACGAACAGGTTTTTACCGATTGGCGAACGACCAATCTGGAAGCAGATCGTTACTGGCCAACCTTTGGGTTTAGCCCATTTGCCTATCGTTTGCTACGTAGGGTTAATCCGATCTACAAACCGTTTACAGGTTAAACTTGATCTTTATCTGTGGAAATGGGTTTGAACAGCCCTCCGAAGATCTATGTGACCACATTCTTTTCATCTTTACAAACCGCGATGAGATTTACAAGCATTCGGGTGTTTCCTCCTTTTCCATTGGTTTGTACGCAGGCAAGCTGACCGGAATTTACACAATCTGAGGATAATTGCAGACGATGACCCGGGATCGCCTCCCATAAAAAAAAAGCGCGCTATGAAAAGCGATCTGCGCTAATTAAGATACAATAAATGGGTATTTTTATCAGGAGGTAGAGTTTCATTGCGCATCGTGAAAGGGTTTGGATAAATCGATGAAGTCTTGGGAAAAACGCGAATACATTCTGACCATAGTCCCTGCTCTGATTGGATTTCTTGTTTCTTTCTGGATGGACGCAAAAATGGTGAACATTCCAGTTCTGGTGAGCCGAATTGATATGGCTACCATTATTCTAAGCATTGGAATCCTGACTTCCTTGATAATTCTGTTTGTGCAATACCGAAAACATCGTCAGCAGCAGCAATTTCAAGATTTGATCGAACGGGAAAATGAGGAACATCGCCAGTTTCTGCAAAGACTTGATCATGAATTAAAGAATCCACTATCGGCGATCACAACCAAAGTAGCGTTCATTAATTCCATGGTTGAGAAAAATGGCAATGAAGCGGATGCTCAGCAGGTAGAGTTATCTTCAGACCCTGCTGAAGAAGTTCAAAAAATGGTCTTTCAGATCGATGTACAAACCCAACGCATCCGCCGTTTGGTATCCGATCTGCGCAAGATCACCGAATTGGAAACGTGCCCTCTTGAATTCTCCAGCTTGGATGTGCATGCCATTTTGGAAGAGTTGTATGCCAATCTGAAAGCAACTCCTGCTTGCCTTGATCGGGAAACGGAGATATCCCTTCCAACTACTCCCTGGCGTTTACCAGAGATCTGGGCAGATGAAGATCTGATCTATCTTCTCCTCCAAAATCTGATCGATAATGCCATAAAATTTACCAGGTCTGGCGACGTGATTGAAATTCGTGGGCATGAAATAAAAGACCAGGTTTTCATAGAAATAGCAGATAGTGGTATAGGCATACCGGAGGACGAAATAGACCAGATATGGAATGAACTGTACCGCGCAAAGAATTCGCGTGGAATTCCTGGTAATGGGTTGGGATTATCCATCGTGCGCATTATTACAAAAAGGATGAATGGTGATTGCAGTATCCGCAGTAAGGATGGGCAGGGGACGGTAGTGACCTTGCAATTTCCCGTTTATAAGCAGCATGGAGCCTGATTTTTTGCAAATAAATAATTTTATTGAGGAATAGATGAAAAAGCTGGGAAAAATTATCGCTCTGACAATCATCACGATACTATTATCAGGCTGTCGAGAAGTTCAATTTTCCGTTGAGTATTTCCCTGAAGAGAACACTACATCGGATGGGCAAACCGCTCAAACAATACGCTCTGGCAAACAATCAGAAGAAGGCTCATTTTCCCTATCACAAGCGATTGATCCGGAACAGTATTTTTTTCCACTGAGCGCTCTTCCGGAGGATGTGGATTTTGATAATTTTGACCGTAAAATGGTCAATGTCTCTTACCTTGATTCGAATGGAGAACTGCTTGGGATCGCGTATGTACGCCAATACCAATCTTTCCGTGACGACCTATTTGTGGCACAGATAATTATCCAGAGTCCTGTACCAATCACTGCCAATCTACTACAGTCCGGACATTATGGAAAGGATTACGTACCCGCTGAAGAGGATTTCGAGTTGGGAGAAAACGCCCTCATCCTGAATAAACAGGCATCCATATTTTTAAGTGAGAGAACGGTCAGTTACCGTTTTTACAAAGGCAATACGATGGTCATTGTTGACCTTTGCGGTACTCATCCTTTTGTAACAGAGCAGAACGTATACCAACTGGCAAAGTTGATCGAGCAACAACTTCCAGCAGAGTTACCCGAAACAAATTCTATTCCTTCTCCTTCTTTAGAACTGCACTCTGATCTATTTCCCCGATATTTCAATTCGCTGGAACTGGTGAATTGCGATGGTGAACAACAACCGGCAAGTATTTTCAGTAATGGAAATTCCGGTATTTGTTTTCACGCCGACCTGGCGAATGTTGTTAAGGATTTCAAGGTGGGTATTTACTGTGATCGCTATGAGCGCTTGATTTACCAGCAAGATTTTCTCTACAGCCCATCACTGGGCGATTGGACGACCGGACTTTTTTACCCGATCTGGGGGTTCGGCTGGCAGAATCTGCCGGAAGGCGAATACCAGGCGCTGTTCTGGGTGGAAAATCAGTTAGTGGCATCCATTCCGTTCGTTTTTATACCATGAAATAAAGGTGGATGATATGACAAATGAAAAGGATGACCTGTATGGAGAAAAATCCAGCGAGGTTACAAATAATGGATAGAACTAAGATATTGCTGGTTGATGACGAACAAGATCTAACCGAAAGCCTGACCAAATTTCTAGAACGTACCGGGTTCGAATGCCGGACCGCAGAGAATGGAGTAAAAGCTGCTCAATGCGTAACCATTTTTCAACCGGATATCATCATTTGCGATGTAATGATGCCGGTGATGGATGGGCGTGAATTTCTTCGTTCTCTGCGTCAGGAACATAACCTTATTCCTGTCATTATGTTGACCTGTGTAAATACATCGTATGAGAAAGTGATGACACTGGAAGAAGGGGCAGATGACTATATCAGCAAACCCTTTGAACCATTAGAACTGGTTGCTCGCATCCATGCGGTGATGCGCAGAAGTCAGGTGTATGCCTGTTCGCTGCGTGATGCATGGGTGCTTTCGGCGCATGATTTGACGATCAACCGCCAGCGCCATGAAATATACATTAATGGGAATCCTGCCCATGTTACACAGCGGGCATTTAATTTATTGGAATATTTTATTACCCACCCTGATGAAGTCATCGCGCGAGAACGGTTGCTGGAAATAGTATGGGGCTGGGAGAATATTGTGGATACACGTACCGTGGATATCCGTATCGCAGAATTGCGCCGGGTGCTGCAGGATGATCCCAATTGCCCGACCTATATACAAACTGTTCCTCATCACGGCTACCGGTTTTTGCCCGCGGTTAAAGTGATCTCTTGAAATGATCGCGCTATTGTAATCATTTTGTTACATACCTGAAACGAACAGGCTGAAATTTCTGATTTACTTATATCAAATCAATGGAGGAAATGATGAAGAAGAAAAGCGTACTATCTATTCTATTGCTTAGTGTTATGCTGCTTTCAGCAGCCTGCTCTGGAGGGGCAGCAGAGCAGCAAACCACCGAACAGGTAGCGGAGGAACCTACCTCACAACCGGCACAAAGTATCGATGCCGATTGGGTCATTAGCAGCAGTGCCAGTGAGGGTCCTGGTTCATTAAAGGATGCTGTCTCCCAGGCGGTTAGTGGCGATGTGATCGCTTTTGATCCGAGCACGTTTGATCCCTACGCGCCGGTTGTTATTTACTTGACTGAACCACTCTTTCTGGGTGTTGGTGGAATTACCATTGATGCTTCTAACGTGGGTGTCATTCTGGATGGTTCTATGGGACCGGAAACTGCATTTAACATCCAATCCAGTGATAATGTGATCCAGGGCTTGAAAATAACCAACTTCTCTCTCGCCGGGATCGTCGTGGATGGAGAAGGCAATCCAGAAGAAGCTATGCATAATATCATCGGAGGAGACCATGCGACTGGCGTGGGTCCTTACGGGCAGGGGAATTGTTTGGTCGCCAATGGGGATGGAATTTCCATTCAGCGGGGAGCCAGTGAAAATACGATAACCGGCAACCTGATCGGTATGGAAGCGGATGATTCGTCCAATGGCAATCAAAGTAACGGCATCATCATACAAGCTGATGCACATCGCAATGTAATCGGTCCTCGCAACAACATTGCCAATAATGGTCAAACTGGCGTGATGATCTATGGCGGGTCCAGAGGAAACACCATTACCCAGACTGCTGTTTTCAACAATGGAAATGGGAATGTGCTTTGTCAAAATGGGGGGAACTACGAATTGGAATTGCTCATCAACCAAATTGAATCCATAGATAAAGAACAGGGTCACATCAGCGCCTGGATAAATCTCAATGGCGAGAATGTGAGCATTGAGATCTATTCTGGGGATGGTAGTGGACCTCGTTTCTTTGAAGGGGAAGTTGGCGAAATTGAACCGGGAGAAAACGGCGATTATCACATCAATTTTTCCAAGGAATCTCCATTCAATGGAGAATATATCTATATCAGCGGCTATGATGGGGAGGGAAATTCCACTATGTTCTCTGAGGCCATTGACAGCGGTATGGTTGGAGCCAGCAATCCTGCCGGCGATAATAGTATTACAAATTGTGAAAACCAGTACGAAGATGCCAAGCAAGCCATCAGCACGGTATTGAACAACCCTCAGGTGGTTTGGCAAGAAACGTTTGATAACATGAATCAAATGGATCATTGGTATCTCGAGGGTGATATTTCAGTGGAAAATGGAATGCTGGTACTGCCACCGAGTGGTTTTCGTCCCATGAATTCGACTGAAGCAGTGGCGTATTATGCTGCTGAGTCCGGTTTTGAAGGGGGATCGCAGGCAGTGCATGTTACACTTTCATTTATGGGTGCCAGGAATTTAATGGTCGGTGCATCCTATAAGGGTACTGACAGCTATGAAGAATTCGGGTTTGGGGGAGGTTCAACCGATCAGATACTGGTTAATTTTCAACCCTCATCAGATTTTCCCAGCCCAAATCCTTACATAGAGGTTCAAGCATCGGAAGGATCTTATGCAGCGGCTCTTCTGGAAGGTGATGAAATATTCATTGAAGAGAATAAAATCTATGAAGTTTTAATCGTTATTGATAACCAGCAGCAGGAATTTGTTGCGGTTATGTGGGAACCATGTAATTTTGAATCGGCACTGGTTGCACGCTTACAAAACGATCCAAAATTATCGGAATTAACTTCCGCGGGGAAACCTTGGGGCTTTAGCATTTATCAATCGGGTGGTGAGAATACTGTGACGGTTGATAATATCGAATACATTGCTTATGAAGGATTATTGCAGCCATAAGCAAAAGACTACTTTGGGTTGCAATTAGAGTTACGCGAAGCATGGAAAGTAAATAAGGGTATAAGCTATGAGGATTTGTTGAATGATGGATGAAGGAATAGCTGCTGAACTCAAGCGAAGAGAACGCATAGTGGCAAAGCCTGATGCTACACTTCTGACTGCGCTGAAAAGTGGCGATCAAAACGCGCTGTCATTGGCGATGGAGGTGGGCACCGTGGCTGCCCTGGCAGCGGTTGAAGAAACGATCGCGCTGTATTCTGGCAACCCACAAGTAACCTTCTATCAACCAGGTGGCACTTTTGAGAATGACGCTACAATCCGCGACAAAGCACTGCAAGAACTGGTGAAAATGGCAGGGTCCAGACAATTGTTGAAGGACCCTGCTTATTCGCAGTATTGCATCAGCAGGCTGGGTCGTGATATTGGCAATGAGTTTATGCGCGCATTGTATCAGGAAGACACCCAGGCTTGTTTTGACTATCAATTGCTGGGTATTCAAATGCAGCTGGCAATATTGATAACGGGATCAGTGAATTGATAGATTGAAAAAATTCAGGGCTGTAAGTGCAGGGGATGCCTGTACAGGAAGTGACTACTAACATTTTGTGGAAGTCACTTCCTGTTATCGTTAACAGTAAAAATGGTATGAATGTGGCTGGCGGATGATAAGTTGATAAATTCCTTAAAAAGATCACCTGCCCTCAAATCCTGCATCCAGAATCTGATCTGTGTCGATATCCAGGTTTCCAAAATGGACTCCTGACGGTCTTAATTCCAGTATTTTACCCGGCAATTTCTATCCCAATTTGGGTTTCTCTAGAATAACTAACGAAGTGATTCAATCATTTCCTGTAAGGGTGGTAATCTTTAGCTTCTCCGATGCTCATGGAACACAGCACCAATCCGCTGCCCCTATTCTGCGGGATGAGGATGAAATTGGAATCCTTGCTGTGTGAGTAGGAGCTGAAAGAGCGCATTTCTTAATGAGAGACAATAGGTGTTTCTACTTCGCGAAAGATAAATATTAAAAAAAGATAGCCAGAGACAAGCTAAAAAAATCCAAATAGAAGGGTTGATTGTTTTTATTAATGGTAAAACTGCATCCACTACCAAAGGGATGAAACACGATCTGTAAAAAAGTGAAATAGCAGGATATTTAATTTGCGCTATTTATCACTGTTTTAATAATGTTAAAACCTGTTCCAATTTTGGTAAAGAAGGTTCAGCTCCCAAGACGGTTGTTGCCAACCCTCCGGCAGCATTGCCCATCTGTACTGCGTAAATCGGTTTTTGCCCACGTGAAATGGCAACTGCAAAACCAGCACAAAAGGCATCTCCTGCAGCGGTTGGATCAAGAGTGTTTACTTTAAAGGCAGGAACTTGTATTTCTTCCTTCGAATCAAGATAGTATGCACCTCGTTGTCCTAATGTCACGACGACAATTTTTGGGCCGAGTGTCCTAATGCTCTTACCAACTTGTTTCACGGTTTCTATATTGTCTATTTGTATCCCTGTAAGTTGGCTTGCTTCAATCTCGTTTGGTGTAATAATGTCAATAAGCTGATAAAAATGGTCCGGGAGCTTGGAAAAAGGGGCAGGATTGAGCATAACCGGGACGCCCGCTGCATGCGCGATTTCAGCAGCTCGCATGCTTGTTTCCATCGGTATTTCAAGCTGGAGCATGAGCATATCGGCTGTAGCGATTAGTGATGAAGCAGATTCAATATGATCTGGGGTAAGGGTTAGATTAGCTCTTGGTACAATAATAATACTATTGTCTCCCTCTGACTCATCGATAACAGGGCACGCCACGCCAGTTCCTACAGTTGGATTCCGTAAAACATAGTTAATACCTACCCCATCCTTTTTCAAGGATGAAATGAACATATCCCCAAACAAGTCTATACCAACACAGCCGACCATGGTGACATTTGCTCCCAATCGTGACGCAGCAATAGCTTGATTGTATCCCTTTCCACCTGTGAACATGCCAAATTCACTCCCTATTACCGTTTCACCACGGTTTGGACGGCGATATGTGCGAAAAACAAGATCCATTATAAAACTACCAACAACAACAATATTTGGTTGATTTCTCATCAAGTACACTCTCTTAATAGGGTATCAAAACGTTATTTTTGGTGTCCCAACGCACCACCAGGATGAAAATTTCGGAAATCCTGTTGTGTAAAACCTCGTTGAATCGAAACAGTAATGCTGAGCGCGTCACCTAGAGCAAGCATGGCTGTGGAGCTAGTTGTGGGAGCTTGACCGCGTGGATCAGCTTCCTTATCTACTCCGGTTAATAAAACTAAATTTGCGGATTTCGCGATCGGTGAGTCTTTTTGCGAAGTGATTGCGATAATTTTTGCCCCGATTCTATGAATATAGGGCAGCAAATTTACTAGTTCGTCGCTGCTACCCGAGTGTGATAACAGGAAAACAAGATCTTTTGATGTGATCATTCCTAAATCACCGTGAGCAGCTTCTGCTGCGTGAACAAAGAAAGCCGGTGTACCTGTACTAGCAAAAGTGGCGGCTAGTTTTCTTCCAATATGCCCGGGTTTTCCAATTCCAGAAAAAATAACTCTACCCTCACAAGATAAGATCATTTCAACTGCTTTCATAAAAGTATCATCAATCATATCTGCTAAATTGTTTAATGCATAAGCTTCAGAAAGAATCACTTGTTTAGCTGTGTTAATATTACTGTTTGATTCCATTTTGCTCCATTAGTGAATCCTTACTGCAGCGGTGTGACGCCTTTTCGTAAAATTATGTTTGCATAAGGTGCTGTGTCCCCGCTCATCACAACCACGAATGCTCTTTTTGCTCGGTCGTAAAAGGGATGCCGTTCAATTTTATTGATTTCTGGAGCATCAGGCCATATCATCCTGATTGTCTGAAGATAAGCCTTTTCAATCTGTGCATCAATACTATCTCCTGGCGAAGGTGACATCATGGTCAATGGGTTTTCAAAAGATTTATCTAAAACGAAGAGAGGTAAAATGGCATTCAACAAAGGAACTATTTTCAGACCATCAGCGCGGAGAACATGAGAATTCATGCTGTCTCCAGGAAAATGTGCGTCTGCTAAAACAATTTCATCACCATGTCCCATCCGGTACAGGGTTGAAAGTAGATCGGGGCTTAACAATGGAGAAATTCCGACGAGCATATAACCTCCTGAAAAAGAGTCCTTCTTTAAATTGGATTACTCTGTGTTTTTGACAATTTATTAGACTAATATTGATCATTGAAATGGATCTCTATTTAATCCTCCACATGATTCACGCACAACGAGGTGAGTTTCAAGTGTAACTTGTTGTATTGGACTATCTGGATTATGGATCCTATCCAGTAGTAATCTTGCAGCGATTTTCCCCATATCATAAGTTGGTTGCGAAACAACCGTCAATGGGGGCTGCAATGAAGTAGCCCACGGCATATCATCGAAACCAACCAGGGCAATCTGGTCAGGTATTAATATTTTCTTCTCATGGATAGCTTCCAATGCTCCGAGTGTCATGAGATTGTTTGCTACTAATAAAGCTGATATGTCTTTATGTGCAGATAGTAGATTGATGGTGGCTTGATATCCCCCTGCTTGGGCGAAATCGCCCAATTCGATAGTCGGTTTACTATTTGGAATTTTCTCTAATGCTTCCAAATAACCCAATTTTCGAAGTTTGGCTGTCGAGATGCGTTCTGGTCCTCCGATAAAACCGATGTCTTTATGCCCCAGGTTAATTAAATGTTCAGTAGCTTCTTTCGCCGCTTTAATGTTGTTGATAGAAATTGAATCAACTTTTAGGTTATCAGGAACACGGTCTATTGCCAATATAGGGATTCCAGCTTCAATTACTTGTTGATATTGTTCACTGCTATTAACTACAGACGATAGAATAATGCCAGCTACTCCCTCATCTAAAAAAGCCTGGAGTTGCATGCGTTCAATTTTTTGATTTTCATCTGAGTTGCCTAGAATAAGCGCATAATCAGCCTGATGAAGATAATTCTCTATTCCCGCCAGAACACTTGTAAAAAAGGGATTGCGGATATCTGCAAACAGTACACCAACTCTTTTCACTTTCCCCGATCGTAAATGATATGCAGCTCTATTAGGGCGGTACCCTAACTCATTGATTGCTGTCTGAACACGAATTCTTAAATCGTTGTTTACAGTGTCGCTGTTGTTGATTACACGTGACACTGTTGCGGTAGAAACCCCCGCCTTTTTAGCAACATCATGAACAGTAATTTTATGCGGACTTTCTTTGTTTATCATGAAAATATTTCACATATCACAAGAGTTAAGTAATCCATTACAAGATAACACATATCTGGAGGTCTGTCAACATAGAATAATCGCGATGAAAATCTGTGTTGTGAAGGAAATCAGAGGAGAAACGCGATTAAAACACCCCTAAACACGTGTAAAAAGAACAAATATGCGATAAAAACACTCTGCAATATCAGAAATAATTTTTGTGAGTGAACCTACAAAACTGTTGACAAAAAAGAAGTAATCGTTTACACTGACTTGAGTAAACGATTACTTATAACCGTGTTGAATTAACTGTGTGGTAAGTTTCAAATAGGAGAAAGTCATTGCAAGCACTTGATGAATACCTCACGATCAAGGCAAACCCGTTTCGCGGAATAATCTGTCCAATACTAACCCCCTTTGATGCCAAGGGTGAAATTGATTACAAATCCTTAGAAAAATTGGTTCATTTTCTCGTTTCTGAAGGCGTCCCTTGCCTTATGGTCGCTGGTACAACGGGCGAAGGGTTGTTGTTATCCGTTGAGGAAAGAAAGAAGTTGGCGGAAGCTGTTTTAAGTTATGCAAATAAAAAGGTCCGGGTTGTTGTTCACGTCAGCTGTTTATCTACGAGAGAGTCGATTGAACTTACACATCATGCACAAAGTCTCGGTGTTGATGGTATATCCGCAATTACTCCATTTTTCTTTAGCTACTCCGATGAGGAAGTATTTCGTTTCTATGAAGCGATTTCGAAAACTGCTCCGGAAACACCCATCTCCTTGTACTGTTTTCCTGGAAACGCAAAGTTTGAAATAAAAAGACCTTTGTTGATAAGGATATTGCAGAACTTATCAAATATAAAAGCAATTAAATCCTCCAATCCGGATTTGATCCGTTTGCAAGAGTATATAGCGGTTGGTAATAACGATTTTTCTGTGCTTTGTGGCGTAGACGCTTTAGCACTACCAGCGCTTACACTTGGCGCTTGCGGACAGGTTTCGGGTAACTCAAATATTTTTCCACAACCTTTTATAAATCTATATGAATCATATAAAAAAGGCGATTTGGAATCTGCTGTGAAGTGTCAATCTACCATCAATCGAATTCGGGCAGTATTGAAGGATAGCATTGCGTATTTCAAAGCAGCTTCAGCGATCAATGGGCTGCCTATTGGAATCCCTCGATTGCCAATTCAGTCGCTGGATGAAGTAGAAATAAATAACTTGAAATCTGAAATTTCAAAACTGAATTTTTCATCGTAATGAATCACAGATATAAGGAGGTGCTTCGAAAAAAGTATTTTGTGTTATACGCTTTGAGTTTTGTGTTTTGAATATAAAAAATGGAGGAAAGATCATGTTAAAAAAATATGGTTTGTTGGTATCGCTTATTGTGCTCTCCCTAGTGCTGACCTCATGCGCTACTTCTACTGAGCCTGTTGAAACAGTTGATACACCAACAGAATCCGAAGCGGTAGCTGAAGTTCCAGCAGAAAAGACGACAATCGTTTTTTGGAACGGCGTTGGTGCTCCTGAGAATGTTGTTCTAACAGAATTGGTAAAAGAATACAATGAAACCAATCAAGACAATGTGTATGTTGAAGAAGTTATTCTTGATTGGAGTACTCTATATTCAAAAATTCTTCTAGATTTCGAAACTGGAACACCCCCTGATATTATGACCATCCAGCAAAGCGGTCTATACCAGAATGTGGATTTGGGTGTTTTAGCAGATCTAACAAATTTAATGCCGGAATATGGTTTTGTAAAAGAAGATTTTATTGAATCTGCCTGGAATGGTAGTTTTATTGGTGATCAACAATATGCTATTCCGTTCGACTTGCATCCGCTCGCGCTTTATTACAACGTAGATTTATTTAAGGATGCCGGTTTGGACCCCGAAAATCCACCCGCAACAATGGACGAATTTTTGGAAGCTGCCCAAAAACTAACCGTCGATACGAATGAGGATGGAAACATCGATCAATATGGTTTTGGTTTGGCTTACAGCGGTGGTATTCCTTTCCGGACATGGATGTCACTGTTATGGCAACACGAAGGGGAGGATATTTTGAATGAATCCAAGACGGAAGCAGCTTTTAATACCGAAGCTGGTCTTGAATCGCTTGAGTTCTTACAAGACCTGGTTTATGAGTATAAAGTAGTACCAGAACAAGAACAAAGCCCGGATGATGATTTTATGAAGGGCATTGTTGCCATGATGATATCTGGTCCTTGGTCTCAATTTGATTTCAATACGGTTGATGGTCTTGAGTATGCCACAGCACCACTGCCAGTTTTCTACGATCAGCCAGCTGCTTGGGCTGATTCTCACATGTTAGCTCTCCCGAATACAAACGATGATGTCCGCATGGCTGCTGCAATGAGCTTCGCAAGTTTCCTCTCTGATAACAGCTTGACGTGGACGCAGAAAGCTGGGCATCTACCCGTTAAACTTTCTGTGCTCGAGAGTGATGAATTTAAAGCCCTTGAAAAATCGCAGGCTTTCGCAGTCACACTTCCAGATGCACATTACTATCCCTCTATTAAAAATGAATCATTGGTATTTGGAAGGGATTCAAACTCTCCATTCGTGGTTTTAGTAGAGTCAACATTGTTAAATTCAATGACTCCAAAAGATGCACTTGCTGAAGTGGAGATTATGGTAAATGAGCTTTTAGCCCAATAACGTGTAATAACAAAAATAGAGGAGGAAGAAGATGTTTCGTAAAAAGAGGATAAATTTTGGTTCTGCAGGATGGTTTCTTCTGCCGTATTTCCTTGTTTACTTTTTATTCTTCTTCCTCCCCGCAATATCTATTTTACCAATGAGTTTTACAGAATGGAGCATCATTGGAACTCCAAAATTTGTTGGTTTTGCTAACTTTAAAAGCATTTTCAGCAATCGATTCTTTGTACAAGCGCTTTCTAATACCTTTGTCTATACAATCCTTGTCACAGTGATTCTAACCGTATTGGGGTTGCTCTTGGCAATCTTGCTCAATCAAAAATTACGGGGGCGAGTTATTGCAAGGACAATTATTATTATGCCTTATGTGATTTCCAGCGCAGTTGCCGGTATATTATGGAAATGGATGTTCGAACGGAATTTTGGAATTATCAACACCTATCTTCAACAAATGGGGTTGCCTTTAGTAGGTTGGTTATCAGATCCTCAAATTGCATTATATTCAATTATTATAGTAAATATCTGGTGGTCTGTTGGATTTAATACAGTCACTTTTTTAGCCGCCATACAGGGAATTCCAGATGAACTCTATCAGGCTGCACGAGTAGATGGCGCCTCCTCTTTTCAATGTTTTAAATATATTACGATTCCGCAACTGAAACCTATTATTCTCTATATCACCGTTTTATGCGCGGCAAATTCCTTTCAGATGTTTGATGAGGCTTATGTACTTACGCAGGGGGGACCTTTGGGATCTACAACGACGCTTGTTTATCAAATCTATACAGAAGCCTTTAAAAGCTTTCGAATAGGTTATTCTTCTGCTTTGTCTGTAATCACTTGCGCAATTATTATTTTAATCACCTTGTTTCAAATGAAAATTAACAAAGGAGAAAATGCATGAACAAGAAAAAAATATCCTTGTTTTTTATGTATTTGATAATGTTTATAGTAACGGTCTATTATTTAATTCCAATCCTCGTCCTGATTTCTACGTCCCTTAAACCTCAAGGGCAGGTTCTTTCAAGAACATGGCAATGGATACCCGAAACCATTACGCTTGATAATTACAAATATATCTTACAACAGTACCCCTATCTGAAGTGGACCCTGAATAGTCTCATCGTTACGGGAGGAACGGTTTTGCTAACTTTATCAATAAGTCTACCAGCTGGATATGCATTTGCCAGATTGAAAATGCGCAGGAAGAACCTGCTTTTTTCATTGGTTTTATTAACCATTATGATTCCCTTCTTTGCTTATACTCCTCAGCTTTATTTATTGATAACTAAACTTGGGTTGAAGAATACGTATTTAGGTTTGATAGTACCTATGAGCACAAGTGGCGTGAGCATTTTTTTATTTCGTCAGTTTATCGAGCAATTACCTCCCGAGCTGGAAGAGGCTGCTGTGCTTGATGGTTGTTCAAACTGGGGTATCTTCTCCAAGATTATATTGCCATTAACAAAACCAGCTATAACCACATCTGTTATCTTTACGGCTGTTAAGAGTTGGAACAATTTGATGTGGCCTCTTATTGCTAGCAGTGATAATGCTGTTAAAACTTTACCGGTTGGGTTATCCGTAAATGTTTTTCAAGTTGAGACAGGTCTGAATAATCAACCGCCATATGGCATTGTTATGGCAGCTGCGCTTTTGTCGATTATTCTTCCTATCTTGCTTTTTATTTTCTTGCAAAAGTATTTTATACAGGGGATAGCAACCACTGGGTTGAAATAGTGTGATCAAGCCAATTCTTAAGGAGACGATAGAATGCCTTTATTTGGGATGAATGATAAAAAAAATGAAGAGTATGAAGCTCAATTGAATCCTGAAACATTGAGCTTTATTGAACAATCGGTCGAAAAAATTGTGGCAGCAAAAGAAAAAGGGAAGAAGGTTGTCGTCATCCTGGGGAGCGGTCCAAATTTACATGAGGGAGTTACAACGCTCATGGCTGAATTAATGGATAAAGGAGTGATTGATGGCTTGTCAACCAGCTCGGCGGTTATTTCACATGAACTGGCTGGTGTCTTAGATAAAGTAAAACGTATAAATGGTCTTGACCTCGGAATCGATGCGAATCTATTACCCAAAGGAGATATTTTTGAAATCACGCAACTTTCTCCAAAATGGTTAGAAAAAATTGATAAAGAAATGTATATCGATCATGACTTGATTCAGCGGGGTAATGAATCAGACGGTAGTGTAATTATTAAGGCAGCTGGGAATATGGGATATCCCATGGGGTTGCGATCTGAAAGGATTGCAAAAGAAATCCTGGGTATCGCAAAGGCTTATGGTCTGTCGTTCGAAACAGTTGCGGGTTGGGGAGCGGACCCGCACACGATGATAGGTACTGCTGCTAGGAAGGGATTACCAGTCTTAGTTAGTGTTCCTCAACTTATTGGAGGGGGTGGAGTTGGGCTTTGCATCGGAGATAGTATTTCCATCACAGAAAGATGTATGAAAATGGCGCAAATGCTCGGAAGTGCAGATGTGTTGATTGAATCTGCCGTTGCGCTTACACAGGAAATTCATGATGGTCCATTCGAAACATACACCGGTCATGGTGTTTGGGGAAATTGGGATGGTTATAAAAGTTATAGCTTGAAAAATAAAACGCTTATCCGTATCGATTTGGATCCAAACCTTAAACGTGCCTGGGATTTGCAAAGACAGGATTCATCTGTGCAGAAAGCTATAGATCAGGGTTTACCCAAAACAAAATTAACAGGGATACCATTCCGAATGGAAATGTCAGGTTTTGCCAGATTAGAAACAAGCATTCCGGTTGTGGGGGATATTGGCTTAATTTGGCCAATTATTGCATGGCATGTAGCAAAGAAGTTAAGCGTTGAATTAGATTTTATAAATCATCCTCAACAGACTGAAGAGGGGCAAAAAATGAGGGAATGGCTTGTAAATGAAATTCGTCCATTTGATCGAGATATGATGATCAAAGTTGGTCAAACCCATAAATAGGAGAGTAGCATGTTCGTTTTAGGAATCATTCCCGCTCGTTATGGCTCATCGCGTCTTGAAGGGAAACCTTTAAAAGATATTTGTGGAAAACCGATGATCCAACATGTTTATGAACGCGTTTTGCAGTCTACGTTATTAGATGAGATCATTGTGGCTACTGATGATGAAAGAATTGTTGCAGCGGTGAAACAGTTTGGCGGCAAAGCTCAAATGACTTCAATAGACCATAAAAATGGTACGGATAGAATTGCAGAGGTTGCAAAAGATATCCCTGCAGATATTGTTGTGAATATTCAGGGTGATGAACCTCTTATTGACCCCAGAATGATTGATGAAGCCATTCAACCCATGACGACAGATATGGAATTGAAAGCCTGTACTCTATGTCGCCCAATTCTTTCTGAAGATGATGTGACCAGTCCGCATGTGGTGAAGACGTTATTTGATTTGCAGGGGAATGCTCTGATTTTTTCACGAGCTCCCATCCCATACCCTCGAAATCGAGAATTATATCAAGCTTATGAACATATTGGTGTGTATGTCTACCGAAAAGATTTTTTAATGCAGTATATAAAGATGCCGCAAACACCATTAGAAATAACGGAATCATTGGAACAACTTCGCATAATTGAAAACGGTATCCGTATGAGGGTTGTGGTTGTAACCGTTCCTTACGAAGGACTCAGTGTTGATACACAGGAGGATTTAGATCGTGTAAGGGCAATAATCAAGGAAAGATCATGACCGAAAGAACCTCGCAAATATTCAAAAGTAATCAGGAATATAAGTCTTGTCATTCTGTAGCATTATGCAAATTGACAAACGGAGACTTATTAGCAGCTTGGTTTGCAGGGGATGAGGAAGGATCAAAGAATTCAGTTATTCTGACCAGTAGAAAAGAAGAAGGGAACGATAATTGGTCTACTGCCAGTATTGCTGTCAATGTCGCAAACCGAGCAGCTGGCAATCCCAGGTTATTTGTTGGTCCAGATAATAGTATATGGCTTCTTGCTCCGATTAATTATGGGGTATGGTGCCAGGGGGGGACAAGACTATTTTTGAAGCGTTCATTTGATTACGGTAAATCATGGTCTGACCTTGAATTATTTATTGAACCTAAAGGGATTCTTGGCAAGAATAAGCCGATTTGTACAAGATCTGGAACTTGGATAATCCCGTGCGAATATGAAAGGTATTGGCAAGCAGTCTTTATACGATCTGCTGATAGAGGCGAAACCTGGGAAATCATAGATTGCCCTGAGACGAATGCTCGGTTGCATCAACCCACTGTTATCCAAAGAGAAAATGGTGAATTGTTAGCTTTCATGAGAACCTGGGAAGGCGTAATCTATCAGACTAAATCGAGTGATGATGGAGCCACTTGGTCTTATCCAGAAGCTACTGGAATTCCAAACAATAACAGCGGTATTGATATGGTCAAATTGACCGATGGCAGGATTGCGTTGATTTGCAATCCTTGCAGCCTTGGGCGTGATGGAAATGTGATCGTAAAACCGGAAGAACGCCCCACAAAAATTGATGTGGAGGATTTGTGCAGAGCTGATGCGATGCAGATACTCACGATTCTTGATGCGAATAATTCTAATGTACCCTCCATCTCCGGGTTTCCAACATGGGGACCGCGGAGTCCACTTAGCATTTTGTTATCAGAAGATGATGGCGAAACCTGGCATCTGTCTGCTGATATTGAAAATATCCCCGGTGAATTCAGCTACCCGGCTGTAATTCGAGGGAGTGAGAATCGTATTTATATTGCGTATACTGCTAATCGTAATGAAATTCGGTTTGTGCAATATGATTTGCCAAATAAATTTGACGGAAAATTATTTTATAGGTAAATTTGGTGATTTATGAAAAAAGGGTCACTGGATCAAGATCTGAAAAAGTTAGGGGCTCCAGAATATATCGTTGATGCTCTCCTTGAGAGCAAGGAGATTAATTTCCCTTCGTTGGAGGAAGGAAAATATCCAATGAAAAATGAGAAGGTATTTATTTTCTCTGCTTATGAAACCAAAATTTCTGGGGAGACAATTCTTGTAGAGGGACATAAAAAGTATATTGATATTCAAATAATTATCGAAGGTAGAGAAGCAATCGGCGTCTTACCATCTGACCAGATTCATGACAAATCTGCATATGATGAAATAAATGATGTGTGGACAGCGGAAGTTGCATCCGATGAATTAGAATTCACAGAATTAGAGGCAGGTGATTTCCTTGTTCTTTTTCCGAAGGATGCACATGCACCACAACAAGCTGTGGGGAAAATACCCATGCCGGTAAAAAAAGCTGTAATAAAAATACCGGTTAGATGAATTTATTTACATAATTTCCCTCAAGCTAGATTGATATTGTAAGTTTTTACACGATGACAATACTAACTGCGAAATGGTTATTCCAGGATATGAAAGAAATACTGAAAAATGAGCATATTATATTGTGATTGTTCTCATGGATTTAGCTGCGAAATGTTTTTAGGTGCTCTTATTAATGCGGGAATGCCACTTGAGTATCTCAATGAAAAGATTCATGAAGTAAATTTGTTGGGTAACTATACTCCAACCGTAAAGAATATCAACCCAGAAAAATTTCCGGCTGTTTATTTTACCTGGAATCAAGATGTATCGCATAATGGGGTTGTTTTAGAGAAAAATAAAGATTATGGAAAAAATAAGCGATTTGGATTAAAAAATATTGTTCAAACAATACATTCAAGCAATCTAAAGGAAAATATAAAGTTCAAAATTATTGATATCCTCTCCCTCTTGGCTGATGTAGAAGCAAATTTCCAAAAGGATAATAAAGAGGAAATCAATTTTTTTGAATTGGGTTTAGTGGATTCCTTATTTAATCTTGTTGGTTCAGTCATTGGTTTGGATTATTTTAATATTGATACAGTTTACGCATCAGAAATTTCGTTGAATTTTGATCACGAGATAGGTGATGAGGGTAAATTCAATATTTCCGATCAGGTTTCATTGGAATTACTGAAAAATAAGAAGACACCAATTCGAGTTTCTTCCATAACAGTTGACAAAATTACGCCTGACGGGGCGGCGTTTCTTGCTAGCGTGGCAATTTTCAAAAAACCTGCAATGCAATTAATAAAAATAGGGATTGGAGCCCAGAGGAACTGCCGAGGCGAAACAGTCATGCAAAGAATATTAATTGGGGAGGTCAGTGATTCGGATGTGACCATAGTGGAACTTGAAACAAATATTGATGATATGAGCCCACAAATTTTTGGGTATGTTATGGAGAAGTTATTTGTTCATGGTGCCTTAGATGTTTACTTCACGTCTATTTATATGAAAAAAAATCGTCCGGGGATGAAAATAACTGTTATTGCTCAAAAAGATGATGAAGAAAAATTGTGCAATATTTTACTGCGCGAAACAAACACACTGGGAGTTAAAGTTAAAGTTATTAAAGGACATGCTGGTTCTCAGCAAGATGCCGAAATCATGACAAAATATGGTGAAGTTCCAGTAAAACTAAAAATTCTCGAGGGGAAAGTGATCCAAGTAACACCTGAATACGATGCCTGCGTTGACCTGGCAAAACAATCGGGTATTGAGCTCAGGAATATCCTTCAAGAAGTAATTGCCATTGGAAATGAAATTTACTTTGTTCCATCATAAAGTCGATGGTGTTAAGGAGCAATCCAGTTTAATACCCATGGACCATAAATGGCGCTCGACATTGCGTCTAAGATCAATGTGTCTGCCTGTTCCTCAGTCATGCCGGATGGCAAAACCAGGTGGGTGTAGAAATTACCGGGTCCGGCACATTCGAAATCCATTCCCGGGTATGCTGCCCGAAGTGTTGTTTGAGCATGTGCACAGTTTTCATCTTTATGCTGCACTGGATCTAAGGCGACTTTGCTAATCGATAGTTGTATAGAACCACTCGGTTCAATCCCGTTGGATTGGAAATAAAATGTGAAGCATTTATTGTCTGTAAGCGCAGTTGCAGGGTCACTCCGTGCGCCGCTGGCGCGAACCAACTGCTGATTAAAGACCAGGGTCACGTTCTCCGGGAACCAAGCACGGCTGTCTGAAAGCTGCATACAGAAAAATATGCCATATTCACCGTATTCGCCGATTTGCAAGGATGCCTCCAAGAACTCTGCAGAAATATTCCCAATCACCTCTGAAGCAGTTGAAGAAGCAACTCCCACCGTAATTACCACCCAAACTTGGCTGTATGGGACCAGTGCTCCTGTTTCATCTTCCAGTTGGTAATAAACCGTGTATCGCCCATCCTGCTGAGGAGCGATGAGGTCGACGCTGATCTGAATGTTCTCCCCTGGCTCAACCTCGTGCGCGAGAGGAATTTCCTCTGGGCTGCCCAGATTCTCGCCGGCTGGATTGGAGGTTGTTTTCACTAAAGTGAAACCTTTTACCCACGGGCGACCCCCGTTGTTTTTCAGCGTCCAGGTCTTTTGAAAGGTCTGTCCGGGTTGGAAATTTGTTCCGTCTGGGATGGTTTCACCTAAGAAGACGGAGGCAGTATCTTGAGCCAATGGCAATGAAGTAATCCATGTTGTAGATGATGTAAACGTTGGTAATGGGAGGGGGGTCATAGTTGCGGGAAGAGTGGTCTCCGTTGGAAAAGGTGTCGCAGAAGCTTGGATTATCACGGGGGTGGCTGTGTTTTACTTGACTGCGACGAAGTGCACCCTGAAATTGTGATTACTGCAATCAACAAAAGAATAGAACTGCGTAACCGAAGAGTCATAATATTTCTCTACTGGTGATGGATGGAGGGTAGCCAAGGACTACTCTCCACCCTTTCCATTTTTAGATCAGTTGCTTGCTCGGGCAGTTTACTGAATAAAAATCCCCTCTAATTCGCCATGCAATTGGGTCAACCGATAAATTTCACAATTTTCAAATTGCATCAGAATGATCTCCCCATCGGAAGTTTCGGGTGTAATGAGACTGACTCCCAACAGATGGCTGCCTTGTTCCCAGACAATGCCGCTGATGGCAGTGGCTGGTTGATCCAGCAAGAGGCGTGCCGGGCTACCATCCATCTCTTTCAGGTATAAGCTGCTGTTGTCACTGGCACGATAAGCAACCCACTGCCCATTTGGTGATACGGCAGGGTAGGGTGCTTTTCTGGAGGAATCTTCCAGGATGAACAAATCATGGATAGTGCCGGTGTTCACATTGACCGCACGCAGCATAAAGCCTGCTCCACTGGCATCGGGGATGGCGTAGTATAAAAGACTGCCATCCGGTGACCAGCCCGCGATGGATTCATATCCCAGGTCGGTAAGTTGGCGTGCCCCACTGCCATCAATGGCGGCTACAAAAATTCCATAACCGGCAGATGGATTGACCGATGCAATGAATTTTCCATCCGGCGACCAGTGCGGATCATAATAACCACCGGTATTTGCTAGTGTGGTGGTTTGACCACTGGTTATGTCCACAATCGCAGTGCCTGTCTCACTCGGATAAGCCAGCTTGGTACCATCGGGACTCAAACTCCCCCGGCTGGCTTGCGGGATGGATAATTTCACCTCTTTTCCATCCATGCTTTGAAGCACCAACTGCATTTCTGGATCCAATTCGGTCAATAACATCCAACCATCCAATCCTTCCGGTAAAGATGGTAGCGTTGAGTATGAATTAGCATCTAGGCATACGGGGGATGTATTGGCAGCAGTGGGTTGAGGGGATGGTAGAGTTTCGGGCTGCCATTTTCCTTCCCAAGTTCTCGTTTCCTTCAATGGATAGAAGTCTGAGAAGAGTAATTTTAGTTTTCCTGTAGGCATCTCTTCAAATGCCAAACTTCTACTCGTTGGTCCACCACCTCCGCCGATTGCCTGATACCCTTCAATTTGAACAGAGAGACCATCCAATTGTGGATCGCTCTCAAATTGGAAAGAATACCCATTCTCGCCGGCACGGATGGAAACAAGCCGGAAGGTGATTCCTGCGATATCGAAATCCTTGTTGATAACCCACTCCTGACCAGGTTGTGGATCAGACCCAGCATCAAATTCGAATTCAAGGGGTGCTGATTGATCCAACAGGGAATATACATTTCCGGTGTAGCGAACTGTTAAGGGGAAAGCGACATCACTGGCTTTGAATTGAATTGCCCACTGGGAATCGCCCACTCCAAAGGGCATTCCGCTGGAAGAAAGGTCAATATCTTCGGGATAATCAATGCTGTTGATGAGGTTCTTACCGTTTGCATCGAGGTATTGTACGCCCATGACTTGAATTTTCTCTCCTTCTGCTAAGTGTGGTCGGAACCAGCCTATCAGAATATATCCATCGTCGGTTTCTATCACTTCATTGAATTCGAAGGGAGCGATTTCCTGCCCGGATAGTTCGTCGGTGGGCATACTAGTAGAGGTTGTTATTTCGGGAGTCAACTCCAATACCGGTAAAATGGTGGTGTCTTCTGGCAGTGGTACAAAAGTGAGAGGAATTTCCCAGTCTGTGGGAACGGTATTGGGCAGAGTGTCGAAAATGCAGGGTATCACGAAAGTAACCTGGTTGACATCCTGCGGAATTGGAGCGTTGCTACTCAGAGTTGTTCCATCTGATAGCAGGATGTATTCCTGATCGATACAACCAATGCTTTCGTCGTGTGGACGAGCTGATAAAGGTACCCCGGATACCCCGTATTCGATCTGAGTGTCGTCGGTTGTCAGCAGGGCTTGATTGACGGAAACAGTCACTCCATCGCGGGTTACCCTCACCGGTTCTGCCAGAATGCGGATCGGTTGCGATTGGTCGACAATCCCAATTCCGGGGATATAGCCAAGCAATTTCAGCACTTCCGCATACACGCGTTCAGGTCCGATAAAAAGAACCCCAGTGATTAGGAGGATGAGCAAACTCAATACAATCCTCCAGGCTGGTTTCAGGATGAAGTGCTGTGCTGATTGTTTGACTTGATAGATTGGGTGCTGTTTTAGTTTTCTTTCCAGCTCATTGATGAATTCATCCCTGGCATCCATCGGCGCGATAGCTTTACGCAATTCGTCTTCAAAAAGGAAAATTTCCTTATTCATTTTCTTCCTCCAACTTGCTTTTCATCCGATTCACAATCCTATACAGTGTTTTCTTGATAGTTCCTTCATTACGATGAAGGGTTCGACCGATTTCCGCGAAACTGAGATCCGCAACATAGCGCAGTCTTATGATTTCCTTGTCTTTTTCGGGGAGATCGTTAAAGAGATGAGCGATTTTTGTGAGTCTCTCAGATTGGATAATATCGTTAAGAAAATCACTATCAGCTGGAATATCATCGTTGAATTCCACAAAAGGTTGTTTTGCTTTGATGCGAAAATGATCCGCAGCTTTTCTTCTGGCAATGGAAAACAACCACGCTGAAAAATAACCATTGTCATGGTATTTCTGTAACCCTTCCAATACTGCCAAAAAAGTCTGGGCTGTTAGATCTTCTGCTTCATTTTGATTCCAGGTGCGATTGTAGAAGTATTTATAAACAGAATGAACATAACGATGATAAATCTTACCGAAAGCTTCAGGGTTTTGCTTTGCGGCTTGGATAAGATCACCATCATCTTCATCTGTTCTATTACTGGACCTTGATGTTTGTGCCATGATCCTCCTTTTTCAAATGTTGTCTCATATCTATAATCGTAAAATAGGTGAAAAAGGGACAAATGAATCAAAAATAGAAGTTGATTATGAAGAATGCTTTTTTAGATGGGAACCCCTTTTGCTACCTTTTAGTACTTACCTGGTTTTTTATACTGTTCGAAAATTTGCGTAATTTGGAAATCAGTTAATGAAATGGGTTTTTTACCAGTTTGTAATGCCAGGTGATAGATCTCAGCCCCCGTCTCCAGGTTATAGGCGTTCTGGTAAGCATCGTTGAGATCATTGCCAATGGCAACCAATCCATGGTTTTGTAATAGCAGCCCTCGAAGTCCGGGCTTTTCGGAGAAGTGTTTTGCGGCGCCGATCCCCACTTTAACTGTCCCAGGAGTCTGATAATCAGCCACTGGAATTGGACCACCTACAAATACTAATTCCAGGCAGACCACCGGCAGTTCAATGCCAACTGTTGAGAATGCGATGGCATGAATGGAGTGGGTATGCACCACCGCGTTTACGTCTGGGTGAGCCTTATAAATTTCATTGTGCAAAGCCTTTTCTGATGAAGGCTTATATTTCCCCTCAATTTTATTCCCACCTAGATCCATGATGACGATATCATCGGGTTTCATTTTGTCATACAGTATGCCGGAGGGAGTGATGGCAATATTTCCATCTGGTAAACGCGTACTGATATTTCCGGAAGATAGACGAATGAGCCCAACCTTAACCAAATTCAGCGTTGTTTCGTAGATTGCTTGTTTATAAATGGGATAGCTCATTGTGAAAGTCCTTTCGATAACTGAAAATGGAAGTATTTCTTGTGAATGATGTAATGATACCTTCACAAGAAATTTTCTTCTTATGCGAAAAAAAACTGTTAGAGTATTTTACCCCGTACCTATTCGCATAAGTGGTTAAGACCACTTGACGCGAAAATTGTTTCATTGTATGATGGTAGCAGTTGATGAAGCGGGATAGGGGCCGTATTTTTGTCATGCGCCGTCTTGAATCAACAATAATGAGATAACTCAAAATTGTTGAGAGAGAGGATGGTTTCATTGCAATGGCTGCTCTATTTGCAAAAACCGCGCGGAATGATTTATTTACTAAATTCTTCCGTTCTGTAAAATCCCCCCACGTAATTTATCGCTGGCTTTCCGTCTGGAGATAACCTTCTAAGAATACCCTGCCAAGGGTGAATTTTGCCTCCCTTTAATTCCATTGCTTGGATTGAAGGGCGGACGCTTTTATTGGTTATACCTTAGGAGAAATAATGGCTAGTCAGGATGTACATTCAGAAAAACAACATCATATTGATTTGAGCCGGGGCGATATTGCCCCTACCGTGCTCATCCCGGGTGATCCTGGGCGGGTGGAGCTGTTTGCTTCATTAATGGATAAAGCGCATAAAGTTGCTGAGAAACGAGAATATATCACTTATACGGGCACAAAGGATGACACCCCAATCAGCTGTACAAGTACGGGCTTGGGCTGCCCACCTACGGCAATCGGTGTGGAAGAGTTAATCCGCATCGGCGCGAAAAATATCATCCGTATTGGTACCTGTGGCGCTATTCAACCTTTTCTGGAACCAGGGCATATGATCATTGCCACCGGTGCGGTGAGGGGTGAACATACCAGTGAGGAATTTATTAATATGGAGTACCCCGCTGTGGCAGATTACCGTGTGGTCCGTGCATTGGTGGATGCCTGTAAAATACTGGATCTTCCCTACCACCTTGGGATCATCCGCTCACACGATGCATTCTATCTGGAATCACCATGGGCACGTGGTGATTACCGCAAGCGTTTGCAGCCCTGGGTTGATATGGGGGTGCTGGCATTGGAAAATGAATCTTCAACCCTTTTTGTTATCTCAAGTATGCAGGGCATCCGCGCGGGAACGATCCTTGCCAGCGGTTATTCGATCCTCGAGCCCCATGAAGAGAAGATTCATGAAGAAGAAAATATCCAAAAAATGGTATCTGCAGCGATAGAAGCTGCAAAATTACTCCAAGCACGTGGGTTAGCTGAATAGGAAGGAAGAATGATCATGGAAAAACAACACCATATTGATTTACAAGCTGGCGATGTAGCCGAGACAGTGTTTTTACCTGGTGATGTACATCGCGCAAAATTTATCGCTGATCTTTTTGACGACGCAGAATTTGTGGCGCATAAGCGCCAATATGTGACTTATACCGGCACCTATCAGGGTACGCGGATGAGTGTGACCTCTACCGGTATCGGCTGCCCAGCGCTTGCCATAGCGGTGGAAGAATTGATCAATATTGGAGCGCGAAATTTCATCCGCATTGGTACCTGCGGAGCTTTACAGAAAAACGTTCGCCTGGGCGATGTGATCATTGCCAGCGGTGCGGTGCGTGGAGATGGTACCAGCCGTGAATATTTCCCGCTGGAATACCCGGCTGTCGCAGATTTTCATCTCTTAGAAGCTCTGATCGAAGCCGCCCACGAGCATGGAGTGAATCCCCATGTGGGTATCATTCGAGCACATGATGCCTTCTATGCAGAATCTATTCTGGCTGGTGGCGATTATCTATTAAAAGATAAACCGTGGATTGAAAGTGGTGTTCTCTCGACAGAGAATGAGTCTTCCACTCTCTTTACGTTAACAACCGCGCTTGGCTGCCGGGGTGGAACGATCCTTGTGCCGGTCGGGCATCATCTCTTCCCTGAAGAAATGATCACATCGGAACAGTTAACCGATGCGATTAAATTGGAAACATTGATCGCGTTGGATGCAGCAGTCAAGTTGAACAATAAATTCGGGTAGGAATGCAGGTTCATTGATGGAACTTACTCACGAGCGGTTTCAAGAGCAGGTAGAAAAGAATTACCGCTGGAATTTCTTCTGGATGGCTCTCGACAATATGATGTTCTTTTTCATATTCATGGGCTTATCACCATATACTGTTCTTCCTTTCTATGTGCAGCATTTTACGGACTCAAGTATCCTGATCGGATTAATTCCCGCGATATATATCCTTGGAAATACCCTGCCGCAGCCGTTTATGGCGCGCTTTTTGGCAAAACGAAGTGAGCGCAAGAAATATTTAATTATTGCAGCTTTTTTTCAGCGATTCGGGATTCTAGGATTTCTATTATTATCCATTATGCAGCCACTGCTGAACCTCTCCAATTCGTTGACATTGGTGATCTTCTTTGCGATGATGACCCTGCAAAACGTAGCGAGTGGGTTCTATGTGCCAGCCTGGATAGATTTCATGGGCAAAATGATTCCGCGAAAAAAAGGATTGCTGTTTGGCGTTTCGAACTTCTTAGGCGGTTTGTTGGGTATTGCGATGGGTGCTTTGTTAACCTACTTGCTTGATAATTACCCATACCAGCAAGCTATTCAAGTAATTTTTGGGATAAGTTTCTTGGCTTCCATGATCTCATTTGGAGCAGTTCTTTCCTGGCGTGAAGCTATACCTCCACAACCTGAGATTAATCAGCGAAATGCAGAAACACATAACAAACCATTGAAGAATCGGAACTTCGCTACTTACTTGATCTTCAGAGGTTTAATGGTCGTGCTTGAGATCGGGACTTCTTACTATACCCTGGCAGCACTTGAAAAGGGGAATATCACCCCAGGGCAGATTGGGATCTTCACCACCATTCTTTCTATGGCAGAGACAGTGGTCAATCCATTATGGGGTTGGCTCGGTGATAGAAAGGGTTTTATTACGGTTGTAAAGATCTCTGCCTTGTTAGGTGTTGCAGCTGCGCTGTTGGCAGCCAATACCAGCTCACTGGCAGCATTTTACGTCGTCTTTATCCTGGCGGGTGCCATGGTCAGTGGTTTTCAGATGACCAATTTCAATACCATCTATGAATTCAGCCCGCCCGACCAAATTCCTGCTTACACTGCCGCGAGTCAGATTGCTCTATCGCCACTGTCTGGTGTAATTCCATTCATTGGTGGAGCTTTGGTAAACGCATTTGGTTACACGGGCGTTTTCTGGTTAGCAGGTGTGGTTGGCATGATCGGATTGACGGGTATGACTGCTTTTGTAAAAAACCCGAAAAAGTCGAAGAATGTATTGCATGAAGGAGCTTTAGATGACTAGTCAAGATGTACATTCAGAGAAACAACATCATATTGATATGAAACCCGGTGATGTTGCTTCTACAGTTTTGATTCCGGGCGAACCCCAGCGCGTGGAAGTGTTTGCCAGTTTGATGGATGAAGCGGAAAAGATCGCCGAAAAACGAGAATACATTACCTACACCGGAAAAAAAGATGGGATGGCTGTGAGCTGTACCTCTACCGGATTGGGTTGTCCGCCTACAGCGATCGGAGTGGAGGAGTTGATACGGATTGGTGCCAAAAATATTATCCGCATAGGTACCTGTGGAGTGATTCAACCGTATATTAAACCCGGTGAATTCATTATTGCCACCGGTGCAGTGCGTGGAGAACATACCAGCGAGGAATTCATCAGTATGGAATATCCGGCTGTTGCAGATTACCGCATTGTTCGGGCATTGATCGATGCTTGTGAAAAGTTCAAGATGCCATATCATCTGGGAATCGTGCGTACTCACGATGCTTACTATCTTGAATCTCCCCAGGCACGCGGTGATTATATGGCACGACTGCAGCCATGGATCGATATGGGCGTTCTTGCGCTTGAAAACGAATCATCGGCAATTTTTGTAATTGCAGGAATGCAGGGCATCCGAGCCGGCACCATTCTCACCTGTGGAAATCCCATCTATACGCCTAATGCGGATGACTGCGACTGGGATAGCAACATTCTAAAAATGGTAAAAGCCGGAATAGAAGCTGCAAAATTACTGGAAGAGCGAGGATTGGCATAATTGGATAAAAATGGATTCAAAATGCAGTGTTTTTACAAATAGTTCCATGAACAGGTTTTTATATAACCGATCCTGTATAAGTTCAATTTACATATTTTTTACCAGCCAATTTTATCAATAGAGAGGATTCGATGAAAACATTGTTAAAAAATGGTATCAGCTTTGATCCACAAACCTATCAGGTAAAGCCGATCCATATCCTGATAGAGGATGACGAGATCATTAATGTTAGCGAAACACAGATGGAAAAGTTGCTGACGGATGAAGTTGTCTATGATTTGAAGGGGAACCTTGTTATTCCTGGTCTTTTAGATTGCCATACCCATCTTTCGCAATCATTCGGTCGTGGCATTTACGATAACCTTCACCTGACCCAGTGGCTTGTGACGATGAGCAATAAATTCAACCTTACAGAGGAGGAATCGTACCAAGCAACTTTACTGGGTTGCGTCGAGGCGTTGAAATCGGGTACGACAACGGTTGCAGAGATGGCATCTGCTGGTCCTCATTTGGATGCTTGTATTCAAGCGATCGCTGATAGTGGACTGCGTGCTGATGTGTGCACGGCTATTGGTGATTACCAAGAAGGTGAGAATCCACCACCCGATATGACCACCGATCAGGTATTGGATGTTATGCGGAATATGCATAAGCACTGGCACGGTATGTATGATGGTCGTATCACGGTCAGGGTCAGCCCGGTTGGGCTACCAGCTTGCACTGAAGAATTAATACGCGGTTCGCGTGACCTTGCAAATGAATTAGGAATCGGAATTCACACCCATTGTAGTGAGGGAGAAACCGAGACGCAGGATGCCTACACGCGTTTTGGCTGCAGTGAAGTGGAAGCGCTGGAAAAATTTGGCTTGCTGGGACCTGATTGTCAGCTGGTTCACGACATTTGGCTAACAGAGCACGATAAACAGTTGATTGCAGAATATGATTGCAGTGTTGTAACATGTCCTTCAACCAATACTAAAATCACGGATGGCATGCCTCCCATGCCTGACCTCTATAAAATGGGAGTGAATATTGCCATCGGATGTGACGGGGAAGCCAGCAGCGGTACGTATGATATGTTGCAAGAAGCTCGGCTGGTTTCCCTTCTTGGGAAAGTACATACCATGGAAGCGGACGTATTTCCTGCCGAAACGGTCTATAAAATGATGACCGTCAATGGTCGTAAATCTATCGGTTTTGATGCCAGGGTCGGGGAGATCAAACCTGGTTTTAAAGCTGACCTTACTATCATCCAGTATCCAGCACCACATCTGATTGATGAAAGGCGCTTGATGTCCAATTTGATTTTTTCTGCGACCGGCACGGATGTGCTCTCAGTTTTTGTCGATGGCAAACCTTTGATGTGGCAGCGCGAGCTACTGCATCTTGATGAACAAAAGATTATGGCTGATATTCTTCAAACGATGAGAAATGCAGACCATTTATTAATATAGTGTTTTAACAAGATTTGAGGAAAATACATAATTTGAAAAGGAGGTGGTAAGCGAACAAATATATTAATGGTAAGTCTCGAATTAGTATTACAAATTTAAAGGAGAAGAATAAATGAATAAGAAACTGTATTTAGTGCTCTCTCTCGTATTGGTTGCAACCTTGGCATTAACTGCTTGCGCACCCAAAGAAGAAGCTGCGCCAGCTGAAGATGTTGTTGAAGAAGCTGCTGATGGAGATACATTTAAAGTTGCTATGCTTACCGACCTCGGTGGCTTAGCTGCTAGTGAAGAAGTCAAGGGTTTCTCTGATCTCGGTTGGGATGCTGTAAAACAAGCTGAATCAGAACTCGGCGCTGAAGTTACCCTCTTGGAAGCCAAAGAATTGGCTGACTTGGAACCAAACTTAATCAAGATGGCGAGTGAAGGATATGATGTAGTCGTTGGTGTTGGTTATTTGTTCACCGATGCTATGAACGCTGTTGCTCCTCAATATCCTGATACTAAATTTATCATCGTTGATAGCACTGTTGATCAACCCAATGTTGCTTCTTTGGTTTTCGCTGAAGAGCAGGGTTCCTTCTTGGTTGGCGCCATTGCCGCTGGTATGAGCCAGACCGGCACCATCGGTTTCATCGGTGGAATGGAATCAGCTCTGATCGAGAAATTCGAAGCTGGTTACATCGCTGGCGCTCGCGCTATCAATCCTGACATTAAAGTACTCTCTGGCTACACTGGCAACTTCACTGATGTTGCTGCCGGTAAAGAACTTACACTGACTCAATATGGTCAGGGTGCAGATATTGTCTATGCTGCTGCTGGTTCTTGTGGTCTGGGCACCATTGAAGCTGCAAAAGATAATGGTTTCTACGCGATCGGTGTGGATACCAATCAAGATGGCATTGCTCCTGGTTCAGTATTGACCTCCATGCTTAAACACGTGGAAGTTGCGGTATTCAATTCTATCAAGGGCGCTTACGAAGGCAATTTCGTTACCGGTATCACCACCTACGATCTGGCAGCTGGTGGTGTTGGTTACAGCCCCATGGAATATACCAAGGACGTTGTTCCGGCTGACCTGCTGACAACTGTAGACGGACTTGCAACACGTATCATCAACGGTGAAATTGTTGTTCCAACAACTGTTGAAGAAGCCAATACGTTCGTACTTCCTGAATAAATAGTTGAAACAAGGTAGATGGGAGGGTAACCTCCCATCTTACAACGATACCAGTTACTGGAGGAATAATGGACTATATTCTTGAGCTGCAAGATATATGTAAGCATTTCGGTAACGTGTTCGCAAATGACCATGTGAATTTAAAGGTAGAAAAAGGAACCGTGCACAGTATTGTTGGTGAAAATGGTGCTGGGAAAACAACCTTGATGAATATTCTCTATGGATTGTACAAGCAGACCTCAGGTGAAATTTTCATCAATGGAAACAAGGTCAATATTGAAAGCCCATCCGATGCGATTCGATTAGGTGTTGGTATGATCCATCAGCACTTTAAACTCATCCCAGCCATGAGTGTTGCGGAAAATGTCATGCTTGGTGAGGAACCAATTAAGGGGAAACTATTTCTGGATCTAAAAAAGATCAATGAATCAACCCTTGAACTATCCGATAAGTATGGTCTGGCAGTAAACCCCAAATCCATGGTTTCAGACATCTCTGTTGGTATCAGACAGAGAGTTGAGATTTTAAAAGCACTTTACCGTAATGCTAATATCTTGATCCTTGATGAACCAACTGCACTTCTAACTCCTCAAGAATCGGAAGATCTTTTCCTTATCATTGAACGGTTGCGGAAAGATGGTAAGACTATTCTTTTCATTTCACATAAACTAAAAGAAATCATGCAGATTTCCGATAATATTACTATTCTGCGTGATGGGAAAGTTGTTGATACAGTAAAGAAATCTGAAACCGATGAAGTTCATCTGGCACGATTGATGGTTGGGCGCGATGTATTCTTAAAACCCGCCTCGAAATCAAAAATGATCGGTGAACCAATTTTAAAAGTAGAAGACATTTCAGCGGTGAATGAATATCATCATCCGGTTTTAACAAATGTCTCGTTCGAGGTTCGCTCTGGTGAAGTTTTGGGAGTTGCCGGTGTGGATGGGAATGGGCAAACCGAATTAGTGAGAGCTCTGATCGGCTTGCAGACATTAACAAAAGGAAAGATAATTCTGCGCGATAAAGAAATCACTCATTTATCGGTGAAAAAAATGCGTTCCGCTGGAATTGGAGTGATTCCGGAAGATCGGTTGCAAGAAGGATTAGTAGAAGACTTTAGTGTTGAGGAAAATCTTTTCTTGGGTCTTCAGCGTATTGAACCGTTCTCAAATGGCAATATTATCAATTGGAATGCAGTGCATGAGAATGCAGATAGTCTTGTAAAAACGTTTGACATCCGCACACCAAATATCAATCATAAAGCACGCTTGCTTTCAGGTGGAAACCAGCAAAAGATCATTGTGGCGCGTGAAATATTTCATGCACCTGATACCATCATTGCCGCTCAACCCACGCGTGGTTTGGATATTGCTGCCACTGACTTTGTGCACGAACAACTTATAAAACAACGTGATTCCGGAAAAGCTGTTTTACTCTTTTCTCTATCGCTGGATGAAATTATGTTGCTGTCAACACGTATTGCCGTTATCTATAAAGGGTCTATTGTAGCAATTGTGAGTAAAGATGATGTGACTCCTGAAGACCTTGGTCTGATGATGCTGGGCGGTTCTTACGAACATATTCCGGCATAAGCGAAAGGGAAAAGCAATGCATACTATTCGAAAATTCTTTTTGAAACGACAGCCGGTGTTCATCACAGTCATTGCGGTTGTTCTGGCTTTTTTTGTGGTTGGCATCATACTTGCTGCAACTGATCGCAACCCATTTAATGCCGTTTATTATTTTGTGCGAGGAGCCTTTGGGAATGTGGTTAACACTGCCGATACGATTTCCAGAGTTATTCCGTTAACAATTGCTGGAATAGCATTTTTGGTTGGTGCACAATGCGCTGTATTCAACGTGGGTATTGAAGGACAGTTACTGCTCGGCGCTATGGCATCGGCAATCGTAGGGTACGTTGTAAAATTGCCAGCTTATCTCCATTTACCTTTAATGCTGTTGTCTGGTGCTCTGGTTGGTGGTTTATATGGGCTGATCCCTGCTTGGTTAAAAACAAAACGTGGAGTGAACGAGATTTTGAGTACCATTATGCTCAACTATCCGGCAACATATCTTACCCACTTCTTGGTATTAAAAGTTATTCCCATCGAAGGTGTGGTACCTGCTACGCCATTCATTGAAGATACTGCCAGGTTGCCCATTCTCATCGAGGGCACGCAGCTACACGCTGGTGTATTCGTCATGATCCTGGTTGTCATCTTTGCTTATTTCTTACTGTACAAAACCTCGCTTGGTTATGAGATGCGAGCGGTGGGATATAACAAAACAGCAGCTCGGTTCCATGGGATCCCTGTTGAAAAGCGAATGAACTTTGCATTCTTCCTAAGCGGTGCCCTGGCGGGATTGGCTGGAGCGGTAGAAGTGGCTGGTGTTCACTACCGCTTCCTGGATCAGTTCTCACCGGGATATGGCTATGATTCCATCACAGTTGCTCTGGTTGGTTTATTGAATCCCTTCGGCGTGGTTATTTCTGCAACGTTGTTTGGCGCATTGAAGACGGGTATCTTGGAAATGTCTGTGTACTCTGGGATTCCACGACAATTAACCACTCTCATTAATGGTATTGTCGTGCTGTTTGTTGCCGCAAAAGATATTTTAGGGGGAGGGTACGCCAGAATTTTCCGCGGAAAAGATACCTATGAAGCTGAAAAGGAGATATCACAGTGAACTGGTCTGAAACTTTACAAGCAATTTTTAATGTAACCCTGCTCGCTTCAACCATTCGGGTAAGCATTTCCATTATATTAGCTGGTATGGGTGAAATGATTACAGAACGTTCGGGTGTTTTAAATATCGGTGTTGAAGGTACCATGCTTATGGGAGCACTGGCTGGTGCATTGGGATCTTATTTTACAGGTAATCCCTGGATCGGGTTATTAGCGGCGGGCATAGTGGGAATGTTGGTTGGTTTACTTTTCTCTTTCATTGCCATTTCACTTCACAGCGATCAATCCATCACGGGTCTGGCGATCTATCTATTATGTGTGGGTCTTTCTGGCTATCTACTGCAGGTCATTTTTGAACATGGCGGCAACTCACCTATGGTAAATACCTTACCCACACTACATATGAAATTTCTTGAAAATGTTCCTGTATTGGGTCCTATTTTCAACGATCAATCCAGTATTGCAATTCCAGTCTTGCTCATACCGGTGATTCTGCAAATTGTTTTCTATCGAACACCCTGGGGCTCATGGTTACGAGCAGCAGGAGAGAATCCGAAGGCTCTTGCCGTTGTCGGAAAGAATCCGGTAAAAATTCGCTACATTGCAACACTCTGCGGATCATTTTTAGCTGGAATTGGTGGCGCATATCTCTCCATATCTCAAACTTCTCTGTTCTCAGAGAATATGGTGGCTGGGCGTGGTTTTATTGCCCTTTCCGCTGTAATTTTCGGCGGTGTGAAACCCGGCGGTGTATTCCTGGCGTGTATATTCTTTGGATTCATGGATGCATTGCAAAAAACACTGCAGACAGTCATCCCTGATACCATAATGCCCCGTGAACTATTCATGGCTCTACCATATCTCTTGACGCTGTTTGCTTTGGCAGGATTTATCAAGAAAAGTGGTGGTCCAGCGGATATTGGAAATCCATACTTGAAAGAATCTCGTTGATGAATCAACTATTTTAGGAAAAAGCCCTACAAGATTTTTCTCTCCTCCTTCTTGTGGGGCTTTTTTACGGAGTGCTCATGAAAAAAGAACGATTTATATTAGATACGGACCCAGGCATTGATGATGCGCTGACCATTTTATATGCTCTGGCTTCCCCTGAGGTAAAAATGGAAGCCATCACTATCGTGAATGGGAACTGCCCGATGGAGCAGGGGACCATTAATGCACTCAGCGTGCTGGAACTGATGAAAACCACCCACATTCCCGTCGCGAAAGGGATGGCAAGACCGCTGCTCCTGCCGGTTATCAATGCAGAAGTAACCCATGGCAAGACAGGATTGGGTTACGCTGAACTACCTGCTCCTATGATAAAGCCTGATCCAAGGCATGCTGTGGAGCTTATTCGCGATCTGGTTTTGCAGGATCCCGGTGAGCTCAATATCGTAGCCATTGGACCGTTGACTAACATTGCCATGACGGTCCGTTTATACCCTGAGATCGTTGGAGCCGTGAAACATATCTATATCATGGGTGGAGCGATCAATCACTGTGGAAATATGACGCCACAGGCGGAATTCAATATTTATTGTGATCCCCATGCTGCGCATGTTGTCTTCCACTCCGGTATTCCCTTTACGCTGGTACCGTTGGATGTAACGTACCAGGTATTGCTAACTGGGTCTGATCTGTTAAAGATAGAAGAATGCAATACCCCAATTAGCGATTTCATTGTGAAATCTTCACGATATGTTATGGAGTACCTTTCGGAATCTCAGGAGGTTATGGGTTGTGCCTTGAATGATCCGTTGGCATTGGCAGCCATGTTTCAACCAGACTTACTTACCATGCAGCATCTTGTGATAGATGTGGACCCCAATGAAGGAGTCAGCATGGGCAAAACTTTCGCGGATTTCTATAACTATGACAAGAAAAAAGAAAACGGATTTGCAGCCCTTGATGTTCAAGCCAGGCTTTTCGTTGAGAGGTTTTTAGAACGTATGACATATATTTCGCAATAACGAATGTCATGAATAAATACGACAAAAGTAATCACCTTGACAAAATAATGTTTATTTAGTATATTTGCGTCTTATATGCAAAACCACAATCATTCTAAACGAACGAATAGCATAATCAAGTTCCTGATTGGAGGAGCTATTCTCGGTTTTGAGTGGCGGTGAAATCAAATGCTGAAAAGGAGAGGCTTTCCAAACGGAAAGCCTCTTTTGTTATCAGCACACAGGAGGTGTCCCGGAGAAAGGAACAGTGTACGTCAAACATAAAATAAAATGCCAAAGGAGATAGAAATGAAAAAGAACTCTATTATTGTTTTAGCTGCCATTATGGTTGCAGCACTCGTACTAACATCCTGCTCATCCGGGGAAGAAGAAGTGAAAGCCGGCATGGAAGGACAAACCTATGAATGTCTGGGAACCGCAGAAGATGCCTTGGTTGACCTGGATTGTCGGGAAGTGACCATCGCGGTAGAAAATGCCTATTTACCCTTCAATTACATCTCGTCGGAAACAGGCGAAGCGGGTGGTTGGGATTATGAAGTGTGGCCGGCGATTTGTGAATTGCTACACTGCAAACCTGTGTTTGTGGAAACTGCCTGGGAGGTCATGATCCAATCCGTATCAGAAGGGTTGATTGACACTGCAGGAGATGGCGTTACCATTACCGATGCCCGTCTGGAACAGGTTGATTTTTCGGATGGGTATGTTAATGTGGAACAGCGCTTACTGGTTCAAATCGGCGAGGATCGTTTTGCGAGTTTGGATGATTTCGTGGCAAACCCTGATCTGATGCTCGGTACACAAGCGCAAACCTCCAATTATGAGACTGCGGTGCAATACCTGCCTGAAGATCGCATTCAAGCTTTTGAACAGTTCCCATTCGCTGTACAGGCTCTTATAGCAGGTGATGTGGATGCGGTACTCATTGACGAAACTGCTGGTCTGGGTTACATGGGCGCCAATGCCGAAAGTGTAGAATTGATCGGTCCCTCCATCTCAAGTGATCAATTGGGTTTCCCCATCACGAAAGGTAGCGATCTGGTAGCTCCCATTAACCTTGCTATTCAGGAACTTAAAGATAATGGATTCCTGGCTGAAATCAACCTTAAGTACTTCGGTCCTGATTTCACGATCACCTACGACGATATTCAATAAACGCAAGATACTCATATACCGCCAGGTTAATTAAAAAATTGACCTGGCGGAATTTGGATGGAGGCACTGATGGCTGTAACAGACAGTACATTGTTTCAAAAAAATAAAGACGAAATGTCCCCCGGGTTACAGGGGAAAAAACAGGATTTCCCCTGGTGGATGGTCGTTATTGGAATTGTGATTATGGCAACATTTCTTCTGATCCAATTTAACCCTGATTTTAATGATGCTTTCATGGTCATCAAAGCAGGGTTAAGTATCACGATCACCACAACTCTCATTGCGTATACCATTGCTTTGGTAATTGGATTGTTGGTTGGGTTGGGAAGAGTTTCGGAAAGCAAGTTCTGGAGGAATGTGGCAACGATCTATGTTGAGATTGTTCGAGGTGTTCCCCTGTTGGTGCTCATTTTCTTCATCGCGTTGGTGCTCATTCCTGCAACAACGAACCTGATCAGTTCGCTTGGTGGCTTTTTTATAAAAATAGGATTAGATTCAATGGGCGCGAAACTGGTAACTGTAAACAACAGAGCTGTCTCTATGAACACACGCGCTATTATCTCGCTGGCAATCACCTATGGTGCATTCCTGGCAGAGGTTTTTCGAGCGGGTATTCAATCCATCAATAAGGGACAAATGGAGGCGGCGCGATCTCAGGGTATGAGCCATTGGCAGGCGATGCGCCATGTGATCCTCCCTCAAGCTGTGCGAAATGTTTTTCCAGCCTTGGGGAATGATCTTATCTCAATGTTGAAGGATTCATCCCTGGTTTCGATACTTGCGGTCCGAGATATTACCCAAATTGCCCGTTTGTACACCGGGCATTCATTTAAATTTGCAGAAGCGTACACTATTTTATGTGTTTTGTATTTAACGCTCACTTTGTTATTATCACTTCTGCTGAAATTGGTCGAAAGGAAGATCAGCAATGATAGAAAATAAACAACCCATGATTGAAATTAAAAACCTTTCTAAAAATTTTGGCGCAGTGGAAGCGGTCAATGGGGTGAGTTTGAAAGTATTTCCAAAACAGGTATTGGTCATCATCGGACCGAGCGGTTCGGGAAAATCAACGCTGTTGCGTGCGATGAACTGGCTGGAGTGTCCCACAGAAGGAGAAGTGATTGTTGATGGAGTCTCTCTTTCAGAGAACCAACAATGCATCAATGCCATCCGCTCCAATATTGGTATGGTCTTTCAAAACTTCAATCTCTACGGTCATCTAACTGTCATTGAGAACATCACTCTGGCGCTGCGGATCGTAAAGAAAATGAAAAAAGGACCAGCGGAAAAGATTGCCATGCAGCAGCTTATCAAAGTGGGTATAGCGGATAAAGCCAAAAATTACCCTGCACAGTTATCTGGAGGGCAGCAGCAGCGCGTGGCGATCGCTAGAGCTCTGGCAATGGAACCGAAAGTGATGTTGTTCGATGAACCGACCAGTGCTCTTGACCCTGAAATGATCAAGGAAGTTCTGGATGTGATGCTGTTACTGGTGAAAGATGGTATGACCATGGTGATCGTAACGCATGAGATGGGATTTGCCAAAGCGGCTGCCGATGAGGTGATCTTCATGGATATGGGTAAGATCGTCGAAAGAGCAGCGCCGGATGTGTTTTTTAATAATCCTGCCTGTGATCGCACAAAACAGTTCCTTTCTCAGATTTTATCGCATTGAGAATTTGTATGCCCGGCGGTACGCGGTTGCTTTTGAGGTTATTG
>LDZU01010431.1_pt1 | contig 63027 bp, 58 predicted proteins | sample 615531 | NCBI WGS metagenome assembly LDZU01 (sample SAMN03408293, study PRJNA278302) | terrestrial metagenome | isolation source: oil reservoir sample SB2 | place: USA: Alaska, North Slope, Schrader Bluff formation | collected 2011-09 | reverse complement strand
GGTCGTGGATGTGTATGATGCCCTCACCTCGGATCGCCCCTATCGGAAGGCATGGTCGAAACAAAAAGTTCTAACGTATCTTCAAGAACAAGCCGGAACACATTTTGATCCGGAGGTTGTGCGAACGTTTGTGGAACTCATGAGAGAAGGTGATTGATCTGTTTTCAGATTAGATTACGTTTTCCATGTATCTGTGTGTGTTAAGCTCACGATCAACCATACAAAACCTAATTGGCAATTCCGGCGGATTAGGTTTTTTTGTTCCTCATCACAGCAAGATTCCCAGCGGGAAGAGACGGATACCCGGGGTAAAAAAAGCTAAATAATTTGGTTCAATTCTTTCCCCTTCTTTGTGCTGCTTTGCTGCAACGCTTGCTGACAGAAGAGTCCCTGTTATGACTAGAAGGGGGAGCATGAATGATGAAATTCGCATCATTCATTCCCATTCACATAACGCTACAATTTTCATTCTGGCGTTGTATTTGCACGACCGGAATTCGCCGAATGAGCAATTTTTTATTCGCCAGATGATTCAGTACAGCTAGCGGAATGGCATGAGGATCTCTGTTTTCGTAACAATTTTGTTACATGCGGGGGAGAATTATTGACGTGCGATTTGATGAATATATAATCAGGAATGAGATAACAGTTATCATAGAACCTTAAAGAGACCAGTATGAGTTTTCCCTTATAGTGATATGGAAAAGAAAATAGAATTGTATGTCGTGATTTCACAGCAGAAATAGATAAAAACTCTGTGGTTTTGCCTCTGAGCAGTATTTTGTATTAACTCTCAGTATCTCTGGATGGATAATAAAACTATAAGTTCAAAAAAGGAAAAGGTGAAAGATGGTTGATCGAGTGCAATTTAATGAAGCTTTGTTGAAAAATAGAGATGTCTACGAACTGATTAATGCGGTCGATCATTCGGATCTATTTGTACGCTGTACTGCCATTAATGCTCTAGCTACCCAAGTATCGAATCCGGATATTGCCGAGAGTGTACCGGTACTGATAAAAGCCCTGTTGAATAATAAAGATCTTTCCAGCTTGATTGCTTCGATCGCTCTGGGAAAACTTGGGAATTATTCCCTTCAACCAGTCTTAAGCCGTACGGTTCAAATTGGGCAATCATGGCTCGCAAACCTGAGAGCAGGTTACAAAATTGCCGAACAAGATACATCCCTCAGCAAATTATTTCGAACACTGGGGAATATTGGGAATCCAGATTATTTGGGGGAGATTTTACCTATTGCAGAGGAATTGATTCGTTATCAGAACGGTGGGTTGATCAATGCGGAATTGTATCGCATGACCATGCTGGATGTCTTTACCTGTATTGGAAAAACAAAGAGCGAAACCGGGGTAGAAGTTTTGATCCATGCTGCGGATCAAATGGATGAGCGATTCCAGGAGACAATCATCTGGGCATTGGGACAGATCGGTGGGGAGAAAGCGAGAAATAAGATCATGGAGTATGTATACTCCCCGAATGAAGATCTGCATCACAAGGCATTGGAAACTCTTTCACAGGAATTGACAATATTTTTGTCGTCCACCTTCCGTGACATGCAGGAAGACCGTGATGCTTTGATCGCTGATTGTATGCCGCGTCTTCGCAAAGAATGTGATGCCCGTGGAATTAAAATGAACGTTATTGATTTGCGCTGGGGAATAACCCCGGAAGATACCCGTTCAACGGAGAGCCTTGTACGAGCCTGTTTGCACCGCATCGACCAATGCCAATCGCATCATTTTATATTTGTCGGTCTACTGGGTTATCAATACGGGCATACCTGTAAATGGGATAAGACCGGAGAGCTTCACAGCATGACGGAAATCGAGATATTGCATGCATTGACCAGTGACAATATTAACCGTCCTCGTTTGTCTTTATTTTATCTGCGTGAACTCATGCAGGGTGAAAGTATTCAGGATTCCTCTGCGAGAAAAGCGATGGAATTGCGCGATAAAGTGGAAGAGCTTTCCCGTCGCCACCCTGATATTAAAATTACCGATTCGTATTCTTCCCCTGAAGAATTAAGCAGCGATCTTTTCCGCGATATCCATCAATACCTGGAGATGACTTTCCCAACGCTCGATGTGAAAAATGATGTGATGCAGGGGATATTAGCTCAATATCGCTGGTATTCGGGACAGTTATCACCAGCGTATATCCCTCAGGAAGACGATTTCAAACTGATAGATTCATTAGCTCAACAATTTATGCCGGCATTGGTTACGGGTGGTGAGGGTGTCGGAAAAACATCCCTTATGTGTCATTGGTCTGAACAACACATCACGATCTCAGATAAGGATCTGGTCATTACACATAATCTACATTTGTCTCCTCCCGATCAAAAGATGGAAAAGCTATATGAGCATATCGCATGGGAACTCGCTCGTATGCTGAAGCAGACGTTTGATGAGGCTTTTCTTTCAAGATTGTATGATGAAAATTCCAATATACCCAAATTACAGCAATTATTCCTGATTTTCTCGGGAACTCTTCCAGAAGAGAAGCGGTTGATCATTCTGCTGGATGGATTTAGTGTGGAAGATTGCTCCATGATAGATACGGGTTGGCAATATCCTCATCTTCCGCCGAATATTCGATTGATCGCTTTTACAGGGTCGAGCATCCAAGACTCTGGTATTCGTGATTTTCGGCATCCCCATCTGGTTTTTTGGAATGTGGTGAAGTTGGAGCGAGATCTGAACGAAATGGATGTTGAATGTATCATCACCCGCAGACTGAATGTGTACGGAAAAGAATTGACTTTCAACCAACAAAAATTGATCCTTTCCATGAACCAAATTAAAAATCCACTGTTTTTGCAGGAGGTTTTATCGTATCTGATACGCTATGCACCAGAACCTGGGCAAGGAAACGTTTCATTTGAGGATATCGTTCTTTCGGAGATGAAAAAGTTATCTGGCGCGAAAAACCTGGAGCAGCTATATTATGTGCTGCTTACCAAGAGTGTGCAGAAATACGGTACAGTCTTTCTTGAATTAATAGATCTGCTCTCCATCCGATATGATGATTGCAGTGATGATCAACTGAGTGCCTGGATAAATGAGCGAAACCTTCAAGTGGACTCTTCAATGATCTTTGCACTGCATGATTTTCTGGGTGAAACCTTGAATTTTCGAATTGCACATGGCTCATTTAAATCCGCTTTTAATACACTAAAAAAGGAATCATTATACGCTGTTACAGATTCCCCTGAATCATCCACCCCGGTAAATTCCTACACCCGATCGGTCACACCGCACGCTTCCGAGGTGGAAGAATTGATCGAATCGTGGAATACACGTGCTCGTGTGAGAGTGGATCCTATTCTTCAGTATCAGGCATACAGTGATGAATTCCAATTCAAGGTTTATGTATCTGGACAAAAAGATGGGTATAAGGAACTCGATAGAGCTATCCAAAAAGCAAAAGATGGAACCATGATCCTTTTGGAACCTGGTTTGTATTCCATTTCGAAAATGATAACAATTAAGAAACGGATCGCGATAGTGATTGACCCCCTGAAAAAAGACAAGCGAAATGGAGAGGTTATTTTTGAAGCAAATCCGGGTTTGTCAGAGATGATTCGGATTGACTTGGGTAAAGTCAGACCCCGCACAGGACCGTCCGGTAACATGCTTGCACTCTTCCTGGCTGAGGGGATCACATTCAAGACGGATGATCCGTTAACCACATTGATTACCGCACAAAAAGGCTTTGTTGGGTTTAGAGATTGTAAATTTGAGGGCTATCATGATTCCGAGGATATCCCTTATAAAGGGGGGAGAGGCTTATCGTTGCAGCAGGACAGCAGTGGATATGTTGACCATTGTGTATTTAAGGGTTTCAGTTCAGCTGGAATCTTCTTCGAACAGCCCTCTGATTTTCTAGTGTATCGTAGCAATTTCACCGATAATGCCTGGGGTATAACCTCAATGTGCCATGGAAATAGCGGTTTTGTGCTCGACTGCTCTTTTAATTCCAATTATTTTGGAGGTATTCACACTGGTGGAAATGCAGAGATGATCATTTTTGATAACGACATTATCGGCAGCAGGGGGAGGGGCTGAATTTCGGCGGAGCCTGTACGATCATTGCATATAACAACATTGTACGCGGATCGGTTTACGATAACGTCCACATTGGTGCGGATACGACGGTGGCTCTGGTTAAGAACCAGATTGTGGATGGGTATTGCTATGGGATCAGTGCTTACTCTCAAAATCCGCACACGATTCTCTACCGCAACCAGGTTTACAGAAATAATTTTGGTGGGATGAAATTGAATGACGCATTTCATGGACAGATACTGGATAATGAAGTTGCCTATAACCTGTTGACAGGGATCACTCTATCGCATCATACCTGTGCTCTGGTTGCTTATAACGCTATACATGACAATCTGCAAAATGGCATCGGGATTTTTTCTGATCAATCCATGCCGATCGGGCATAACTATTGCCATGCTAATGGTGCTATGGGCATTCTGGCATCGCAGCATGCAATTCCCATTTTGGCGAGAAATCTCAGTGAAAATAATGGGCTGAGCGGTTTCTATGTGGTCGAAAGCCGTGATTGCAGACTTGAACAGAATACGAGTTGGGGAAACAAAGAATTTGGTGTTGAGATTCTCTATGGAGAAACTATTCAGGATATATTTTTCTGTTTTAAAAATACACTGGGCAATATAGGCTCGATCAATTACCGGGATTTTGGAACCCGATAAATGTTTTTATCGAGGAGTGTACCTTATAAAAGCTATAGACATGGAGTATTATATTTGCTGTCATAGTCCTTCTAGCAGTTTGCAAGGGTAGGTTGCTATCATATTGGATTAATTCTTGAAGCGTTCATCTGAGGTTTGATTTTCGACAGAAGCGGCTTTCCCTTCTAACCAACCGATACGTGCGCTTTCTGGTTGATCAAATGCCGGAACGTAGGGTTTTATATCCAGCACAGGTGTCCCATCCAGAATATCGACATTTTCTATTAATAAGGTATTCTTATCTATTCCCAACAGTTTCACCACCGATAACCCGATCGGGTTTGGTCGTTTTGGAGCACGGGTAGAAAAAAGACCATGAGATTGATCATCCAGAAACGGTGTAATAAGAGGCAACCAATCTGTTACTTTGTGAAAATGGTAGATCAGATAAATATGCGAGAAACCTTCCAGATCTTTGGTAGCAGTTATATATTCATCAAAAAGGGTGATTTTACCACGCACGTTAATCGCCCCGGTTGGCTGTATCGGCATATCCTCAACTTTCATATAGGGGCTATGGATACATCCAATGGGGGTATAAATTATATTAATCTCCGAGTCAGTAAATTTTGTATTCATATTCTTATTCTAATCCTTGCTGTTGGTTTCTTTATTGCTCAATATATTAATATAAGAATAAATAATAATAAAATATTACACCTATGCAATACATAATATTTAATATAAAATCAAGATAATTTAAGTTTAGAAATTTGGAGCGGAGAATGAATACTGCAAAGAAGAACGATATTTGGAAACGGACTTTTTACCCCTTTTGGGGCAGCCAGATGCTTTCTTTATTGGGAAGTTCACTGGTCCAATTTTCCTTAGTGTGGTGGTTGACCGAGGAGACTGGTTCAGCTACCGTTCTGGCGATGGCTTCCATGTTTGCCCTGATCCCTGAAATTGTGATCCAACCATTCGCCGGAGCGATCATTGACCGCATCAACCGTAAAAGAGTGATCATAATTGCAGATGCACTAATCGCGCTTTTTACCCTCTTTCTTGGAATCCTCTTCATGATAGGGCGGGTGGAGGTCTGGCATATCTATCTCATCATGGCTCTTCGTGCTGTGGGAAGTGCTTTCCATTACCCTGCGGAACAAGCCTCCGTCTCGCTGATGGTTCCAAAAGAACAACTGACGCGCATCGCAGGGCTTAATCAGGCAGCTCGTGGTGTGATCAATATTGTGGCGGCACCACTGGGAGCGCTAGTGATGGATTTGATCGGGGTGGAAGGTTCACTCATGATCGATGTGATCACAGCGGCGCTTGCTGTGGCGATTGTTTCTTTTATTCCTATCCCACGCCAACAAACATTAGAAAAGAAAGATGGTTCGTGGTTTAGTGTTGTACTGCATGACATGAAAGAAGGTTTTCAATACCTGGTCAGCTGGAAGGGCATGATGGTGATGACTGCCATGGCGTTCATCTTCAAAATCGCGTTGTCGCCGGCATTCTCATTGATTCCCCTGCTGGTAAAAGAACATTTCCATGGGGATGCAGCTCAGTATAGTATGGTTGAAGTGGCTTTTGGTGTGGGAATCATCCTTGGGGGAAGCATTTTAGGAGCCTGGGGTGGGTTTAAAAAGAAAGTTTATACCATGATGATAGGTGCTTTTGGCGTTGGGGTCGGAATCATGGCACTCGGTTTGATACCGGAAGGTGGTTTATACGTCAGTCTGATTCCATCTTTTTTAATGGGTTTCATGGTTCCTATGGTGGATGGTTCTCTGATGGCGATCATGCAGGAAAAGATCGATAACGAATATCAGGGCAGGGTCTTTACCATGTTCGGCAGCATCATTTATCTATCCACACCAATCGGATTAGCCATTGCAGGTCCGGTTTCAGATGCCCTGGGTATTCAATTCTGGTTCATTGCTGCAGGAGTGTTGATCTTTCTTTCGATGATTCTGGGTCTATCGTTCAAATCCTTCCGCAATATCGAAGAAGGTCCAGTTATTAATCCGAACAAGATAACATCAGATCAACCGGTGGCACAATTCGAGATAGAATCTAAGTAATCCTAGTTAAGGATATGGATTCTTCTTGAACGAAAAACGTTTATTGATCATTGGAGCGGGACCAGCCGGATTGCTGGCAGCCGGGACTGCTGCCAGGTTGGGTGTTACGACTCTCCTTCTGGAAAAAATGGAGCAGCCGGGTAGAAAATTGCGTATTACCGGTAAAGGGCGTTGCAACCTGACCAACCAGACCGATCTGCAGGAATTCATTTCTCACTTTGGTGAAAATGGTCCATTCCTCTATCAGGCATTTTCACGTTATTTCACAACCGATCTCATCTCGTTTTTGCGTACACTGGGTATTGAAACAGTCGTTGAGCGGGGTGGGCGTGTTTTTCCTTCTGAAATGGATGCCAATGAAGTGACTAGACGATTAATTGCCTGGGTTGTTGACCAGGGTGTGGATATCCGCACGCGCTCGGCTGTGCGTGAGCTGGTTTTTCGAAAGGGAAGCATTTCGGGTGTAATGTTGGATCAAGCGGAATATCTGGAAGCAAATGCCGTGATTCTTGCGACCGGAGGTGCTTCCTATACCGGGACGGGTTCTACTGGGGATGGGTTCACACTGGCTGCAAAAATTGGGCATACCATTACTCCGATCCGCCCGGCGCTGGTACCTTTGAAAACTGCAGGGAATGACGCGGCGCGTTTACAGGGACTCAGCTTGCGTAATGTGCGAGTGGGTTTATGGGTGGATGGGCAAAAAGCGATGGAACAATTCGGTGAAATGCTGTTCACGCATTTTGGGTTGAGTGGTCCTATTATCCTTACCATGAGTGGGAAAGCGGTGGATGCGTTGCGCGCCCGGCAACAGGTTGAAGTATCTATTGATCTCAAACCAGCCCTGAATGAACAAATACTCGATGCTCGCCTGCAGCGTGAACTCGATTCCCATGGAAAACAGCAATTTTCCACCATGCTGAAACAGCTGCTCCCGCAAAAACTCATTCCGGTATGCGTGGATCAGGTGAACATCCCCGCGGAAAAAACATGCAGCCAGATCAGCAGTGTGGAGAGAAAGAAATTACGGCACTGGTTGCAGGATTTTCGATTTCATATCGTGGATAGTTTACCCATCGAGGCAGCCATCATCACAGCAGGCGGTGTGGCATTGGATGAAGTGGATCCGCGGTCGATGCAGTCGAAGATCATCAATGGGTTATATTTTGCGGGAGAAGTGTTGGATGTCAATGCGGATACAGGGGGATACAATCTGCAAGCTGCTTTTTCTACCGGGTGGTTAGCAGGCAGCGCAGCGGCACAATCATTATTAGAATGATTGAAAGAAACCTGAAATCAGATCAGGCTGGTTCAGCAGGTTTCTTGATACGCTTTATGAAATACCCAATCACCATCACGATCAAAAACATGAAGGAAGCCACTACATAGATCCACTTCACCAGCGTACAGAAGGGTGCCAGCGAAGCCCAAAACCTATTTTGTTCTGGAAATTGTGAAAAAACTACAGCAGTGCTGATGTTTTCCAGGATATCAAAGGTGAAGGCATACAGTGGTAGAACATTGCCACTGCGCAAGCTGCTTTGTTCCGTAAGCGTACGACTGGCAAACCAGCTGATGCTGGTGGTTAAGAAAAAGGTGTAGATCATTGGGAAAGCGATATCAAAAGAAAACCGTGCGTTAATATAGGCACGGCGACCTTCCATGCCATAAGCATCTGCCATCTTGTACAAATCTGTTTGTGTATAGAATAAGGATGTGTCTGGAGAACCCATGCCCTGTGAATACGATTCTGCCAGTTGTGATTGAACAGGTAAGAATAGAATGGAAAACAGGATGAACAAGATGAATCCGAAGATAGTGATTTTTCCGGTGCTTTTACCTTCCAGCCAAGAAGAAATACCATGGTTCATAGTGCTATTGTCCTTTTTAAAATGTTGATAGGTTCAAACCAATGCTAGTATCGATTATAGCGACAAGTACGCGTTTTATTTAAGAACAATGCATTTAATCGGTTATGACGTAGAGCGTTGTACCACGTTTCACGGGTTTGATGGTCTTAAGCGCGATCATATCGCCTAGATTTGCCTGCAGGATGGGTTCATTCTCGATCTGCATGGAAGAGATAGATTGTTGAAAATCGCTTCCGTGCCCCAAGAAATGAACAGTATCCCCGATTTTTAACGCCCCACGTACATCAATGACCGCTACCGAAATGCGGTCATAATAATGAACAACTTCTCCCACTTTCTTGCCTTCCATTCTTCCTCCCGTATGTGGTTATCTTAATTATAGCGTGCTGTTCAAGAGGCTTTTTAATGCAAATATCATTAACAAATTTGCCCATTAAAAAATGAATAGAAATGAGTTATAGTATTAGGGTTTAATTCCACCAACGACGAGAAACTATGGACGCTATTGAAGTCATTAATTTACAGAGAGAATTCCATACCACTACCGGTGTCTTCCGCAGGAAAACAAAAACCGTTAATGCTGTCAACGGGATTTCATTTGACGTGTTGAATGGGGAGTTATTTGGGCTGTTAGGACCGAATGGGGCAGGTAAGACTACCTCGGTGAAAATGCTGACAACCTTATTGATCCCAACTGGGGGAACGGCACGCATCTTGGGTCACGATGTGATCAGTGAAGCCGATCAATTACGACCTCGCATTGGCTTCATCTTTGGTGGTGAACGGGGTTTGTACTGGCGTTTATCAGGAAATGATAATTTACGCTATTTTGCCAGCCTGTATTACATGGACCCGGCTGTAGCTAAAAAGCGTATCCCCTATTTGTTGGAAATGGTCGGGTTGCAAGATCGTGCGGATGAAAAAGTAGAAGGGTATTCGCGTGGAATGCGCCAGCGGCTGCATATAGCCCGGGCACTGCTGCACGATCCCCAGGTGTTATTTTTAGATGAGCCCACCATGGGACTGGATCCGGTGGGTGCGCGTGAACTGCGTCAAACTGTGCGTAATTTACAGAGTGAGAAGAAAACCATTCTGCTGACCACTCATTATATGTTTGAAGCGGATGCACTCTGCCAGCGTATCGCCGTTATCAACAAAGGTGAGATTGTGGCAATGGATACACCTGCGAACATCAAAGATACCGTGAATGACCTATCTGTGGTGGAGCTAGAGGTATTCGGGATTCCGCCTGATATGGTTGAAAAGGTAAAATCGCTGCCAGTTGTTGAAAGTGCCAGCGTGGAAGATCGTGACCAGCGCCAGCTGTTGATAGTACATACCTCAAAAGGTGCCGAAGCAATCCCCATTTTGGTAAGGGAACTGCAGGGGCTTAAACTGGGGAAGATCACAACGCGTGAACCGACCCTGGAAGATGCTTATGTACGGTTAGTTGGAGGAGAATGATGACGGGGTGGCAGAAGATCACACGCAATGTACGTGTTATCTCCATGGCTTTCGAAATTGAAATGCGCCAATCTTTCACTGACGCCTTTGTTTTGTTTGGCATTATCGTACAGCCCATGATCGTGGCGTTTATGGCATTGTGGATGCTGCGGGACCAGGTTGCTGATTATGCCATTTTTGTGGTGGTTGGCAGCGGTATGACCGGTTTATGGACCACTCTCCTTTTTCAAGGGGGCAACAGTATCACCGGTGAGCGCTGGACGGGAACTTTGGAACCCCTGGCATGTGCTCCGGCACCTCTACGAGTTGTGGTAACTGGAAAACTGCTGGCGGATATCACCCAATCCTTATTTTCGATCATATTCTGTTATGCTTTTATCTCCATCTTGATGGGATTACCCGTAACCATCGCCAAACCTTGGCTGTTTGCAGGTTCGATCGTTCTTACCATCATCGCATTCATTGCATTTGGTATGATTATTGGTCCGTTATTTATTTTGAACCCCGATTTCCAACGTTTTCAAAATGGGCTGGAATTTGTGGTGTATGTGTTATCAGGTTTCCTGTTCCCCATCGCGTTACTGCCAATGTGGACCACTCCCCTGAGCTATATCCTGACACCCTACTGGGCAGCTCGTGCCCTGCATGCTGCTTCAAGTGGATCAGGCAGCAATGAGGAGATTTTCTTCTGCTGGGGAATGCTGGTATTGTTCAGTGTTCTGTATTTCTTCTTATCAAAGTATCTTTTTCGTGTTGTGCTGCGCAAGGCGCGGGAAGATGCTACGTTAAACATGCAGTGATTATGGAAAAGATCAAATTAAACATCAAGATATTTTTTGAAGGTGCCTACTTATCTTATGTGGGTTTGTTTCGTTGGTTGAGACCGGCAACCTATTTTGCCACGTTGGTTTTTAGCCCACTTACGCAGATGTTGTTCTTTGTACTGATCGGTACCTACGCGGACGGCTCCAGCCATGCATATTTCTATGTCATTGGGAATGCGCTGATGAATGCTGCCATGAGCGGTATCTATGGCGTGACCATGAGCATTGGCGGGGAACGTTGGAGCGGTACACTTCCCTATCTATTCGGAGCACCCGCGAATCGCATGTCCTTATTCATCGGGAGAGCTTTCATGCATATCCTGAATGGGATGGTCGGTGTGGTCACAGGTCTTTTATGGGGTTGGCTGCTCTTTAATATGGATTACTCTGCTACCAGTCCATGGGCTTTATTCCTGACCATTCTTGTTACAACCTTTAGCACTGCCGGGTTGGGATTACTAATGGGGTGCATAGGATTAATCACACGTAATGTAATGTTCGTGAATAATACGGTTTATTTTATACTGCTGCTGTTCTCCGGTGCGAATCTTGAATTGAGCAGCTTGCCGGTGTGGATGCAGGTGGTCTCAAAATTTTTACCACTAACACGTGGAATTGCATCTGCACGCCTGATCATTGCCGGTCACAGCCTGGCAGAAGTGGGTTCGCTGCTGCTGGAAGAGCTGGCAATTGGAACGTTCTATGCTCTCTTGGGATATACTCTTTTCCGTTGGTTTGAATTTGTTGCCAAGAAAAGAGGGACACTGGAAGTGTTTTGAGGTGAAGTATGCAGAAACCAGTCTATCTGGACTATAACGCGACCACTCCCATCGCACCGCAGGTTGCGGAAGCGATGCGACCATATATTTATGAGAATTTCGGCAATCCTTCCAGCAGCCATGCCTACGGTACGGCTGCGAAAAAAGGGGTGGAGAAGGCGCGCCGGCAGGTGGCTGAAATGTTGGGCTGCCAGACGGACGAGATCATTTTTACCAGTGGGGGCTCTGAATCCAACAACCTGGCGATCAAGGGAGCAGCATTCGCTTATCGAGAAAAGGGCAACCATATCATCACTTCTGCAGTGGAACACCCGGCTGTGCTGGATGTGGTCGCTTACCTGCAAAAGGAAGGCTTTCGTATAACTATTCTAGAGGTGGATGAATATGGCTGGGTTGATCCAGAGGATGTGGAAAAAGCCATCACTTCTGACACGATTTTGATCAGCATCATGCACGCCAACAATGAGGTGGGGACAATTGAACCCGTTCGCGAGATAGCGGCAATTGCTCATGAACATGGGATAGTAATGCACAGCGATGCAGCCCAATCGGTGGGGAAGATACCAGTTAAGGTTGCCGACCTGGATGTGGATCTGCTCTCCATTGCCGGGCACAAGATCTACGCTCCCAAGGGAATTGGGGCATTGTATGTTCGCAGAGGTGTGCGGCTGGAGAAGATCATGCATGGCGCGGAACATGAAATGAACAAACGCGCTGGAACAGAGAATGTGATCGAAATTGCTGCTTTGGGGCAAGCTTGTGAGCTTGTCGAAGAGAATCTCACCACCTACCAGCAGCATATGCTTGCTATGCGCCAGCATCTTGAAACAGGTCTGCAAGAGGCATTCCCTGCTCTGAAATTCAACGGGCATCCCACCGCACACCTGCCCAATACGACCAATGTCAGTTTTTATGGTTTGGAAGCCAATACCATCCTGTCAGAGTTGGATCAGGTGGCTGCGTCAGCCGGAGCTGCCTGTCATGCTGATCAGGTGGATGTATCTCCGGTCATCGCCGCCATGGGTATTCCGCTGGAGTACGCCATGGGAACCATCCGTTTTTCAGTTGGTCGCAACACGACCGAAGAGGAGATCGATTTCGCACTGGCAGAGATCATTCGTGTGATCGGCAGCCTGCAATCGCAGGAACAAATTCCTGCAGTAGCAGATTCAGATAAAACCATCAAACTCACGCATTACACCCATGGTTTGGGGTGTGCCTGCAAACTACGCCCACAATTGCTGGAAGAGGTGCTGGCGGATATGAAACCACCTTCGGATGCGCATATCCTGGTGGGCACAGAGACCGGCGACGATGCGGCTGTGTATCAAATTAATGAGGATACAGCCATCGTACAAACGGTGGATTTCTTCACCCCGATCGTGGATGACCCCTACTATTTTGGTGCTATCTCGGCAGCCAATTCACTGAGCGATGTGTATGCTATGGGAGCCAAACCGCTGTTCGCCCTGAATATTGTGGGCTTCCCCAGTAACCGCCTTCCGATTTCTGTATTGCGAGAAATATTAAGAGGAGCGCAGGATAAAGCTGAGGAAGCGGGCATTTCTATCATCGGTGGTCATACGGTGGATGATACGGAGCCCAAGTACGGCATGGCAGTCACAGGGGTGCTCTCACCCAAACAGTTGATTACCAATGCGAGTTCGCAGGTGGGTGATAAGCTCATCTTGACCAAACCGATCGGGACCGGAATTCTCACCACTGCACTAAAACAAGGTTTACTGGATGAACCCCAAGCAAATTCCTTGATCGCTACCATGTCTGCCCTTAATAATAAAGCGGGAGCAGCATTGCATCAATTCGAGGTTCATGCTTGCACGGATGTCACTGGCTTTGGTTTATTAGGGCACTTGCTGGGAATGATGAAAGCTTGCGACCTTACCGCAGTGCTTGATTTTGCGAAGGTTCCCATCATGGATGGGGTCTATGACCTGGCTGCTGCGGGCGTGATCCCAGGTGGGACGCGCAATAATTGGTCTTATACGGCGCCCCATACGAATTATTCCGAAAGAATGACAGAAATTCAACAGCTGATCCTCAACGATGCGCAGACCTCCGGGGGATTGTTGATGGCACTACCACCAGAAAATGCAAACGCTGTGATTGCATATTTAAAAGACGAGCATGTGATTGCAATTGAAATTGGGAGCGTTGAGAACAAGACCGCTGGCAGTTACATCATAGTGAACTAAATTATTCTCAAATTAAGCGTGTGCTTGGTTATGCAAGCGTTTATCGTTGGCAGCTTGTTGAAATGCTGCTATTGATCCTGTTTAATTCCGGGCTGTCACTTCTTTCACATCTTGTTCGCTGTGACTTGGTTGACGTCACCATGTATTTTCAAAAATAATTTAATCCCGCGCTGATTCATTCTCCAATTGCTTCACATATTGTTGTGGGTCAGGGATGGGATCCGGGTATCCCATTGTAAAGGAACGTAAGGTATCAACGATGATGGATGAGATGCACAGATTGCGATACCAGTTGTGGTTAGCAGGAATGGCATACCAGGGTGCCCAGGGTGTGCTGGTCTTATTGAGTGCATCCTGATAGGCTTTTTGATACTGGTCCCATAATTTCCGCTCTTCAAGGTCGTTGGGATTGAACTTCCACTGCTTGTGCGGATTGGTCAAGCGCTCTAGGAAGCGCTGCTTTTGTTCATCCTTGTCGATGTGCAGATAGAATTTCAAAATGGTGGTTCCTTCATCAGCCAGCATTTTCTCGAATGCGTTGATATGGTCGTAGCGTTTGTTCCAAACCTCTTTTGGAACTAAATCGTGAACGCGCACCACCAGCACATCTTCGTAATGCGAGCGGTTGAAAATGACAATCTCCCCTTTACCAGGTACCTTTTGGTGCACACGCCACAGATAATCATGGTCCAGTTCGAATGTGCTGGGTACCTTAAAATTGGCGACCTTGACACCCTGAGGGTTCACTTCCTCGAAGATGGCACGGATGGTGCCATCTTTGCCGCCGGTATCCATTGCTTGCAGGATGATCAACACTTTATGCTTGTGCTCTGCATACAACTTCTGCTGTAAAACTGCTAGTTCTTTCCGGAGAGTTTTGAAGGTCTTCTTGGCTTCCTTCTTTTTGCCATCCCAATCAGCCGTATCATTGGCGTCCAATTTGGCGATCTGAAAGGCTTTTTCACCCGAAATTTGATAACGCTGCATATTTTCTCTCAATTCTCCAATTCTTGCAGGATGGTATTCATGAGTACTATATCATCTGGAAATAACCCCGCGGCTGGCAAGCGCTGTAGAACCACTGCCCAGTCAGGATTTGCTTTAAAAACAGCATTAAAGATCGGCAGCGCTTCTTCCAGATGCCCGTTTTCTGCCAGAGTGGCTGCCTGCCAGAAGGGCAATTCATCAATGTGGGGAGCTAATTGGGCGCCCTGGGTGTATTGCTGCATGGCACCCTCTAGATCACCTTTCGAGAGCAGTTCATCACCGGCGTTCATGAACCCGTAAGCCCGGTCGATGTACAGAAGGCGCGCAAGCTCGACCAGCGGTTCCTCATGGTCGTCCACGCGCAGATCGATGAGAATGTGTTCGTAAGGTTCTTCAGTGCGGGGTCCTTCTGCTACCAGCATGGCTGCACTTTGCTTTCCGCGAATATCCCCGCCTTCGGCTTGGGCTGCCTGCAGCGCTGCCAGCATTCTTTTAGCCAGATCGCCACAGGTTTGCTGGAAAGCATTTGCCATGGCGGACCAGACCGTGTTGTTCTTCATCATATTTGCCTGCACCGAAAAGCCATCACCAGTTAGGTGCCCAGCTTCAGCGATGCAGCGTTTTCCAGTGTGAACAGCGATCCCTCCTGTGGAATCCACAATTGCTACCTGGCGGGATTCTTTCTCGGCGTCCTGTGCCAGCATGATCTCGAGAGCTTGCTGCGCGTTCTTTCCTGAGCGCAGCAGGTTCAACCCCTGTGGTCCATAGCTGACCTTGACCATGGATTGAGTGGCGATGGCGCCAACCCCGGCTTCGACCCAGGGGCACATAGCGCCAACGTTGAACCAGTGTGATTGAACGGCAACCCCCAGTTGCCCATTTTTTTCATCGCGGGCTACGATCGAATACGTGTGTAAGAAAGGTTGCATGGATTATTCCTCCGCTGGTCTTTATTTTTTCCAAAGAGCATAAATGGCTCTGGATAGATAGCGATCGCTGGCTGTTTCCTGCTGTGCCAGTTCCCCCGCGCTGATGGTACCCTGACGTGGCTGCATCTTTTCTTGCATGGCGCGTTGCAGGGTGAGTGCAGATGCTTTCACGGCGTAAGCGGTAAGCAGAAGAAAAGAGGCTTGTTTGCTCAGGATAGATTCACAGGCTGACAGCAGGTTGGGTAAGTATTTATAGAATTCCCACACTTCGCCATTGGGTCCGCGCCCGAATTTAGGGGGATCCAGCACAATGGCATCGTAATAATTCTGACGGCGTGCTTCGCGTTTCACGAATTTCAAGGCATCGTCCACGATCCATCGTACCGGTTTATCCTGTAGATCGGAAAGCGTCTGGTTTTCTTTTGCCCAGCTGACCGCTTTTTTTGATGCGTCCACATGGGTGACCTGCGCCCCGGCTTGAGCGGCAAATAAGGTTGCCATGCCTGTATATCCGAAGAGATTTAGTACTTTCATGGGGGTATGCTGTTCAAGAATGTGATCTCTCAACCACAACCATTGGGGATATTGTTCAGGGAACAGACCAATATGGCGGGAGCTGGAAAGTTCCAGTTTGGAGTGTATCCCTTCGATGGAAATGATCCACGGATTATTAAACCTGGAACGATAGGTCCAGGTTCCGTTCTCATCCTGAGAAGGGGAATTGTACGCTGCGTTTGCTTTTGCCCAATCTTGTGGAGGCAGGCTTTTTGACCAGAAAGCTTCCGGTTCCGGACGGGAAAGTAGCATCTCACCATAGCGTTCCAGTTTCATCCCATCTCCGCTATCCAGTAATGCATAATCCGACCAGCCACTGCTGGTCGTGACGGAAATGGAGGTGTTGTTTGGAATAGAATTACTCATGGTGGATTATTGTTATTTTGTTTAGTATACCAATGAACCCTGCCGGTTTACAGTAGAATAGAAAGATTGAAATAGAGGTGTCATGACAGAAAAGTTTGATAAAATGCTCGATCGCATTCACAGTGATTCGATGAAATGGAATGTATACCCGCAGGATGTGCTGCCTATGTGGGTGGCAGATATGGACTTTTTATCACCACCCGAAGTGATCGAAGCGTTGCAAAATAGAGTTAACCATGGCGTGTTCGGATATGCCATGAATCCCAAAATGCTGGATGAGGTGGTTATCCAATGGGCTGGCGCTCATTATGATCTGCAGATCAGCACAGAGAATATTCTGTATGTACCGGGTGTGGTGACCGGAATCAATTTGAGCGCGCGTGCCCTATTGAACCAAGGGGAGGGGATTCTCTATCAACCTCCTATTTACCCGCCCTTTTTCCAGGTGGCTAGCAATGGGGGTTTTGAGGACCATCCTGTTGACCTTGTACAGAATTCCGATGGGCACTATGCGATCGATGGGAACAGGCTGGAGGATGGTATCCATCCGAACACACGCATGTTTCTGCTGTGCAATCCACACAATCCGGTGGGGCGAGTTTTTACCCGCAGCGAATTGGAGATGATCGCGGAAATTTGTAAAAGATATGATCTATTTATTTGTTCGGATGAGATTCACTGCGATTTGACTTATGAACCTGCTCACCATACACCTATCTTGTCTCTGGGTGATGCGGTGGCAGAGCGAACCGTGATGCTCTTTGCTCCCAGTAAAACTTTTAATATTGCTGGGTTAGGCTTTTCAGTGATGGTGATCAAAGATCCTGACCTGATGCAGCATGTCAAACAACAGCTGGCTGGTATCATTCCGCATCCTGACTTGCTGGCAGCACAAGCTGCCTGTGCAGCCTATCAGTATGGGGGAGATTGGCTGAACGACCTGATCGTCTATTTACAGGGCAATCGCGACTTTATGGTTGATTTTATTTCTGCAGAAATGTCTGAAATTAGCGTAAATAAGCCAGAAGGAACTTTTTTAGCCTGGTTGGATTGCCGTAAAACTTCCTTCGCTGATGACCCTTATTCTTTCTTTTTAAATAATGCTAAGGTTGGATTGAATAATGGTCTGGATTTTGGGCAGGCAGGGCGGGGATTCGTGCGCCTTAATTTTGCATGCCCGCGCTCGCTGCTTGCAGAGGGGCTGCAAAGAATGCGCAAGGCTACCCTTTCTTTTAAATAACGTTCTCCTTTTTCTGGTAGGATTAGAGATGTGATGGAAAGACAACAAAAAGAAAAAAGGAATAAAAATCCTGTGCGAAAGATGATGACTTTATTTGTAATATTTTTACTGGCAATCATCCTTCTGCGGGCAATGGGATCCTATTTGATCGTTTCCAATGAACTGGAATATGCCAATGCAATTGTGATTTTAAGTGGTGGTGATGAAAGCCGCATGCAGGAGGCGTTAAGGCTTTACAACGAAAATTATTCGGGGTTGATCATCCTAACAGAGACAGGGAACGTTGTGGAAGGTTATGACCATTTGCACAGCTTCGATATGCGGATTGAATTGCTGAACAATGGCGTGCCTAGCGGGAATATCATACTGACAGATCAGGTTGCAACCAGCACAGAGGAAGAAGCGCGGGCAGTGAAGAATCTGCTTACTAATCGCCAATTCACCTCCTGTATCGTGGTCACGGATCCCTATCACACACGCCGCGCGTATAGGATCTTTAAGGATATCTTTGCGGATTCGAGTATCAAAGTGATGATTCATCCGACTTCCGATCACTGGTACACAGCTGACAGCTGGTTTCTGAAATTGAGTGGTTGGCGTTTTACCGTGCTTGAATACATTAAATTGATCATTTACAAACTTAATTGATCAGGTTGATAAATAGTCTTTCCGTTCGAGGATCAGTGAAAATACGTTTATAATTTCTCACGAAGGCAGGCGTATATGCGAAATCGTGTTTCTATTCTTTCAATTATTATGCTGGGATTTCTGATGAGTGCATGTGAGATGACCTTTCCCGCGTCGTATAGATCTGGTGAAATTATCATGGCAGATGACTTTTCATCCCCTAATTTTCAGTGGGATGTGTGGAAACGTGAGGATAATTCAACGGTTGCATATTACGATGATGGTTTGGTGTTTGTGATCAATTCGCCCAATACAGATTATGTGAGTACGGTAAACAGTTTTTATGAGAATACGCGCATGGAGGTGTTTGCGGCTAATCTGAATGGATTGATGAACAATGGATTCGGATTAGTGTGTCGCTACCAGGACGATGAAAATTATTATGCATTTCTGGTCTCATCTGACGGATATTTTGGCATTTTACGGGTGTTGTATGGTGGATTCACCGTCTTGAACAGCGGGAAGATGCAGTATTCCGATATTATCCGGCAGGGTGAGTCGATCAATCATATCCGCGCAGATTGCGTGGGAAACCAGCTTACCTTGTATGTGAATAATAACCTGCTGGCGCAAGTAGAGGATGACGTTTTTTCTGAGGGATTGCTTGGCTTGACTGCCAGTTCCTTTGAAGAACCAGGCGTTGCCATCCTGTTTGATAATTTCCTCGTGATGAATCCCTGACGAAAGATGGAGGTATATCTCGGTTCGATCGGTTGCCGGCTCAATCAGAGTGAATTGGAGATGATGGCTGCGGACCTGCGCAAAGCCGGGCATGTCATTGTAGGTTCACCCGAAAAAGCCCAGGCGGCTATCATTAATTCTTGTTGTGTAACGGCTGCTGCTGAAGCGGATTCAAGAAAACTGCTGCATCGCTTGGAACGGATGGGGGTACAAAAGATCTTCCTTACTGGCTGTTGGGTTTCTCCGCAGGGTGCTGTAAAGGAATCTTTGCCGGATGGAACGATTGTGATCCCCAATACGCAAAAGCACGCGCTGGTAAAGCAATTTTTCCCGAACGACACAGGGGTTGCGAAAAGCATCACCCCACGGGTGGCGTTACCGGGCAGAGGCAGACGGACGAGAGCATTTATCAAAGTACAGGAAGGCTGTGATTATCACTGCACATTTTGCATCACGCGCATAGCTCGCGGGAAAAGTGTAAGCAGACCTTATGAAGAGATCTTATTGAATATTCAAGCTGCTGAGCTGGCAAATGTGAAAGAGATTGTATTAACTGGAACCCAGCTGGGCGGGTGGGGGCGGGATATTGGTGGGGAAAATACAATTGCATCCCTGGTGAAATCCATCTTGCGGGATACCGATATCCCGTTAGTACGATTGAGCTCTCTTGAGCCATGGGATATCCAGGACGATTTTTACCCTCTGCTCACAGAGAATCGCTTCTGTGCTCACCTGCATCTTCCTCTGCAATCCGGGTCAGAATCTATCTTGCAGCGAATGGGGCGCAAAATGGCGCTAAAAGATTTTGGAAACCTGGTTCAAGGCTTGCGGAAAGCAAATCCGCTTTTAGCGTTGACAACGGATATTGTGGTTGGTTTTCCGGGTGAGACAGAGCAAGAATTTAATGAAAGCTTGGAATTCGTGAGATGGATACAGTTTTCAGGGGGGCATGTTTTCCGCTTTTCTCCACGCCCCGGCACACCAGCCGCTTCTTATCCTGATCAGGTGGATGGATTACAGAAACGGGAACGGAATAGGAAAATGCGTGCTGTATTGCGAGATTCCGCAGCTTTGTATCGTGAGCGATTTATTGATCATACGGTTAGTGTCGTTTGGGAACGTGGGAAGTTGCGAGAGGATGGCACCTGGCTCATGAGCGGTTTATCCAAAAACTATCTTCGCGTTCAAGCCATTTCGGAGATGGATAGATGGAATACAATTTCCAGTGTGAAGTTAATGGAAGACAAAAGCAAGTATATGGTGGGGTTGATCCTTACAGATCACAGAAAATAGTTTTAAGTATTGCTAAAATGAAATAACCTATATGGTATAATTTTCCAGCTATATCATAAGAAATCATCTTGTAAAAGAGGAAGAGAAAAATGCCGAAACGGACATATCAACCACGTATACGAAAGCGCGTTCGTGTTCATGGTTTCAGACAGCGCATGGCAACTGCCAACGGAAGAAAAGTATTGAAAAGAAGAATGGCAAAAGGTCGTCACAGTCTCACTGTGACGAAGAATAACCACGTAAAGAATGTACGTTGGTAAGCAGAATACGGTTTTATTCTGTTGATTCTCGTTTAAATCTCTGTGGATAAAAGATACCGTCTTACAAGAAGTGCGGACTTTAAAAAAGTAAAAGATTCAGGAAATGTATATTTCCACCCAATCGTGAAAATGGCAACGAGCGAGAATTCGTTGCCAAGTTCACGATTTGGGATCATAGCAAGTAAGTTTGTTGGAAATGCAGTGGTACGAAATCGCTGCAAAAGACGACTACGCGCTGTATTGAATCTGTTGAAAGATGATTGCCTGCCCGGATGGGATGTGGTATTTATTATTCATCCGAGGCTTATGCAATCCTCCCCAAGTGATTTGCAAGCAGTTGTGAAAGATTTATTATCACGAGCCGGTTTGCTATCGGAATAAAGAAAAAATCAATGATTACTGAAGGGAATCAATCCCACGAACCATCCTTGTGCGATATAAAAATTACGATATGGACTTTCCCTCGAATTATCGTAATGGTCTTGATTCGTCTGTATCAGAAGATAGTTTCCCCTGCATTACCTGCGAATACCTGTCGTTTTTACCCCACTTGTTCACATTATGCATATGAAGCGATCTGTAAGTATGGAATTTTGAAAGGTGGTTATTTGTCAATTTATCGTCTCATCCGCTGTAACCCATTTAATGAGGGCGGATATGACCCCGTCCCTTAGGGGAATAACTAACTAGGTGAAAATATGAAAAAAAATAATGTTGGTGTAATCCTCTTGATCTTAGTCGGTGTTGTTTTAATTTCAAGTTGTACTTCTAATGTAGGTACTGCATCCAGTTGGCCTGGTTTGGCAGTTAAGGATGATCTGGTTGTTGTTTCTTACACATACCAGGTCTATGCACTCAATAGCCAGAATGGTACTAAAGTATGGACTTTTCCCGCAGAAGTGGATAATAAAAGCATGTTTTATGCTCCTGTTGAATTTGCGGATGGGGTGGTTCTTGCCGGAGATTATGACCATACTCTGTTTGCGATCAATGAAAATAATGGAGTACTGACATGGAAGTTCGATGGTGCTGATAGCCGTTATGTTGCCAGTTCCCTTTATACTGGTGGATTTGTTTACGCTCCTAATGCCGATGGAAATTTGTATGTTCTCGATCAAAACGGTGTCTTACAGTGGATTTTTGAAACGGCAGGACCAAATTGGTCAAAACCGGTGGCTGATGAAGAATATGTTTATCTGACATCCATGGATCACCATGTCTATGCCCTCAATCTTTCCTATGCCAATACAGATTTGAAAGCAGATGAGAATGGGAGCAAGATCGTGGTGGAAAAGCCGGTTTGGACGACTGACCTTGAAACGGCTGTTGTTTCAGATCCTTTGCTATCAGATGGTTACCTCTATGTGGGAACAATTGCAGGAAAAGTCTTCAAGGTAGATACTAGCAATGGTTCCATAGTGTGGACCTTCCAGGATGACACGCAAGTGAAGAGTGTTTGGACAGAGCCCACCATTGTGGATGATGTCCTTTTCTTCGCCACAGAAGATGGATATATCTTCGCTCTCAATACCGAAACTGGTGATCCCGTCTGGAATGCTCCTCTTGCTTCAGGCGCTCAGATCGTAGCCAGTGCAGTTGAACTGAATGGGAGTGTTGGCTTTGGCACAACTGCAGGGAATCTGGTGGTAGTGGATAAAGACCAGGTTACTGCTCCATCCATTACCCGAGAAGGTAGTATCTACACCGCCCCTCATTTTGTGGATGGGAAGCTCTTTCTAACCTATGTTGGTGGCGATAAACTGGTTTATGCACTGGATGAAAATGGACGTGAATTCTGGTCATTTTCAACAGCAGACTAATTATTAAAAGGAAAATACCATGTGGGAATCACTTATCATAAAACCCTTCATTAATGTATTACTATTGATCTATAACCTTGTTGGTCAAAACTTTGGTGTTGCGCTCATCCTCTTCACCGTTTTGGTAAAAGCTATTACCCATCCATTGATAGCCCGTCAAATCAAGAGCACCAAGGCTATGCAGGATCTGCAAAAGGATGAAGAATATCTTGAAATGCAGAAGAAATATAAGAATGACAAAGACCGTTTAGCTCAGGCTCAAATGGATTTGTATAAGAAGAAAAACATTAAGCCATTTGCTTCTTGTCTTCCTATGTTGATCCAATTCCCAATCATCATTGGCTTATATCAGAGCATTATCCAAACCATGGGGAATGCTCCCTTGCAGATATTGAACCTTGTTCCAAAGATCGGACCCTGGTTGACGAATATCTTTTCTTTCATCCCCAGTGTAGTGGATCCGATTACACTTATTCCTTTGAACAATCAATTCTTATGGATGAATTTGAGCCAACCCGATCGTGTTTACATTCCAGGTGTTCCTTTCGGTATCCCGGTGCTGGCTATTTTTGTGGTGGTTACCAGTTTCATTCAGAATAAATTGATGAGCCCATCTACAGCAAACAGTGATCCACAAGCAGAACAAGCAGCACAGGCGACCAACATGATGAATATCTATATGCCTGTTTTAATGGGTTGGTTCGCATATTCATTATCTTCAGGCTTGGCGCTGTATTTTGCGATTTCCAACGTGATCAGCTTAATCCAGTATGCTGCGTTAGGACAAATTAACTTCAAGGATTTATTCAAAAAGAAGGAAAAAGCGAAAAAATAAATTATTTGAAGTGGTGATTGATAAGCGTTATATATGCTTATGAAAATGAAGAATACTAATGCTTTAGAGGTTTCTACCCCTTTGAGAGAGAAGGGGTAGTATGGTTTTGACATCGGGAGATCGGTTTCAACCCCTTTGGGAGTATTATCAATTTTTCCCAAGAAAACCCCTGAAGCGCCAAAAAGGATGGAAAGGAACGATTAATGATGGATAATCCAACTGCTGGAATTAAAGAGTCAGAAATAGAATCTTCTTATCTTGATGACGCAGTCGATAAGATCGAGAAAGCCCGACAGGTTGCGTATGAAACGATCACTAATCTGCTGGAAAAAATGGATGTGAATGCGACAGTAGTAACTCGCATTGTGGACCCAGAGGATGATAAAGATCGCCCAATTATCCTGGCGGATATCACTGGAAAGGATCTCAGTATTCTCATCGGGCGTAAATCGGAAACTTTGAATTCTCTTCAGTACATCACAAGCTTGATTTTATGTAATGAGATGGGGGAATGGGTGCCGCTGATGGTGGATGTGCAGGGATATCGCTACCGTCGGGAACGACAGCTGCGCCAGCTGGCACGCAGGATCGCTGACCAGGTTGTGCAAACCGGTCGGACACAGGTCTTAGAGCCAATGCCTGCCAACGAACGCAGAATTATCCATTTGGAACTGCGTTACCATCCTTTTGTAACGACTGAGAGTACTGGGGAAGAACCCAATCGACGCGCTACTATTTTCTTGAAACCGAAAGAATAAGTTATCAAAAAAAAGATTCGTTGAGTGAAAAGAGCAGAGTATGCGAGCAATTGATATCATCGTAAAAAAACGTGATCATGAGGAATTGTCCGAAGACGAGATTAAATTCTTTGTTGTGGGAATAACCTCAGGATCCATCCCTGATTATCAGATCTCTGCTTGGGCAATGGCTGTGATGTTGAACGGGATGAGCGCTCAGGAGACGACCTACCTTGCCTGGGCAATGGCTCATTCTGGTGATATTCTCGATCTCTCCTTTGTTGCCCCAATCGTGGTTGATAAACATTCATCCGGTGGTGTGGGTGACAAGACTAGTTTGGTGGTTGCTCCTCTGGTAGCAGCCTGTGGATTGCCTGTGGGAAAGATGTCTGGTCGCGGGTTAGGTTTCAGCGGTGGAACACTTGATAAAATGGAATCTATTCCGGGTTATCGTGTGGATCTGACAGAAAACGAATTCATACAACAGGTAAAAAAGATCGGTATCGTTTTAACCGGGCAAACTGGCGATCTGGCACCTGCGGATGGGGTGTTGTATGCGCTGCGCGATGTTACCGGAACGGTCCCTTCAATTCCTTTGATCGCTTCTTCGATCATGAGTAAAAAGATAGCTGCTGGCGCACATGCCATTGTGTTGGATGTCAAATTAGGGTACGGTGCGTTCATGAAAGACCTTGAGCATGCCCGTGAACTGGCACAATTAATGGTTGAGATAGGTACATTGAGCGGTAGAAATGTGCGTGCTTTACTCTCTGATATGAACCAACCATTGGGCAAAGCGGTTGGAAATGCTATTGAGCTGAAGGAAGCTATTGAAACACTTCATGGTGGTGGACCTGAAGATTTTCGGGAACATTGTTTTACCGTTGCGGCTCATATGTTACTGCTGGGTGAAAAAACTGGCAGCCTTGATGATGCTCGAAAACTAGCTGAAGAGACCATCTCCGATGGAAAAGCCTGGGAAAAATTCAAACAGCTTGTACAGGCTCAGAATGGGGATGTAAGTTTCATAGAACAACCCCAGAAACTACCTTCCGCCACAATTACAGAAGAAATAAAGGCAGAGCAGAGCGGATATCTGGCTATGCTTAACGCGCAGTCCATTGGCGAAGGAGCAGTAGTTTTAGGTGCTGGACGTGAGAAAAAAGGAGCCCCCATTGATTTGGGTGTGGGAATTTATGTCGAGCATAAAGTCGGCGATAAGATCACAAAAGGGGATGTACTTTTCACAGTCTATGCAAATGACGCTGCAAAATTGGCGGCTGCGCGGGTAAAACTTGTTGAAAGTGTCACCATCCAATCAGAAAAATGTGAACCTCTGCCGTTGTTCTATGGCGTGATCTAACATCGAAGTGTCTAACATCGAAATTGATAAATGGATTAATTTGTGAGATAATCGAACGTATAAGCTGTGATGGAAACGAGTAGTTGAAGGCAATGTCTTTAGCGAGTCAGGGAAAGTGAGAGCCTGACGAAAACCCTTCCTCGAAAATCCTTCCGGAGCTGCAATCTGAACAGGGTTGAAAAAACCAGTAAGAAAGCCGGATTTGCCAACCGTTAGCATGGCGCAGGATTCTCAAAATAGAGGTTCTTGGTGAGTGCTCACCAAATGGTGAGAATGTGGGTGGTACCACGGGTAATGTTGCTCGTCCCTTCTAAAGGACGAGTTTTTTTATGGAGGTGTTATGTTCAAACCGGTTTCATCAAAACTCGAGATAAAGGAACTGGAAGAATCAATTCTGGAATTCTGGAAACGCGAGCAGATCTTCAAACAGACTTTGCAGCAAACTGTGGATGGTCCGAATTATGTGTTTTATGAAGGTCCTCCTACTGCTAATGGTATACCTGGTGTTCATCATATTCTGGCACGGGCATTTAAAGATATCTTTCCGCGTTATAAAACCATGTGTGGCTATCACGTTGATCGTCGGGGTGGCTGGGATACTCATGGGTTGCCGGTCGAAATTGAAGTGGAAAAGAAACTGGGCTTTACCAATAAACAGCAGATCGAAGATTATGGAATAGAAAAATTCAATAAGCTCTGCCGCGAATCTGCTTTTTCTTACATTCAAGAATGGGAAAAACTAACGGATCGAATCGCATATTGGGTTGATCTCAGCCGTGCATACGTTACCTTCAAAAATGAATACATTGAATCTGTATGGTGGTTGTTGAAAAATCTATGGGATAAAGATCTGTTATACCAGGGTTTTAAGGTTGTGCCATATTGTACCCGCTGTGGAACACCCCTCTCAGATCATGAAGTAGCTTCAGGTTACCACGAAGTGACCGAGACTTCCATCTATGTGAGAATGCCGCTGCTGGATGAGGAGGATACTTCTCTGCTGGTATGGACCACGACACCTTGGACCTTGCCCGGGAATGTGGCTGTCGCGGCGGGAAAAGATATTACCTATGTGAAAGTCGAACGTGATCTCCCCAGCGAGGGGGGCGCGCTAAAGGAAAAACTGATCCTGGCTGAAGCGCTGGTAGAAAAAGTCTTTGGCGATGAAAAAGTTACGATCTTGGAACGATTTAAAGGCAAACATCTCAAAGGAAAGCGCTATCAACCCCTCTTTACATTCCTTCCATTGGAAAAACCTGCCCATTTTGTAGTACTGGGTGATTTCGTGACCACAGAAGATGGCTCAGGTTTGGTGCATATGGCACCCGCATTTGGCATGGATGATATGAATGTTGCCAATGCAGAGGATCTGCCGATATTGATGACCGTTAAACCCGATGGTACATTCATCCGCGAGGTGGATCATTGGGCGGGTAAGTATGTCAAGGATGCGGACCCGTTGATCATCGATCAGCTGAATGCGCGCGGGCTGCTGTTCAAAGCGGAGCAACATACCCATACCTATCCCTTCTGTTGGCGTTGTGGTACACCCCTACTTTATTATGCACGTCCAACCTGGTTCATTCGCACCAGTGAAAAGAAAGATCGCCTGGTGGCATTGAACAATGAGATCAACTGGTACCCAGAACATATCAAAGAGGGTAGGTTTGGCAACTGGTTAGAAAATAATGTTGATTGGGCGTTGGGTAGGGAACGTTTTTGGGGAACTCCACTGCCGGTATGGCAGTGTAAGGATTGTGGATTACAAACCTGCGTGGGTTCCGTTGAAGAACTTGCGAATCTGGTCGGGCATGATCTGACCGGGCTTGAATTGCATCGCCCGTATGTGGATGAAGTTACTTTTGAATGCCCTGAATGTCATGGAACTATGCGGCGGGTTCCTGAATTGATTGATGTTTGGTTTGATTCTGGTTCTATGCCTGTTGCTCAATGGCACTATCCTTTTGAACATCAAAAGGAATTCAAGGAACAATTCCCTGCGGATTATATCTGCGAGGCGGTTGATCAAACGCGCGGATGGTTCTATTCGCTGCATGCCATCTCAACACTGGTGTTCGATCAAAAATGTTTTAAAAACGTACTGTGCCTTGGTTTGATTCTGGATGAGAATGGACAAAAGATGTCTAAATCCAAAGGGAATGTGGTGGATCCGTGGGAGGTGATCAACCAAAATGGGGCGGATGCCATGCGCTGGTATTTGTACACTGCCAGCCCCCCAGGACAGGAAAGGCGTTTTTCAGCCAACCTGGTTTCAGAAGTGATCCGAAACTTTATGCTGACCTTGTGGAATACGTATTCTTTCTTTATCACCTATGCAAATTTGGATCAATGGCATCCTGATCCACAGGTGCTAAATATTGAATATTCGTCTCTCGATAAATGGATTTTATCTGAATTGCATACGCTGGTGCGTAATGTGACCCAGGCATTCGAGAATTATGATGTCATCAACGCCACCCGACCGATTGAAGCATTCGTGGATAACCTTTCCAACTGGTATCTACGGCGCTCACGGCGACGATTTTGGAAGAGCGAATCGGATGGGGATAAATATGCTGCTTATGCCACATTGTATGAAGTGCTGGTGATGCTCAGTAAATTAATTGCCCCATCCATGCCTTTCATGGCGGAAGATCTGTATCAGAACCTTGTTCTGTCGGTTGACCCTGATGCAGCCAAGTCGGTCCATTTGGCAGCATGGCCAACCTACGATGCATCGCGCATTGATCCGGATTTGAACAACGAGATGGAAGTGGTGATGAAGCTGGTTTCGTTGGGGCATGCTGCGCGTAATAAATTGGGTATCAAAGTGCGCCAACCACTGGCTGAAGTGGCGTTCGCGTTGAGCTCTTCAGATGATCCGGGCATCATCCAGAAGTATACAGAATTACTGCAGGATGAATTGAATGTAAAACAGGTTCGTCTGTTAAGCGCTGCCAATGAGGCGGTTGCTTACGAACTGGTACCGCTGCCCAGACAGTTGGGTCAGAAATATAAAAGTGAATTTCCGCAGGTAAAAGCTGCTATTCTACAACTGGATGCTGAAGCTGCTGCACAAGCCCTTTCCAGAGGAGATACGATTGAGGTAAAAGTGGCAGGTGAAAAGTATTCGATCAACCCGGATGAAGTGGAAGTTCACATCCAGGCAAAAGAAGGATTCGAGGTTGCTTCAGAAGGAGCCTACCTGGCAGCTTTGACCACCACTTTAACGGATGACCTGATCTATGAAGGATTGGTGCGCGAATTCATTCGCCGTGTTCAGGAGTCACGAAAACAAGCTGGATTTGAGATTTCTGACCGTATTGTATTATCCTTCACTGCTTCTGATATGTTGACCAGTGCAATTGAAAAATATCGCAAGTATGTCATGGCAGAGACTCTGGCAGTGGAGATGTCTTCAGAAAACCATCCACACACTTTACCAAATGCCAGTGACGATTTTGATGGCGAACAGGTAACTTTGTGGTTGGAGCGAAAAAAATAAGTGGTGGGTATTAAACAAACAAAAGACCAGTCATCAGATTGGTCTTTTGTCAATCGCGATTAAAATTAGGGATTTCATCCGGAATTTCAAAACTAATTTCCACCAGACCGTTGTAGTTGCCATCATGGAAATAGGCGGTCTGAAAGATCATTTTCCGCTTTCCACCTTTTTGGATGGTGTAGATATTGGGTTGATCGGATTGGCTGATTTGATCAATTTTCGCATGGGTATGTTCAGGATGGCAGTCCTTGACATTCCTGCCGATCAGATGCTTGCCACCGCTGTTCTCGAAAATTGCGGCGGCTTTCTTGTTCATTTCAATGATGGTTCCATCTTTATCTGTAACTGTGATGGCAACCGGGATATCTTCTTGCCAGTAATTTGGTTGCATGCGTTCTCCTTTACGCGAACCATTCTTTTGGGGTAATGTCATTCATTATATCTGTGATGATTGGTTTGTATAAGCAGATTAGACTGAAATGTGTTTATCTATTACAATCATTGAAATGTTTACTGGAGAACTCATTTGAAAAATAAGCTTAAATCATATCTTTTTCTTGCTGTTTTAGCTGGTGTTATTATTGTCCTGGATCAATTTACCAAGAATCTGGTTCGAATGAATTTAGCCTATGGTGAGGTTTGGTCTCCCTGGGAATGGTTGACGCCTTACGCCCGGGTTGTGCATTGGTACAATACCGGAGTGGCGTTTGGTCTGTTCCAGGGTTATGGGTTGTTATTTACCTTCTTACCTATGGTTGTGGTTGTGTTTATCTTGATTTTTTACAGCCGTTTGGCTGGTGAAAATTGGTGGATGCGTGTAGCGATCGGGTTAGAATTGGGTGGAGCTGTTGGAAATTTAATCGATCGGATTCGTATAGGGCATGTTACGGATTTTATTTCTGTCGGGAATTTTGCTGTATTTAATGTCGCGGATGCCTCCATCACCGTGGGTGTGGTGGTGATGATAATCGCTTTGTGGGTTGAAGAGAAAAAGAATCCTTCCCAATCTGAATAATTCTATGGTTGATACAGGAAAGACTTATCGTTTTGAAGTTGGTGATGTTGAATCAATGCGGCTGGATAAATATCTGGCGACAGTTCTACCATCACTGTCTCGTTCTCGCATCCAGAGTTTAATTAAATCAGGGCAGGTACAGATAAACGAGGAAGTGATTTTAAAAGCAAGCTACGACTTGGATTCCCCGTGTGTTCTAACCATTTATGTTCCGCCGGTTGAACCGACTACCCTGATTGCTGAAGATGTTCCACTCGACATTATCTACGAAGACAGAAATGTTATCGTGCTCAACAAACGAGCCGGGATGGTAGTGCATCCTGCACATGGGCATGCCAGTGGCACTCTTGTGCACGCATTGCTTGCGCACGACCCCTTTTTAGCAGGTATTGGAGGGGTGCAGCGCCCGGGAATTGTTCATCGTCTCGACCGGGATACCTCCGGTGTGATGTTGATCGCAAAAAATGAAAGATCGCATCGCTGGCTGCAAGAGCAATTTCAATCCAGAAATGTTGTCAAAAATTATCTGGCTCTGGTGGATGGTCACCCACCTACACCAAGTGGAAGAATCGAAATTGGAATTCAACGTGACCCTAACAATAGGAAAAAGATGGCTGTTGCCTACGGAAGTAGTGGGAGAGCAGCTATATCGGAATACACGACCATAAAACAGTATAAGGAACATACTTTACTGGAAGTACGGATATTTACCGGAAGGACACATCAAATTCGGGTTCATCTGGCTTATTTACATTGCCCAGTCGTCGCAGATAGCGTGTATGGATACAAACACGCTTCCCTCCCATTAAAAAGGCAATTCTTACATGCAAGGTCAATTCTGATTGCGCTGCCCGGGAGTAAGGAACCCAGGGAGTTTGTTGCGGAATTACCGGTAGATTTACAGGATATCTTGGATAACTTAACCTAACGGAGTGAAGATGGAAGAAAAGATGCGGTTCATTGATCTACGATCGGATACGGTCACCATCCCGACAGCAGAAATGCGTATTGCAATGGCGAATGCAGCCGTGGGAGATGATGTTTATCGTGAAGACCCAACTGTCAACAAATTGGAAGAAAAAGCTGCAATGCTTCTCGGAAAAGAGCGTGCTTTGTTCGTCTCTTCAGGGACAATGGGGAACCTGTTGGCGATCCTGGTAACATGCAAAGCAGGCGATGAAGTTATTATGGGAAATCAAGGTCATACATTTTTACATGAAGTGGGCGGCATGTCGGCTTTAGGCGGAATCTTCCCGAATACATTACCCAATCAGCCAGATGGAACATTGGACCTTGCTATGGTCGCACGGGCGATCAGAGGGGAAGATATCCATGAGCCACGAACCAGGATGGTTATCATCGAAAATACACAAAACCAATGTGGTGGGGTTCCGATCTCCTTGACCTATATGCAGCAGCTGAGCCAGCTGGCACGTGAAAATGAACTCTTTCTTCACGTGGATGGCGCTCGCATTTTTAATGCGGCAGCGGCATTGCAGTGTTCTGCAAAGGACCTGGTTCAAACGGCTGATTCCGTCACATTCTGCCTGAGCAAAGGTTTATGTGCACCGGTGGGTTCTGTTTTATGTGGTCCGCAAGATTTCATTGAAGAAGCGCGTCGTTTCAGGAAAATGTTAGGAGGAGGGATGCGCCAGGTGGGCATCCTCGCAGCAGCTGGCATCATAGCGCTTGACAATATGGTCGAGCGTCTTTCTGAGGATCATCGCCGGGCAACAGTGTTAGCAGAGCAGCTCTCGCAGATTCCGGGATTCTCACTTTCCAAAGGGAAACCGCAATCTAATATGGTGTTCTTACAGGTGGATCACACTGTTTATCCTGATCTTGCAGTAATAGCAGAACAATTAAAAAAAGAAAGTATTCTGATTGGTTTTTCGGGTCCTGATGAGATAAGGATTGTTACCCATTACTGGGTGTCCGATCTGGATGTCCAGCATGTGGTCAGGGTGTGGCAAAACCTACAACCCTGATTTCAATAGAAGAATCGACCATTTGCTTGTTATAATTTTCACACAATTACACGAGGTGAATTCATGGAAGAATTTATTACTATCAACCAGATAGACAAAGCTGTTGAAGTGATTAAAAATAAAACAAAATACCAACCTAAAGTTGGACTGATACTCGGTTCTGGGTTAGGTGATCTTGCGGAGTCGGTCAATCTTGCAGATTTTATCGATTATAAAGATATCCCAGGCTGGCCGGTATCAACGATCGAAGGTCATAAAGGACGGCTGGTTATCGGGGATCTGGAAGGAAAAACGGTCTTGATCATGCAGGGGCGCGCACATTATTACGAAGGATATCCCATCACACAAATTGGTTTCCCAATAAGGGTCATGCGCCGGCTTGGTATTGAAACGTTGATCGTTACCAATGCTGCCGGTGCCATCAATCCTGATTACAAACCAGGTGATGTGATGATCATAACCGATCACCTTTCATTAATGGCGATGGGAGGGGAAAACCCCCTGCGCGGGCCTAATTTGGATGAGTTCGGTCCACGTTTTCCAGACATGAGTCGTTGTTATGATCCTACGTTGATAAAGCTTACCAAAGAGATCGGTGACAAAAAGAAGATAGTCATTCACAACGGGGTGTATGTTTGTCTGGCAGGTCCTTCGTTTGAAACCCCCGCAGATTTACGCTTCTTGAAGATCATTGGTGCTGATGCAGTGGGCATGTCAACAGTACCGGAGGTGATCGTTGCAGCTCATTCAGGTATGAAAGTCCTTGGTTTTTCGGGGATCAGTAATAAAGCCAATCTGGATGGTAGTACTGTTACAACCCATCAAGAAGTCTTGCAGGCAGGGAAAGAGATTGTTCCCAAACTGGAAGCGATCATTCGGGGTGTTCTGGCTGCAATGTGATCCATCATCAACTTGCAGCAGGAATGAATAATGGTAGAACTTCTGCAGTTCTTAAAAGAATATGAAGGTGGAATCTATCTTGTATTGCTGGTAGTAGCGCTTGTGTTAGGTGGGCGGTTGTATACAGCTATGCAGGAAAAGAAGAAATCTGCTTTCAGCCTTGAAAGAGAAGTAATCCAGAAAAAGATCAATTCGACGATCGCTTTCTTGGTGGTCATTGGAGTTCTCTTTGTCGGTCAAATATTGCTGGTTTCTGTCGCTTCGGTGCGATATCCGGGGTTGTATACCTTGAGAACACCCACCGTTGGGGAGTTACCAACACCTACGGATATGTTCCAGGCTATGCTGCAGATGGAAGAGACTCCTGAAGGGTTGGAACAAACCCAGACCGCTGTGGCGTTGACAGGCTGTATACCGGGGCAGATCGAGTGGCTATCGCCACTATCGGGTGATGAGGTAACTGGCTCTGTGCCACTTTCCGGTACGATCAATGTCCCCAATATGGGATTCTATAAATATGAATATCGTTTAAAAGGGCGCGAAGATTGGATCCCGATAGCGGCAGGGAATAAGGTTGTGGTTGAAAGCGAATTAGGCGGAAGCTGGAATACAGAGCAACTACAACCTGGATTATATGAATTACGCATTGTTGTTTCAGATAATCAGAATAACCTCTTTCAACCTTGTGTGATTGAGGTCAAGGTGGTCTTATGAGAAGGATATTAAACCATGGCTGAGGTGATGATTCGTTCGGTGGTTTCTCCCGATTTTTCCGTTTTGAGTGATTTTCGCCATTCTGTGGAAACACAGACCGTATGGCAGATGGACCAGGTAGTTTCGGAAGGCGAGGTTTGCGTTAACTTCCGGGAAATGAAGTTACCACGATTGATGAAATTAACGTATCCCAGATCAACTACTGATCTCATGGAACGTTGGAAGAATCTATCTACCATACTGGTAGGTTGCGTGGATAATGTTCCTATTGGTTATATTTCTTCCTCCTCCTTTCAAACCACATCCAATGTATGGATCAAAGATATTGTTGTTCATGAACGCTGGCGTCGGCAGGGTGTGGCTACCTCATTGATCAAAGCAATGGGTGATTGGGGAGAGGAGCGGGGTTTAAAACGTATCACCCTGGAGATGAGTTCTAAAAATTATCCGACCATCTGCCTTGCGCAAAAATTGGGTTTTGAGTTTTGTGGATATAACGATTTTTATTATCAGAATAATGATATTGCTATTTTCTTTGCCAGGTTGATCAGATGATGGGAAGGGTATCGTATGGATAGTGTTAATGGTCTTGTAGCTTTTTTCAAAGCAACCAGTGATGTTCTAACCGCTGGATTGGCGGTGATGACATTTTCGTTGTTCCTGTATTCACTGACATTTAAAATTCGCGACCGTCTCACCAACATTTTTTCCGCCATCCTATTCTTTCTCATTTTGGTCTATGGAGCGGATGCATTTGGCTCGGTTATTACCGATAAAAACACACTGCTGCAGATAAGCAAAGTCCATTGGACGGGTTTGATCTTTTTACCCACCTTATGTTTTCAATTCTCGGATGCGCTGCTGACATTAACCGGAAAACCCAGCAAGGGCAAGAGAAAGTTTATTGGCTATGTTATGACCGTATGCAGTTTTGTGCTGGTTTATTTGCTTTTCTCTGATCGGTTACTGGGTGAGCTCATCGTTGATAAAGCTCCCGCCCTATTTTTCTACCGTACAGCAGCAATGAATGGCTACATCGTATTTTTCTTTTTCACGATTGCATTATCGGTTTATAATTTTTTTAGAGCTATCCGACGCACCAACTCCCCAACCAGCAAACGACGTATGATCTATTTGGTTGTGGGTGCTCTGGGGTTATTGTTGGGACTGTTTCCATACCTTACCTTTGAGTCTTCCCTACAGGTTTTCAGCTCTCTTACCTTCTGGTTCCTTTCAACGGTATTGTATCTTGCAAACTGGTTATTAATCTCTATCATGACTTATGCCATTTCATTCTTTGGCTTTTCCGTACCTGATCGCGAGATTAAAAAGAGATTATTTCATTGGATATTTCGCGGACCTTTAACTGCCAGTATCACTCTGGGGCTTACAACTTTAATACGCAGGGCAGGGGTCCTGCTGGGTAAGGATTTTGCGATCTATGAAATACTTACCATGGTCGCCAGCATTGTTCTGTTGGAGCATATCTGTACTCTATTCTTCCCCAAAATGGAAAAAATGCTTTTCCGAGGAAAAGACCTGGAAGAATTAGAACGGGTGCGCAGGCTTGAAGAAAGATTATTTACAAAAAATGATTTCCGGCAATTCTCAGAGATTATTCTTGCAAATATTTGCGATCGTATTCGAGTGACGGATGCTGTTCTCTTCCTTAAAATGAATGGAAGTTATGATCAGGTTATTTCAATTGGGAATACAAATCTGATTGAAGAAAAAGTCAAAGAAACAAAAAAAGAGATTCCCAGGGACTTTGAAGGGAAATTGATTGTCCGTTGGAATGGATTGCGGTTAATTCCTATTATTTCTTTCCCCACTGAAGAAAACAAGCCATCCCACTTGGGGTTCATTGCAATAAGTGGAGAAAAGCGTTTAGATCTTGATTACGAACAGATCGCTGCATTAAATTTGCTGTTGAACCGGTTACGTACTGCGATTATGGATTATCAACAACAACAACAAATGTTAATCGCGCTGGATGTCATGGCTCCTGAAATGGATGAAATTCAAAATCTTTTAGCAATAGGGCGCTTTAGCGATATGAATGTCACAATTGACCTTCAGGATAGTGAATTAATCAACAAATGGACCAAGGATGCATTATCTCATTTGTGGGGCGGACCAAAACTTACCGGCAATTCCTTGTTACAATTAGCTATTGTTCAAAAGCGATCAGAAGAAAGCGGCGACACGCTAACCAAAGCATTGCGCTTAGTTTTACAAAACATCATTGAGTCGTTAAAACCGGAGGGAGAAAGGCAATACACCAATGAATGGTTGCTTTATAATATTCTCGATCTGAAATACAACGAGAATATGAAAATGAGAGATATCGCGAAGCGATTGTCATTGTCAGAAGCCGATCTGTATCGAAAACAACGTATTGCGATTGAAATGGTTGCAAAAAAAATAATTGAGATGGAGACTTCTTATTTATTGAATCCCAGGTAAGGAGTTTAGGAGGGGAAGATGAGTTTGAAAAAGCATGACTTTGGTGATGATTCAGCTCCAATGCTGGATGATTCCTGGTGGAGTTCATTGCTGGAAGAAGCTACCAAGTATCCAAATGCTGATAATAAGGCAAACAATATACACCATGAAGAGATCGATGATGGGGATATTGACTGGAATTTACTGGAACAGTATTTTTATCAGGATGAAGTTCTTAAGGTAACCATTGTTGGGTATAACAAAGGTGGATTGCTTGTAAAAGGAGATAAATTTAGAGGGTTTGTTCCCAATTCCCATCTGAAGGAAATTTCAAAGATGCAATACAATCAGGACCGGATGCAAGCTTTGAAGCAGTATATTGGTCAGGATATGGAAGTGAAAGTAATTGAGTGCGACCAGAAAACAGGGAAGCTGATTTTATCGGAAAGAGCTGCTGAAAAAGCACCCGGATGCCGTCTAGATGTATTTGAAGAATTGGAAATTGGAAGCGATGTTGAAGGGGAAGTAACGAACATCACAAAATTCGGAATTTTCCTTGATTTGGGTGGAGTAGAAGGTTTGATCCATGTTTCGGAAATATCCTGGGGAAAGGTGCATCACCCATCAGAAGTTGTGAGTGTTGGTGATTCTGTACGAGCGCGCGTAATTTCCATCGATAGGGAAAAGATGCGTATCGCTTTAAGTATGAAACAATTATTACCCAATCCATGGTTTGAATTCAGTGAAAAATATCTGGAGGGAGATGTGATCACCGTTACGATTACAAGGGTGGTCGGATATGGGGTTTTTGCTGAGGTAGAAAATGGAATTGAAGGATTGGTACACATTTCTGATATTCAATCAAAAGATAGCACTATTTCAACGGATACCATGCATGTAGGTGAACAAATAGTTGTTACGATCAAAGCGATTGATGTTGAGAACCGTCGCTTAAGTATGGGGTTTATTAGTAGATTTGAGTAGAATGCATTATGATTAACAGTTAATGAAGAGTAAAACCAATAATTCTTCCGAAATCTTGGAATATCTGCAGCGTTTTTTGAAAGATATTGGTGGTGTTGCACTTATTTCATTTGCTGTAATTTCACTATTGGGATATACAGGACTTTCCCAAGGGAAATTGTTGAATTCCATTGTGGGTGTTCTGCGTCAAGGTTTTGGTTGGGGAGCATCCATCTTTCTTTTATTTTTGTTATATATTGGTGTGCTAATTCTGTTTCGACGGGTAGAGAGTTTCCCGGATCTCAACCTTAAGCGATTGCTCTTTCTGGAATTATTATTCTTTTCCTTACTTGGTCTTGTGTCAATTTTTGGCGGTAATTCTCTCATTCGGGCAGCGGATGGCAAGGATGGAGGTGTGATTGGATGGGGAATCGCAAAGATTTTTAATGCCATTCTTCCACTACCCTTTTCATCCATCCTGCTTTCCATCGTTGCTCTGGTTTTGTTTCTTAATGCTTTCGGTTTTGTAAAGAAAATCAAGGCAGGCTTTTTAACAAAATATTCCGATTCCGATGGGAAACCAATGTCGACCGATGCTCAATTACCCCTACCAATTGAGCATGCCGCCTCATCGACGTTAGAAAAACAAAAGGAACCGGTATCACCTCCCAGTGTTGCACCCAAAAGCAAGCTTCTTCCACCTTTATCTATCTTGATGGATCCTAAAAATGTGAATACGGAAGAAGGATATATCAAACAGAATGCATTGATCATTGAACAAACCTTTGATGAATTTGGGATCCCTGCCAATATTGTGGGGTATCGAATTGGACCAACTGTGATTCAGTACGCCTTAGAACCCGGGTATGTGGAAAAACTGGCTGAGAATGGTGAAACTAGCAAACACAAGGTCCGTGTTTCACAGATTTCTTCGTTGCAGCGCGACCTGGCACTGGCGCTGGGTGCAGAGCGATTGAGGATAGAAGCTCCTATCCCTGGCTATTCATTCGTCGGAATTGAAGTTCCGAACCGCTACAGCAATACAGTGCGTCTCAAGAGTATTTTGCAGAGCGAAGAATTTCAGAAAATGCATTCGCCATTACGGTTGCCCCTGGGCTTGGATGTATCTGGAAATGCAATCGTAGCTGATCTTACTCGCATGCCCCACCTGCTTATTGCAGGAACAACCGGTTCGGGTAAGTCCGTTTGCATCAGCGCATTGATAACAGGTTTAGTGATGTGCAATACTCCTGAAGATCTGAAATTAGCAATCCTGGATCCAAAACGCGTTGAGCTGTCACGATTCAATGGGCTTCCCCATCTAATTGGCGAGGTGGAAACAGACCCTAACCGCATGCTGGCTGTGTTGGCGTGGACGGTTGCTGAAATGGAACGACGTTATAAACTCTTCGAGGATTACAACTCCCGCGATATTAATGTGTACAACCAGAAAGCCAGTCGAAGAGGAGTACCTGCTTTACCTAAAATTGTGGTGGTCATTGATGAATTAGCCAGTTTGATGGTGACGGCACCTGAACAAACGGAAGGGCGATTAGTACGTCTAGCACAGATGGCTCGTGCCACAGGTATTCATCTGGTGGTTGCAACGCAGAGACCGAGCACTGATATTGTCACGGGGCTCATCAAGGCGAACTTCCCTGCCAGAATTGCGTTTACGGTTGCTTCTTCTGTCGATTCACGCGTGATCTTGGATATCAACGGAGCAGAGACCTTATTGGGGAGGGGGGATATGCTTTTCCTTGATCCCGAAAATGGCACACCACAACGAGTACAGGGCGTGATGATTGACGACACAGAGATGACTGCCCTGATTCAATATTGGAACAGCATCATTCCCCCCACGGAAGAACAGGGAAGGGAGCCACCCTGGGAGAAATTTGTGATCGATCAACGGGAAGATGGTGATGCTTTGCTTGGAAAAGCGATGGCTATTTTGCGTGAGGAAGGTCGTGCCAGTGCCTCTCTTTTACAACGAAAATTACGGATTGGTTACCCGCGAGCCGCGCGTCTGATAGACGAACTGGAAGAAATGGGTATCGTTGGTCCTCCTGAATCAGGAGGCAAGGATAGAGAGGTAATTCTTGACGATGACCAGGAAGAATCCTACTAGATATTCTTGACAGGAATCCTCTGCAACGATAGGATAGACCGATAAATCACTATTACGGAGACAAGATGACTTTTACCGATCGGCTGCGAGTGTTTTTCCGGACATTCTTGGAGAAGTCGGGTCAAAAATTATTGCAAAAAGGTATTTCAGCGAATGCGATAACGCTTACCGGTATGGCAGGTAATATGGTTGCCGCGGTTTTTATCGCCCGAGGAAATTTATTGGTAGGTGGTATTCTGATCTTGTGTATGGGTCCGTTGGATGCCTTTGATGGCGCTGTTGCGCGAGCAAAGGGAGAAATGACAGCGTTTGGCGCATTCCTGGATTCAGTAACGGATCGCTATTCTGAATTGGTTGTGTTTTTTGGGTTATTAGTGTACTTCGTTCAAAATGGAGATGGAAGTGGTGCGATCTTATCGTTTATCGCGGCTGCAGGCTCTATTTTGGTTTCCTATACACGAGCAAGAGCAGAAGGGGTGGGGTATGCTGTGAAAGCTGGTTTAATGACCAGAGTGGAAAGATATCTGGTTCTGGTTCCCGGAATAATTTTTGGAATTCCAAAAATTTCACTGTGGATCATCGCGATTTTAGCTAATGTTACAGCGATTCAACGGGTTTGGATCGTGTGGAAGGAATCGAAACAAAAAGAAAAGGAGAAATAAAATGTCAGACGGTTTTCAAATCGGACCAGTATATATCTATTATTATGGGGTCATTATTATGATTGGTGCGTTGGCTGCGTTGTGGCTGGCTTTGAGAGAAGCCAAACATCGCGACCTCGACCCAGAAATTATTTGGGATGTAGTTCCCTGGTTGCTTATTGCAGGCATTATTGGAGCGCGTTTATGGCATGTATTCACCCCTTCAAAATCAATGGGTGCCGGGGTCGATTATTATCTTTCCAATCCGATTGAAATCTTGATGGTCCGTAAAGGCGGTTTGGGAATCCCTGGTGGAATCCTGGGTGGGATATTAGCACTGATGATCTATTCACGAAAGAAGAAGATCAATTTTTACACCTGGGCGGATGTGATCATCCCTGGGGTAGCGCTGGCACAGGCGATTGGTCGCTGGGGGAATTTTATTAATCAAGAACTGTATGGTTCTCCCACCGATCTCCCCTGGGCGATCTACATCGATGAGGCGAATCGTTTACCGGAATATATGCAGTACTCTACCTACCATCCCATGTTCCTGTATGAATCATTATGGAACCTGATGAACATGTTCTTGCTGCTTTTAATGGAAAGGCAGTTAAAAGATAAATTGATCCCTGGTGATCTTTTATTTACCTATTTGATCGTATATCCGCTTGGAAGGTTCCTGCTCGAATTTATGCGGCTGGATTCTTCGTTAGTGGGAGGGGTCAATATCAATCAGGTAACCATGGTGGTTGTCATGATATTCTCGATTGTGATGTTGATCATAAGACATCGTAAATTTTCGAAGCAGATACCTGAAGGAACGGATGAGGTAATTCCTTCCGAAGAGGAAAATGAAGCAGAATCAGAGATGCAGTAAACATTAATAAAGTTTCGATATTTTTTTCACTCCAGATCCTTAAAATTAAGATAACTTAATCATACAGAGAGGAACAGAAATGATGTTTAGTGAAAAATTGATCAAAGAAATGAATGTGCAGATCAGACATGAATTGTATTCTGCGTATTTATACCTATCCATGGCGAGCCATTTTGATGCCCAAAATTTGAAAGGCTTTGGACATTGGATGAAAGTTCAGGCAAAAGAGGAAATGGAACATGGTATGAAATTCTATGAATATCTCAACAGCCGCGGCGCCAAGGTGAATCTCGAAGCGATTGAGCAGCCACCCCTGGAATTTGGAAATCTGGTTGAGATCTTCGAAATGGTATTGGGACATGAAAAAAGCGTTACTGACCGCATTAACTTGCTGTATAGCATAGCGGTCGAAGACAAAGATTATGCCAGCCAGTCTTTTCTGAACTGGTTTGTAGATGAGCAGGTGGAAGAAGAAGAACATGCAGGAGAAATTTTGGAAACCTTGAAAAAAGTTGGTGACAAAGGTACTGCATTGTTCATGCTCGATCGTTCTCTTGGAGGACGGGCAGAATAACTCAAAAAGAACGAAAAGAGCTGCTTTTATATGAGCAGCTCTTTTTTATTTACCAACCCTGTAAAAATGGTTCCCATTCCTCATTTTCTGCGATGTGTTTTTCAAAAATGTATTCTGCTGACGAAGGGGGTGCGTGAGGTTTACTGTGCAGCTGCATATTGGTCATTTCAAGTGTTCTACCACCCTTTAAGTGGTTGCATCTGGCGCAAGCAGTAACAACATTCTCCCAGGTATGGGCACCGCCCAGATGCTTTGGGATAACATGATCGATGGTTAATTCATCACTGTGCTTCCCGCAGTATTGGCAGGTGTAGTTATCCCGCCGAAATATCTCTTTGCGTGATAATGGAACCTGTGGTCGGGGGCAGTGCACCATGTATTGAAGCCTGATGACGGATGGTTTTGGATAGTCTTGGTTAATGGTATGGATGACACCCCTTCCGTTCAAAACCAGAGAGGCTTTATCAAGGTAGATCAATCCTATTGCACGATGGGTGCTGCAGATATTGATCGGTTCAAAATTTGCGTTTAGGACTAATACAGTTTTCATGTTGCTCTTGAGCAGGATTATAGCACGAGTAGCAAGGCACATATTAAAGAATGATTAAGAAAAGCAGGTTGAAAGCGTGATGGTATAATGCTTTTCAATTCCAAGTAATTTTAGCGGAGGTACGTGTGAATATTGATGACCAAGTTGCTTTGTTGATGCAGGGAACCGAATACGGAGACGATGAGATCAAAGAATCTATGAGGGAAGAGTTAAAGCAGCGCCTGAACCAGGCTGAAAAAGAAAACCGTCCTCTGCGTATCTACTGCGGTTATGACCCTACCAAAGCAGACCTTCATCTTGGACATACTGTTACCATGCGCAAATTACGCCAATTTCAGGAACTGGGGCATCATGTTATATTCTTAATTGGTGATTTTACCGCGTTGATCGGTGATCCTTCTGATAAGGATGTTACCCGTCCTATCCTGACACGTGAGCAAGTTGAAAAGAACGCACACACATATGCAGAGCAGGCTTTCCGCATTCTGGACCCCCAAAAAACAGAGATTCGCTACAATTCTGAATGGCTTTCAAAGTTGGGTTTCGCTGACCTGATTAAGGTTGCGTCTAATTTCACGGTACAGCAATTCCTCTCCCGTGAGAAATTTAAATTGCGCTGGGAGAAAGGGGATCCGATCTATATCCATGAAACATTCTATGCTTTCATGCAGGGTTTTGATGCCTATTCTCTGGATACGGATGTGCAGATAGGCGGCACTGATCAATTCTTCAATATTATGATGGCTGGGAGAAAGATCATGAGCGCGTTGGGAAAGCAGCCCAACATTGTTATCACACTTCCCATCCTGCCGGGTACAGATGGTGAAATAAAGATGAGCAAATCACTTGGGAATGATATTCCCATCACCACCAATGCTGATGATATGTACGGCAAATTGATGAGTATCCCTGATAAAGCCATGCCGCAATATTTCCGTTTGGTAACGCGCTGGACGCCCGACCGGGTAGATGCCCTTGAAAAAGAGCTGGCGGCGGGGAAAGTGCATCCACGCGACGCGAAGATGAGCCTTGCTTATGAGGTTACCGATACTTTTTATGGAAAAGAGCAAGCTGATAAAGCACAGCAAGATTTCATCTTGAAATTCCAGAAAAAAGAGATCCCGGATGATATTCCCTCATTCATAATCACTGCAGACCAGACTTTATTGGATGTGATGATGGCTGCAAAGTTGGCGCCTTCCAAGAGCCAGGGGAAACGGCTTTTTGAACAGGGTGGTGTTTCGTTGGATGGAGAGACCATCGCTGACTGGGGCACATTCGCTAGACCAGGTGTGCTGCAAGTGGGTAAACGAAAGTTTCTGGAACTAAAACTCTAGTCTTGATTGGTTTGACTGAACCGGTAAATCGCATCGCTGATAGAACGAGCTTGTTCTTCGTCCGCATTTTCGAGAACGATCACAACGATCGTTCTTTTTGAATCACTATCGGCTGAGGTGCTCTGCATGATCCATTGATATGTACCGTTCTCATCCAAGGCAGTACCCTGGAAGGTCCAGCATCCTTTTTCCTGCAGAAAGAATTCACTCAGTAGAAAATTAGCTTGATTCCGGGTGAGTTGAGAATTCTCCAGGTTTGTTTGAGTTTGAAAGGTCGATTCAGATACAACAGCCTCATCCATCACCAAATGCAATTCAGGGGTGTTCTCTTGATAATTGAGACGTAATACTGCCTGAGCAACAAGCAGGGGTGAAAAGCGGATTTGCTGCTGACCCAGCCCATAGGATATCGGGTTGGATAGATTCTCCACCAAATAAGTCTCTGATAAGGGTAAGGCAACACTGGGGTGAGAGAAGAAACCAAATGCCGTTAAATGATCTTTGATGGATTGGCTGGGGATATCTTCCAGTAATTTATAGAGAGCATACGGACAGCCATGCTGCGCCATGCTTTTGTCGATGACGTCATTGGGGAAAAAGAGAGAAGAAGAACAGTTATTTGGTCCTATGCTTGATTGTGATTCTGGGGCAGGGGAAAAGTCTTGCCATGTTTCTTCATCAAGTAAAAATGGAATTAATATACTGCCAGCGGGATAGGAACCTTGCATGACCCGATTCAAAAAAAGTGCGTCTTCATCCTGATTCCAGTTCTCCCAATTCTCATCCAGTTCATTTGCATTAAAACCAGGGTGGGATGCAATTGCCAGAATTTCCCCGTTGGATCCATCCACAACAATAGCGGAACCATAAAGGTCCCCGAATAATGAATCCAATTCCTGTTGAATATCGAGGTCAAGTGTTAACTGCACGTCAATGCCAGTAGGAGGTTGATCGTAGATCAGGTGATTAAACCAGACATACGATTTCGGGTATCCCTGGTATCCACGCAGATACTCATTAAGAGATTCTTCGATCCCAGAACGTCCATAACGGGAGTGGCTGAAGCCAATGGTGTTCGAGAGCAAAGGATAAGGATAGAACCGGTACAAAGTTCCTGTTGTACCCTGGGTGATAGCAAGGGGAGAATCATCCCGATCATAAATTGTTCCGCGCGAAACATATTGATCAGCGAAGATTAAACGGGGGTTGTCGCTGCGGCTCTGCAGATCATCTGCCCTGACGAATCCCCACCAGAAAAGCACGAATTCGATCAGGAGCAAAGCGATCATAAATAGCGAACCGATCACGGAAAGTGCTTTTTTTATGGAATAGGTGTGCTTTTCGCTCACAACCGTTGTGGAGGTAGATGGTTCCATGCAAAACAGCAGCGAGATGGCAAAAAAAGCTGAGACATAGGATGACCCCCCATATGATACAAAAGGCAGTGTAACCCCAGTGATAGGTAGCAGACGGATATTTCCTCCAATGATGAGAATGGCTTGTGCTACCAAATAGGTTGTCACGCCTGCGGCAAGGTAGCTCTGGAACGGATCTTTCCTTTCGCGAGCGAGTTTGAATCCACGCGTGAGCAAGATCGCATACAACAAAATGAAACAGGAGGTACCAAGGAATCCGGTTTCTTCAGCTATTGCGGAAAAAATGAAATCGGAATGTGCAAGAGGTACCACGTTGGGATACCCCAATCCCGGACCGGTTCCAATAACGCCTCCGGCAGCAATGGAGAGGATGGATTGGATTACCTGGTAGGAGCCCCCACTGGGATCATCCCATGGCAGCAACCAGGAAGAGATCCGTGCGGTGAAAATATCGAAATAATAATAGCCAACAACCCCTAATAAGAGGAAAGCAAGAACTGTAAAACCAAATGCTCTTTTTCTGCCGGTAAAAAAGAGCAGAAATGAAGCATATATAACCAGAAAGATGATTGTTGTTCCAAAATCATCCTGGAATATTAGGACACCGCTAATGATAGCAAAAAGCAGCAGCGTGGGGAAAAGCGTTTTGAATTTTCGTGGATGTTCTTCTTTTTTAGCAAAAAAAGCAGAAAGGAAGATGATAAAAAAAACCTTTAAGAATTCTGAAGGTTGAATATTTATTCCCAGGATGTTCAGCCATAAAGTTGGGCCACTCCCTCCAGGGTAATTTCCCCAGAATATGGTGGCGATCTGGAGGACCAGGCTGGCAATTAATCCTATCAGGCTGTATTTCTGTACCCCGGGGACTATTGATTTTTTTCTCACGAACAAAAAATACGTGAGAAGAAGACTTGCCAGGATCCATAAAGCTTGACGTAATCCAAAATAAGTATTAAGCCGCGATATGGTCAGCATGCCCCAACCGCTCAAGAGATAGATGATTGGCAATATGGTCGGGTCGCAGTTTTTGCCAATTCGATCAAGGGTATGCTGAAGGAAAAAGAACCCCCCTGTAATTAACCCAAGTCCAATCCAATGGGTCCATCGCAGCTCTACCTGCCATGAGTGGTATTTGACAGCGGGTGAAATGGTCAGGATGATCGCAAAAAAAAGAAGGAAAGAACCCGCCGCGATCATCAGACGTTTTTGGGTTTTAATTATTTTTCTCCTTGTTTATGAATCCCACTTGATTCGAGGTTCTATTCGAATATCACTTTGAGGTTTTCCTTTGTTGGTTCCGGGATCATCTTAGGATCGGTGAGCACCGCATTTTTAAGCGAATCCCAGCATTCACAATGGGATACAGGCGGAAGAGTTCCAACCAGGTTCTGGATGGCTTTTTGTGCGGTTTGCGTATTCTTGTGAGCAACTTTGAGAACCATTTCAACCGTCACGGGTTTTTCACTGACGTGCCATACATCGTAATCTGTTACATGTGCCATGGTTGCGTAGCACATACCTGCTTCTCTGGCGAGAAATGCCTCGGGGCAGGCAGTCATGCCGATGACGGACATGCCCCATTCGCGAAAAATGTTGGATTCTGCCTTCGTTGAAAAACGGGGTCCTTCAATGGTAATGTAGGTTCCTGAATCATGAACGGTTGCATCGCTTTGCTGTACGGCATTGTAAACCGCTTTACGGAGATCTTCACAATACGGATCAGCACTGCCTATATGCCCAACCATACCGTCTCCGAAAAAGGTGCGCTCGCGACTTTTAGTGAAATCGAATAATTGGTGCGGGACCACAAAATGACCGGGTTCAAAATCTTCTCGCAAAGACCCGCAGGCTGAGATGCTGATGATACGTCTGGCGCCGATTTGTTTCAAGGCATAAATATTGGCGCGATAATTTACTTCGGTGGGGGTAAGCACATGCCCTACACCATGTCTGGCTAAAAAGGCGATCTTTTTCCCATCCAGTGTTCCGATCACAATGGGTGATGATGGTTTTCCGAAGGGAGTAGTGGTTTCAACTGTTTCAATATCTTTTAATGCAGGAAATTTATATACTCCTGAACCACCAATAACGGCTAAAAAAATTTCATCTTTCATTGTTGCTCTCTCCTTTGTACTTTTCCCTTTTTATCTGGATTTTGTGGAGATTTATTGGTGAGGTCTTTCCATAACATGATCAGAGCAATTGCTGTGAAAGCAAGCAATGCCACTGCCATAAACCCCCTCAAAACAAGGACGAACACTCCAATATTGTCCATGAATTCCTCCAGACAATATACTATTTTACTCGACATTCGTTTTGAATGTTCAGCTGGGTATAATAAATTTGGAAAACCTTCTATATGACTTGTACTTGTGGTTTTAAAGAAATTGAACACACTGCTGACATAGCAGTGGAAGTATGGGGCGATTCTATTCAGGTTTTGTTTAATCAGGCAGCCATGGCACTGTATGCGATTGCAGCTGTTCAAATGATAGATGGCATTGAGAGTTCGGCATTGCAGCTTGACTTGAAAGGAACTGATATAGAGACTCTTCTGGTAGCCTTCCTTTCGGAACTACTGTATTACCTGGATGATGGGATATTTTTCACCAATATGCAGATAACTATAACGGAGTGCTCTCTGAACGGGGAATTGTCTGGAGGGCGAAAGGCACTCATCGGACGAGAGGTCAAGGCGATCACCTATCACGATTTGGATATCCAGCTTCAGGATGATATTTATCGGACAAGGATTGTGTTTGATGTCTAAGGTACGCAAATGCTGACGAGAAATGATCTGCAGAAAATATCCGAAATTGAGTGGTTGATTCCCTCCTCTTACAGGCAGGGGATGCAGGGTAATGTGCGCATCTTTGCCTCCTGGCATATCATTCAGGATTGTCTATCCGATCTTTCCCTGGAACAGGCAGTGAATGCTGCCTCCTTACCCGGATTGGTGGGTGAGGTGCTGGTTATGCCGGATGTTCACCAGGGTTATGGATTTCCCATTGGTGGTGTGGCAGCGACCGATGCGCATAGCGGTGTGGTTTCTCCAGGGGCTATCGGGTATGACATCAATTGCGGTGTGCGCTTGCTATCCTCTCAGATCACTGTTGCGGAAGCGCGCCCTTATGTGTCTGATTTGCTGCATGCGCTTTATGCAACCATTCCTACCGGATTGGGGCGAGGAGGATTGCATGGTATTTCTCAAAAACAATTCATCAGGATTTTAGAGGAAGGATCGCGATGGGCATTGCATAACAATTATGCTAATGCCGCTGACCTGGATGTTACAGAAGATGGTGGCGGGATAGCCGGTGCAGATACCAGCAAAGTGAGTGATCGTGCCATACAGCGCGGAATGGAACAGGTTGGTTCGTTGGGAGCAGGTAACCATTTCATTGAAATTAGCGTTGTTGAAAAGATTTTTCATCCCGAGGCTGCGGCAGTGATGGGGTTGATACAGGGGTGCTTATGCCTGATGATCCATTCGGGGTCGCGCGGGTTAGGGCATCAGATCTGTTCGGATTATGTGCAGCAATACCAAAAAGCTCAGACAAAGTTTAAATTTAGTTTACCTGATAGAGAACTGGCGTGTGCACCGATCGAATCACCGGAAGGGCAAGCCTATCTGGGTGCCATGCGCTGTGCTGCTAATTATGCCTTCTGTAACCGGCAGGTAATGGCATATCTTGCACAACAGGTTTTTGAAAGAACCCTTTCCGGAAAGTGCAAATACCCCTACCTGCACACGGTCTATGATCTTGCTCATAACATTGGTAAGATCGAGAAACACCGTGTGGAGGAGGTTCAAAGAGAAGTCTGTGTTCATCGCAAAGGTGCAACTCGTGCTTTTGGTCCGGGGCAAGCAGAAGTGTCTGACCGTTACAGGGCGATCGGACAACCGGTGCTAATCCCCGGCAGTATGGGTACAGCATCCTGGGTTTTATTGGGGACAGAATCAGCCATGTTGCGATCTCTGGGTTCTTCATGCCACGGTGCTGGTAGAGTACACAGCCGCAAGAGTGCCCGGAAGATGATACGGGCGGACCAGTTGATCCAGTCGTTGGATGCAAAAGGAATTTCCGTGCTGGCTGGATCCATGAAAGGTTTGGTGGAGGAAGCGCCACAAGCTTATAAGGATGTGGATGAGGTGGTAGATTGTGTGGTTGCAGCGGGGATAGTCACAAAAGTAGCCAGATTACGTCCGCTCGCTGTGATCAAGGGATAAAAGTGTGTTGACGAATCTACTATATAAAAGGTATAATCGTGCTGTTACTTTGCAGGAGGTAAACCGTGGAACGTTTCTTTCAAATCGCTCTCATGATCACATCCATCGCTTTGATTGCGAGTGTTGTATTGCAATCTAAAGGTGTTGGCTTGGGTGGTTTAACTGGTGTTGATCTTGGTTCAAACATTACCACCCGTCGCGGCATTGAAAAAACCATGTTCAAGATCACCATCGTCTTGGCGATTTTGTTCATCGTATTAGTGCTTGGAACCATCGCTGTAGCCAATTAATTCCTTCTATATTTGACAAAAGGCGGCTCTCTTCTTATTGGAGTACGCCTTTTTTTATGCTAGAATTCACTTTCGATGAAAAATATACGTTGGCAGTTAATAATCATCCTGGTCACAGGATTGGTGATAGGTATTCTTCTTCTCAGTGAACAGACAGGTTTCAGCATAGCCCGTCCTACGGCTACAAGAGGAGGTACCTACACAGAAGCTCTGATCGGTAATCTGCAAAGATTGAATCCGGTTCTTGATTATTACAATTCGGCTGATCGCGATACGGACCGCTTGTTATTTAGTCGTTTGATCACCTATGATGAAAATGGATTACCACAACCCGAACTGGCTGTGAAGTGGGGAATCTCATTCGACGGGCTTTCCTATAATTTTGATATCAACCCTGATGCGGCTTGGCATGATGGCACTCCTGTTACCAGTGCGGATATCGTATTTACGGTGGATATTATGCGCAGCGCGGAATCTGTGTTGCCTACCGATCTGAAAGAATTTTGGAACAATATCGAGGTTATCCCACTGGGTGACCATTCCATACAGTTTAGACTTTCTGAGGCATTTGCGCCTTTTATGGACTACCTATCCTTCGGAATCCTTCCTAAACATCTGCTGGGTGAGCTCTCTTATCAGGAGATTGTGAATTCTTCTTTCAATTTGGAACCGGTTGGAAGTGGACCTTATCAATTTGAACGGTTGATCACAGAAAATGGCGCTATCAAGGGTGTGGTTCTTTCTGCAAATCCATCCTATTATGGAGGCGAACCCCTTATTAGCCAGTTCGTTTTTATGTATTATGACGATGCTGCTTCCGCGTACTCTGCATATTCAGAAGGTGTTGTGCAGGGTATCAGTGAGGTGTCAGATGAAATCCTTTCGGATGTACTGAGCGATCCAAACCTGGCTGTTTATTCTGCCGTAAAACCCGAAGTGTCCATGGTACTCCTGAACCTGAACAATAATAAAGTGAAATTCCTACAAGAAGAAAACGTGCGTAAAGCATTGCTGCACGCTATTGATCGCAGGCGCATGGTCGATTTAGCTCTGCAAGGGCAAGGTGTTTTATCAGATATCCCGCTTATTCCCTCCAATTGGGCTTATTATGAAGGTATCCAAACGTTTGACTATGATCCGCAGAAAGCAGGTATCTTACTAGATGAAATTGGTTATATCCTTCCCAATGGGGATGGTTCTATCCGCGAGAATGATGGCAGCGCATTAAGTTTTGAACTCACTCATCCTGATGATGCTACTCATACAGCCATTGCACAGGCAATCCAGAAGGATTGGCAGAAGATTGGGGTGGAGGTTGAGTTGGTCGCAGTACCCTATGATGTCCTTATCCTTGATTATCTCGAACCATTAACTTACCAGGCGGTTTTGATCGATCTGAATTTTGAACGTTCACCTGACCCTGATCCTTATCCTTTCTGGGACCAGGCACAGCAAAGCGGCGGGCAAAATTATTCACAATGGGAAAATAAAGTAATTAGTGAATATTTGGAAGAAGCTCGTGTTACAACCGATTTGGACGAACGGGCAAAACTATACCGGAATTTTCAAGTTGTCTTTCAAGATGAACTCCCTGCGCTGCCACTTTATTATCCTGTTTACAATTTCGCAATAGATGAGGGAATCAACGGCGTACGGGTGGGTTCTTTTTATGATACGGCAGATCGCTTTTTCTCAGTGACTGATTGGTATCTGATTGCCAGTGCTGCCGAAGATTAGTTGAGGAGTTTATCAATGTCTGTATTCAGCGGTAGAGGGGATGAAGGGTTCACTGATACACTGGGTGGTTTACGGGTACGGAAAGACCACCCCATGATCGATCTGATCGGCGAAATCGATGAATTATCAGCTTGGATTGGGTTGGCTCGTAGTGAAGAACAAAATCCATCCATTTCTGAGATACTTCCCCAAATCCAGATCGATCTTTCCATCCTTATGTCCGTTTTAAGCTCTTGCCTTTCCGATAATTCAGTTTCACGATCCCAAAATATTCCCAACAGTAAAAAAATAGCGGATTGGATAACCGTTCAAGAAAAAGATATCCAGGTACCTAATGCATTTTTACAATCCGGATCGACAAAATTGGGCGCATTATATAATGTCTTGCGCGCGATAACGCGCCGCGTTGAGCGCAAAGCGGTTGCAGCCTTACCGCAGGATGCTTCTATTTCTGCAGAGATGCTAGCTTACCTGAATCGTCTTTCCACGTTGTTTTATATCCTATGGCTGCGTGCTGATCAACTGCACTAATACATTCTTCCCATTCATATCAGAAATTCATAGTTTATTCACAGGTCCTTGTGAAAATAAGTTCATTCTACTCAGGAGCGAATTATGAATACAAAGACTTCACTATCTAAAAACACCAGAAAACGATATGTGATTAATTTCGTCATGTTCTTTCTATTGCTGGCGGTAACTGCATCCAGCCTGTACTTTTTGTATGTGCCTGCTGGTTATCAAGGAGGGCGCAACCCGCGTTACAACATGCAGATCATCTTCGACCGTGATACATGGGGTGAGATTCACACCTGGACCAGTTTTATCCTTTCGGGGATCTTGCTTGTGCACATCATTTTTCATTGGTCTTGGGTAAAAAATGTGTTCTGGAAATATATCCAGATCTGGAAAAAAAATGTACATTTCAAGAATAATTTGGCATTGATAAATATCATTGATGATGGATTGATTGCTGTCTTCTTTCTTGCCTGCTTGGTTTCTGGTATTATTTTGTTTGTTGTTCCGGGCGGTCCCGGTACAGCCTATGCACTTATTTTCAATATTAGCCGTGGTACATGGAAGGATGTTCATGTTTGGACCGGTATTGGAATGCTGGTTGGTGTGATTGTGCATTTGGTCATCCATTGGGGTTGGGTCAAGAAGGTTAGCGGCAAGATGTTTGGAAAACCCCAATCGCTTGCTACGCTTGAAAAAGGGATGAAATCAATCTTATAGAGAATACTGATAGATCGGGAAAAACTCACCCTGATATTCAAATCCGTTATTTTCGTAAAGGTGAATAGATGATTTATTGTCATGCTGGGTGTTTACTGTGATTTGCTTGATCCAAGGGACGGAGAAATGCCAGAGCATATTCTCTACAAGCCTGGCACCGATCCCCTGATTACGAACGTATGGGAGAACCGCGAGGCGGGTTAGATGTGCCCGATACAAATCAGCTGTGCTTATTTGAAAACCTACTATCTGTCCATCTACTTCAGCAACTGTGGCATAAGCAGATTGTTCAAATGCCAGAGTGATGGTTGTCTGTGAGAATTTCCACCAGCTGCTAAAGCAACTATCGTCTATTTGAAAAACATGGGGTAGGTCTGCTTCTTTCATCAGACGGATAGCAACATGCTTGTCTTGTTTTTTCTTTATGGGGAGATTCCCCTGCCAGTTAAGAACAATAACTTTTTGAACTTTCTGCCAGCCGTGAGAGGCAAGCATTGTTTCCATCCAATTTTGGTAGCAGAGTGAAACCAACCGATCCTCGGAAGAAAATGGGTAAATTTCCTTGATGGCGTCGAACAGTGTGATCCATGCCGGAGTATATTCTTCTTCACGCTGGGTAGCAAAGAAGCGGACCCAGTGTAAATGCGCGGGGTCAGGAGCAAGGCTGAGAATGCTTGTAACGGAACTGCTGTCATACGAAAGTACACAGGGTGGATTGTTGAACCATTCCTGCGGTCTACGCCAATCAAGATGAGCATGTATCCTAAGGGAGCCTCTCAAAAAAGTTTCAATCTTGCCAGGGTCGTTAAAGGTTTCGTACGGGGTGATGGTTGACTTTTCGGCAATCATTCTACTGGTTGAGAATCGGCTGTTTGTGTTTCATCTGATAGCTTTTCAACCAGGAGTTGAAAAGCTTGTGAGATATTTTCCAAGTCCTCAGGTTGAATTTCTTTCATCCTATTAGCTAGTGAGAGATAGGGGATATTATCTGGGTTACTGACAAAAGCCTGCATCTCCTCTGGTAAATTCAGAAAAGCAGTGATTTGCTGCTGTTGTTGCTGCCACAATCCGATGGGACTGTTTACATCCAGGAAAGCAGCAAGTTGGATATTCAATTCCTGCGTGAGCTTGAGCAAATCATCCATTGGGATGCCGTTCTGTCCGGATTCCCAGCGTTTCAATCGTGAGACAGGGATTGAACAGCGGCTGGCTAGCAACTTTAGGGTTAGTTCGTTTTTCTCCCTTTCGATCTGCAGTAAAGTGCCGATGACACTATCTCTGATCTCTATCAGGTGAAGCAGGTTCTCTCCATCAGGGTTGACAACATCTGATGAGGCTCTATTCTCTCGGGTATGCACGAGTTCTGTGAGTGGTACATTCAGAAAATAGGATAGAGATTCCAATTCGGGTAGAGTTGGAAGAGTTTCTCCACTTTCATATTTTTTATAGCGAGAGCTGGTGATACCAAGGGCATCGGCGCAGTTTTTCACGTTTTTACCGCGTTTTTCTCTTGTTGCCGTCAGATTTGCGGCGATAGACGATAGATCAGGGTTAAATAGTTCCATATGCGAACCTCTTGGGGGTTTTCTTTTTCTCATTATAGCGTAGGTTCGTCAGGGAAAAAATCAGAATGTTGCCAAACGAATTTCCCACCAACCATGGTTGCCAGGGGGGTCAGATGGTCAAGTTGATCAGGAGGTACTACTGTTGGATCTTCAGACAGAATAACGAGATCAGCCAGATACCCTTTTGCAAGCATGCCACTATTTTGTGGTTGTTGGATGATGCTGGCGGGGTTGATGCTGTACGCTGCCAGGGCAGCTTCCAATGGAAGGGCTTGTTCCGGATGCCAAGCACTGGGGGAACCTTTTCGACAACGGGTCACTGCAGCGTGAATCCCAAGGAACGGATTGGGGGATTCGACAGGGGCATCCGATCCAAAGATGAGTGGAATGCCCGCCTTTCGTATCGTGTTCCAGGCATAGGCGAATTCACAGCGTTTCCCCCAGTAGCGATCCGCTGTATTCATATCCGAGATGAGATGGATGGGCTGCATGGAAGCAACCACCTGCATGGCAGCCATACGAGGGATATCATCTGGATGGATGATCTGAACATGCTCCAGACGATGCGCATAGGGTAGGGATACCTGTGAGAAGGTTTCTTGCAACTTTTGCAATCCATCCAGCGCTTTGCGTATAGCTTTATCCCCGATGGCATGGATCTCAAGGCTTATTTTATGGGAAAGAGCCTGTCTGCCGATCTCCTCCAAGTCTTCATCGGTAAGGGTTAACATTCCATATTGATCTGAACCCTGATAAGGTTCCAGCATGGCGGCTGTTTGTGGCCCAAGAGCGCCATCCATGAATAATTTTAACCATCCAATTTTGAGTTGGTTATTACCCAAGCCTGTTCGGTAGCCCTGATCAATTGCTTCGGGTAGAGCAGATAGCTGGATGCTTTTTACGACTCGCAGCTGGTATTCGTTTTGCTGGTATAACTTTTCGAGTACGGGGTAGATTTTCCATTCATCTACATCCTGCACGCTGGTGATACCGAACTGGAATAACTGCTGCTGGGCAGAAAATAGTGCATTTTTCATCTGTTGCTGGTCAGGCTGGGGAATCACTCTTTCAACAAGTAAAGTGGCTGATTCAAGTAAAATTCCCGTGGAAACGCCATATGGATCGCGCACAATACACCCCCCATGCGGGTCAGGAGTATTCTGGTTTATGCCTGCCAGCTTGAGCGCATAGCTGTTAACCCAGCTGGCATGTAACGATTTTGCAAATAAAAGAATGGGGTTTTGCGGACTGATGGCGTCCAATTCAGTTCGATTGCCAATCCCGTCTTCCCAGATGTTGTGATCCCAGCCCTGTCCGATGATCCACTCTCCTGGGGGTTGTTTTTCAACTGCCATAGCAACCCGCTGCAAACATTCCTTTTTGCTTTTTGTCTCACAATCGATCTGAGCGAGTTTCATGCCGTACTGTAGCAAGTGGATGTGCGCATCAATTAACCCGGGAAACACCGTTCGCCCTTGCAGATCAAGGACTGTTGTATTGTGATCAACCAGATTGAGGACATCTTTTGTAGAACCCAAAGCAATAAGCTGATCTGCCTGAATGGCAAGCGCTTCAACCGTCGGTTGAAGCGCATTCATGGTATGGATGATTCCATTCGTCAGGATCAACATATCGGGTTTACGATTGTAGCATTTGATCAATCAGATTTTCTAACTCTTCTTCGGAATAGTAATAAAACGTGACAGAGCCGCCTTGTTTTCCATGGTGGATGCTCACCTTGGTGCCAAACTGCGAGCGCAGTTGTTTTTCAAATGCTTTCACTTCCGCAGGAACTTCTTTTTTGGGTGGCGGGGTAGGGCTTTTTCGTTCGGTTAACTTTCGCACCAAGTCTTCTGTTTGACGAACATTGAGGTCATTGGAGAGAATACTCTTCATGGCTGCAATCTGTGCAGCCGGGTTTTCCAAACCAAGCAGGGCACGACCATGACCTTCGCTTATCTTTCCTTCTATGAGGGCATTCAATACTTCTGGGGGTAATTTCAACAAACGCATGGTATTGGTGACCGCAGTACGGCTTTTCCCAACCCGAATAGCGATCTCTTCATGCGAGAGGTCAAATTCCTCTGATAGTTGCTGGTATGCTTCAGCAGCTTCGATGGCAGAAAGATCTTCACGCTGGATGTTTTCAATCAGTGCTAGTTCCAATCTTTGTTGGCTTGTCATGGCTTCCCGAACAAGGACGGGTACTGATTCCAACCCTGCCAATTTGGCAGCTCGCAAACGCCTTTCCCCGGCGATCAAAGTATAGCTGCCGTCTGCGCTTTCATCTTTTGTGACGATGAGCGGTTGGAGGATGCCGTGTTCTTTAATGGAAGCGGTGAGTTCTTCTAAATCTTGATCGCGGATGTCGGTGCGGGGTTGGTAGGGATTTGGGTTAATCAATTCGATCGAGATGAAATTTACTCCATCGGAGCTTGCCCCGCTTGAAAAATCACTCCCTGGGATGAGCGCATCCAGCCCTTTACCTAAGCCTTTTCTTTGTGCCATACGATTATCCTTTTATTAATCCTATCCCGAAAATGATTCTTCCCCAATCTCGGGTACCGGTTTACCATCCTGTTGCATGATCTCGCGTGACAAAGCTGCATAGGCTCTGGCGGCAGAGGAAGCAGGCGCATAGACCGTAATTGGTAATCCGTACGATGGTGCTTCTGCCAGACGAATGCTGCGCGGGACGATGGTTTGGAAAACTTTATCAGGGAAGAATTTTCGTACCTCCTGTACCACGTCCATTGCTAACCTGGTTCTACCATCATACATGGTGAGAATGACGCCTCTCACATCCAGCTCTGGGTAAAGCGAGCGCTTGATACGCTGCAAAGTGTCAGTGAGCTGTCCCAGTCCTTCCAGCGCCAGGTATTCACATTGTACCGGGATGAGCACGCCATCTTTCGCAGCAATCAATCCATTAATGGTGAGAATACTCAGGGAGGGGGGGCAGTCGATTAAAATATAATCGTAGCGCTCCACTACCGGCTTGATCATCTCGCGCAGCCGAAAATCTCGATTTTTAGAATCCATTAACTCCACTTCTGCCCCAGCCAGCGCTGGTGAGGATGGTAGAATGGACATCTTCAAGCGAGGATTATGCAAGATACTCGGTCCGATAGGTGTGATACCGACCATGACTTCATACGCCCCCTTTTTAACGGTGAGTTTATCAATTCCTAACGAGGATGTTGCATTTGCTTGGGGATCCACATCCACAATCAGTACTTTCTGACCATAATATCCAAGAAAGGCGCCCAGGTTGATCGCGGAGGTCGTTTTGCCAACCCCACCTTTTTGATTTACCAGAGTATAAATCTTTGCCATCATTTCTCAATTCTGTTTGATGATTTCGACCATTTTTTGATTAATTTCCAGTGTGGTTGGGATACTTGCCAGTCCTTTTCTGCTGATGGAAAGAGAAGCCAGCTGAACGGCGACCTTCGCGGCAGCCCAGGGGTCTTTTGTGATATAGAGACGTGAGAAGAACACCGCAGCGAAAATATCACCCGCGCCAGTGGAATCTGCTATCGGAATGTGGGGGGCTGGGAAGTAGCGTGCATCGCCTTTCCAGTACACACGGGCACCATCTTCTGCCTCAGTTATGACCAGAATCTTGCTCAACCGTACCAATTCATCGATCTTTTTTTCATCTCCTCCAACATCTTCCATACTTAATACCACGGCTTTCAAAAGAGGGAGCGCTTCAGCAGCCCATTCCCAAGCAACCGGGTGGACCAAACCCTCCTTGTCCCAGCTGCGCATCCAACCCTGCGGGGTCGCACATAGAAAAGCATCAGGGGGGAAACCTCGTATCGTTTTAAGCGAGATTTCCTGTGCCACCGGTCCGAAATGGATAATATTGGACTGCTTCCAGGTTGGTGGGATATCATCTGGAATGAGTTCTTTTGCCTGGGAATAACAAAATTGCTTGCGTTTTCCCTGAACCATAATATTCTCAAATTGGGTAGCGCAATCACATTGCGTACGTTTAATTTCAAGTTGGGTGCAGGACGGGAATTGGAAATCTTGTGGATAGGAAGTGATTAACCGTACGGGATGCCCAAGTGCGCAGGCTGTCAGGGAAGAATATGTGGCAGTACCGCCTAGTTCCACACCCGTAGGAGTGAGGTCCTGGGTCACATGGCCAAGGAGTAGGTAAGAAATTTCATGTGATGACATGCAAGCATTGTTGTTTCAAGGTATTCTTAGTTCTGTAAAATTATAGCATGAAGTGGGTTGTTCTAAGTTGGGTTAGAAGATTCCCTTTGCCCTGAGGTAGGAAAAATCAGTAAAACAATGCTTACCAGCAGTGCAATGCCGAATAACACGGTGGCGGTTTGGAAATCATACAGGATCGGGATTCCGCCTGAATTCCAACGCTGTAAAAAGCTGTACAGGAAGGGCGAGAGGAACTGCCCAAGATTAGATCCTGCTACCACCATTGAGATCGTTCGGGCGGTGTTGTTGGGAGATGCATATTGGGTGGCTCGCAGCATGATCCCGGGGAACAGGATTCCCATCCCACAACCAGATAGAAAAACTCCCAGATAGGTGAGAAATACAGTGGTGGAGAAAGCCATCAACGCGAAACCGGCTACCATTAAAGTAATGCTGAAAACCCATACATAGCGTTTGAAAAAACGCATCAGTTTTGCGAAGAAAAGATTGATCAAGGTGGATGCCATGGTCGAGATCGAAGCAGCGAATCCGGCGGCTTGGGAATTCCCGATACCACGCGCATCAATTAGATGTGCGATACCGGTGGGGAAGATATAGAAGGTAACCATTAATAAACCGGCATTCACTGCGATGATGGTTCCCATCTTTGTTAGACCAGGTTTGAATGAAGATTGTTGTGCTGGTGCAGCAGCAGGTGGTTCTGGCAGCCAGAAAAATGTGATCAGCAGGACGATGAGAGCAATTCCGTAGATACCAAAAGCATAGCGCCAGGAGAAGCTTGCTAACCAGCCAGTGAGCAGGGGGGAAATCACTGCCACGGCATGTGAAACGACCGTTGAATTGCCGATCAGTTTAACGCGTTCTTCACCATCATAAAAACTTGAGATCAAAGCCGTGGAAAAAGTATTGGTGACTCCCGCGCCCAATCCAAGGATGATGCGAAACACGAGGATGGTCGAAAACTGATTGCAAAACGCAGCACCGATGCCACCGATCATATACAAGATCAACCCACTGAATAAAAGGGTTCGTTTAGGGAGCTTATTTGCCAGAATACCTGTCAGCAAAGAAGAAAAAATGATCACCAGCGCAGGCAGTGTCAGCATCATGCGTATATTCGTCATTGACACTTCCGGGAAAGCTCGACTCAAATAAACCAACATGGGCGCGATAGAAGCATTGGTCATGATGTTCAAGGCAGAAACGGAGAGCACAGAGATCTTTTTCTTATCCATATTGGTGAATTCTTTCAGGTGAGTAGATTTCATCTAAAAATGAGAGATTCTATCGTACCTGACGTGCTGCTCCCTGTCAAATCTCGAACTTATGGCGATTTAAAGCAGGCTGATATATAATTTCAAGAAGTAACTCAACGCTGGCTTTGGGAAGGATAAAGAGAGATTGTCCAGAGGGGATGAATGAAAAGAATAATGGATTTACCGGATAATGAAAGACCACGTGAAAAGATGCTGAGTCGCGGTGTAGCGAGCTTAAGCAATGCGGAGCTGTTGGCGATTTTATTACGTGTCGGCGTGGAAGGCAAGAGTGCTGTAGACCTTGGAGATCAGCTTTTAGAGGAGTTTCACGGAATTGCAGGAATCCATGCGGCAGATGTGGACGAGCTATGTGCGGTGCATGGTATGGGGCAGGCGAAAGCCGCTCAATTGAAAGCTGCCCTTGAACTTGGTGCTCGCCTGCATCAGGAACCTTTAGAAGAGCGACCGCTGATCGATAGCCCTGAAAAAGCTTATGAGATCTTGAAATATGACATTCTGCAGAATGACAGGGAAACTCTATGGGTGCTGGCGTTGAATACTCGCCATCGTTTGATCAAAAAGAAGAAGTTATATCAAGGCACACGCAACTTTTCGTCGGTCAGAGTGGCAGAGATCTTCGAATTTGCAGTTCTGCAGCATGCGGCTGCCATCATTCTTGCCCATAATCATCCCAGTGGAGAAGCTTCAGCGAGTCAGGAAGATGTGCGCATTACACAGGAGATCCGTAAAGCTGGTGAAATACTGGAGATTGCATTGCTGGATCATATCATTATTGTACCGGGAGGATACCAGTCACTAAAGAAAGACCACCGCAGTATTTTTGATTCCACAAACATCTTCTACGATGTTTGAAAATTTGGGGATTTTATAATTTTTTATTATATAGTTATAAAAAAAAGAAAAGAAGGATGTGTAATGGCTGATTTGGTAAAAGGGATTGACATCTCGGATGAAAACGAAAGTTTGGATTGGAATACGGTTAAGGAACTAGCTATTCAGTATGCTTTTATCAGAGCCTACACCGGTTTGAAAGAGGATAAGAAATTTCGAGAGTATTGGCAAAATGCAGCTTCTGCAGCAATCTGGCGGGGAGCGGTGCATACTGTTCTGCCTACAGAAGATGGGCACCAGCAAGCCGTGCGCTTTGTTGAATTGATGAATGATTTCCAGATGGATCTCCCGGCTGTTCTGGATGCAAGTAAAGGTGCTACCCTAGATCAAATGAATGTCTGGGGAGAACGAATTCACACCGGGTTGGAGAAAAAACCTATCCTCTATATTTCAGCAGGGTTGTGGAATGGCATTGAGGATACGTCAGGCGTGAAACAATACGTTTTACCAAAGTTTGATCTTTGGGTGGCAAACTGGCAGTACAATGGTTTGCCTGAGGTTCCAACTTTACCGCGCGATTGGGATGCATGGCATTTCTGGCAATACGGTAAAGGTTGGAATTATTTCAATGGTGATGTAGAAGATTTACGCGAATATGCTAATATCAAACCGAAATTAAAAACGGTAACGATCCTCTCAAATTTTCTGCGCGGGCGTGCTCGACCTATGTATGTGCCGGGTCAATCTGAGATTATCTTTTCCAAAGGTCAGGTACTGCAAGCTACAGAATCCGCAATGGTTCACGAAGCAGTAAGCGGAATCACCTGGATCCAGGTGGAAATTCCCTCTTGCCCTTGCTGTCGCATGTGGGTTTCCAGTCATCCATACTATGTGAAAATCGAGGAAAAATTACAGTAGTATGTTTTTAACAGAAAGATTATAGGTAGACAAATTCGATTTCAAGGAAAATCATTTTCTAATCATTTAAAACAATTATTGACGATTGAATTGATATGTATTAATTATAGAGTGTTCATATTAAGATATATTTGTCTGTGGTAAAAAAAAAATGAGTACGGATATGCTTGTTATGCTAGAATAAACGGAAGTTCAGTCAATAATCGAATACAAATCTGAAAAAGGCAAAATCGGTGAAAACCGGTGACGCAAAGCCACGAGCCTAATGCCAAACAGGCAATGGTCGTCGGGTTGCTAAGGAATCAAAAAACCGGATTATAGCCAATCCGTTTTTTTGATTAAGGGTAAATGGAACATGGAAAAATTGATATTACTTCATATCCATGAAAAGAAGAAAGCGCGCATTATTTTTATATTTCTTACCTTTATGCAAATCATTATCAATTATTTCCTATATAAGTACAAATTATGCGAATCCAATCTGTCTGACTTATTATATGTGCCAATAACAATTGCTTCATTCGTTTTTTCTATTCCTACTGCAATTAGTCAAGGTCTATTAGGAGGTGGCTTATTAAGCGTAGCTTATAAATTATCTATTGGGGGAGAATTCAAAGATCTACTAATTTATGCTTTACAACATACGAGCAGTTATGTGAGTGCTGCATTAATTATTGGAGTATTAAAAAATAAACTTGAAAGGTTTTACTTGCGCCAAGAAGAAATGTTTTACATTGATGAATTTACAGGTTTATTGAACATGTCTGCTTTTAATAGAGATATTAAAGAGATTGGTGAAGAAAAAACATCTCCCCGAATTAAGATGGTCTTGGTTGAAATAGTGAACCAATATGAAATCAGCGCTGCTTTTGGGCAACAAATGCTGTTTAAAATGCAAGCTGTATTACAACAAAGCGCACAAGAATTATTGGGTTGTGAGATAAATGTTTATCAGATCCAGTTGAACACACTGCTGATTGCTATTCCTGTTGGTCAGAATACTGAACGGCTTGAAGCTATCGGTGATCCGAAACAGATCATTAATGTTGAAGGTGTTCCCATATTTTTAAATGTTGTGTGTGGTGTTTGTGAGTATCCGCGCGATGGGATTACAACTAATGAACTACTGCAAAAAGGATATATTGCCTTGCAGGAAGCGCATCATCGCAACCAGTTTTTCTATGAATATGATCCTTCTCTTGATGTACCACAGAAAATAATTCTATTAGGGCAAATCCAGAGTGCTTTGGAAAAAAAGGAAATTGTCTTTCACTATCAACCTATTCTGAATGCAAAGGGATCTGTTCATAGTGTTGAAGCTTTAGTGCGGTGGGATCATCCCCAGATGGGATTGTTATCTCCCTCTTTATTTATTCCAGACCTAGAATTAACAGGGATCGCAAACTACTTGGTTGATTATTCTCTTGATTATAATCTTGAAAAATTGAAAACTGTAGTAAATGAGGGCTTTCATATTCAAATGGCTATTAATATATCCATCATGAATTTACAGCAACTCGATTTTACAGAACGAGTTCTCTCTGCTTTAAAAAAATATGATTTATCTCCATCTTGCCTGATTCTAGAAATTACTGAAAGAGGATTTTTGGCTGATTCTGAAGAAAGCAGCCGGAATATTAATGATCTCTCACGAATGGGGGTATCGTTCCATATCGATGATTTTGGCGTGGGCTTTACAAGTATTGGAATATTACGTAAATTTGGTATCCACAGTATAAAAATAGACCATTCATATATCACAGACCTGCCTGGAAATGAGGTAAATGAAGCAGTTGTTAAGTGTGTGGTCTCTATGGCAAAAAGGATCGGTCTGAAAACAGTTGCGGAAGGAGTAGAGGATATCAACCTGATGCCCCCCCTGAAAAAAATGGGCGTGAATTATTTCCAGGGTTATGCTATCGCCAGACCTATGCCATTTGATGAACTGCAGGTTTGGCTGAAAGAGCATTCTAAATCCAGAAAGTTGCTGAAATAAGCTTAGTGCCATTTCTCCGTTCTC